>Ga0105155_1000063_pt1 | contig 30633 bp, 26 predicted proteins | sample SSWtaG_2_FD_89589 | JGI IMG/M metagenome (GOLD analysis project Ga0105155, IMG submission 89589) | Hot spring microbial communities from Sandy's Spring West, USA to study Microbial Dark Matter (Phase II) - SSWsed_130316 | ecosystem: Environmental > Aquatic > Thermal springs > Hot (42-90C) >...
AGCGGGGGGCGTCCGGCGGGAGCCACGCTGGGCGGGTCTGCACAAAGAGGTTGAGGTCCCAAACGAGCCCCAGGACGACCCCATCCCAGGCTAGGCGGAGGGCCTCGGTCAGGAGGACCCACCGGGAGCCGTCCCGCTCCGTGAAGACCGGCATGGACGCCAAGAGACCGGCTGCCGTGACTCCAGCGTACCCCCATCCCCATCGGCGAAGACCGGGCCCGGGCAGGGGCGTCTGGAGATATAAAGGGAATGTCCGAACCGAAAAGGCGTAGGCCACGGGGAACAGGGTCAGGGCCATAAAGGCCTCGACGGCCCATCGGTGCCAGGCGAGGGGGAAAAGCGTCATCCCCTCGCGAGCCGCCGCCAGAGCTAAGAGGGCATGAGTGACGGCATAAGTCCCCCAGCCGACGAACATTAGGGCCAGGAAGGGTTCGACGGGCCGGATAGCCCCGTCCTGCTTCCGACGCTTCGGCCAGAACGTCTCGACCAAGACGAACCCGTAGCTGAGGATACCAAAAGCCGTCAGGCCTGCCCCGAGCGCCTGGAGGCCGAGGACGACGGTGGCGGATACAGACATGAACCGGGGCCCGACGAGGCGGGCGAGGGCCTCCAGGACGAGGCCACCGACGGTCGTGCCGAGGATGACCGGTACCCACGCCGGACGCGTCAGGGGCGTCGCCGCCAGCCGGGGCAGAAAGAACAGACTGACGCCCATGATAAACAGGCCCGCCCAGCCGACGATCTGGAGATGTCCGTGGACCTGAATCCAGACGGCCAGGTCCGGCGGCAGGTTCTGGCTCCAGGCCATCCGCCACGTCAGGAAGGCCCCGAGGGCAAAGCCCCCGAGGGTCGCCAGGGCCAGGGCTGACCAGAAAAAGCCGACGTCCAGCTCCCGGTGTTGCATCCCTTCGGTCCTCGGCGTCGGACCCGATCGGGTACCGGGCATCGGGTCCCCGGATGCTTGCATCGGAAATTTCGACCCGTCATGCCCTCGCCGAGGCAGGCCGGAGGACGCTCACCAGGCCGAGCAGGCCCAGGTCCGTAAATAGGAGCGGTGCCAGGATAGGCGCCCAAGAGCGGAGCCGCTCAAGGGTCAGCTGGCCCGTATCGGCCAGGTCTCGGCTCAGGTGAAAGGCCAGGCCAAGGAGGCCGACGACGACCATCCCAAGGAGCGTCGCCACCAGGCCTCGGGCATCGACCGGGTCCAGGTCAGGCCACAGAACTACGGCCGACGTATACAGGAAGGCCAAGAGGCCGGCAAAGACGGGGATCCACTCGGGTGCCGTGTAGCCGTATTGGGCATGGTCCAGGTAGCTCGTCAGGGTGGCTCCCAGGAAACCCAGGGCCACGAGACCCATCAGGACCTGCGTCTTGCTCCATCGCAAGTTCAGTTGAAGCCAAGGGCCGAACTGGAGGCGGCCGTCGGGAGTTTCGTTCATCACGGCGACCCATCCGACGAGGCCGACGCCAGCGTAGGACAGGGGTGCCAGGACGGGGGCCCCGAAGGCCAACCACCACCAGGTCAATCGCCGGGCCGGCCCCAGGGCGGCATAGAGATGAAAGGCGAATCCCAGGACGCCTGTCGCGACCGTCAGGGCCATAAGAAAGGTATGAAGGCCATACAACCACGGGCGCTCGGTTCGGCGAAAGGCCAGGGCCAGGGACGTCAGGATACCCCAAGGCGGAACCAGCAGAGGCACCAGTTCGTAACGGGGTACAAAGCCGTTGACTGAATGGGCGATAGCGACGTCGACCGTCAGGAACACCAAGTTGACGGCGACGAAGAGCAAGATCAGGCGGTCCCGTTCGACGGGCATCCGCAGTCGGGCGACGTCCAGGAGCGTCGCTTCGTAAGTCATCGCCGACCTCCGTCGTTCAATAGGCGAGAGCTCATCTCAAGACCCATGAACGGCCGGACCCGCGTGCCATTTCGCCAGAGCAGGGTTAAGCACCCGAGCGGGTGATGCATCCCCCACTCATAACCCCGTACTAACGAGCGGAGTCGGACCCCGGGGGACGCGTTCATGCGGGACTTTTCCGCCCCAACCCGCATCTCCACTGTCCCCTCAGCGCATCCCTACGTCTATCGGAGGACCGGACGGTCCGCCGAGCGCCGGATTTCCTCGGCCATGTGGCGGAGTTCGGCCAGTTTGTTCAGGAGCGGGTAAATCCCGTGCCACTGGACATAGTCGGGGCCCTGCATGTAAGCGCCGAACTTGGCCGTCCGTCCGTAGTAATGCCAGAGGTCAAAGGCGACGAACTGGATGGGGTGGCTGAAGGGCTTGTCCGAGAGGAGGCCGTCTCGGGCCAGACCCTCCAGGATCGCCCGGGCTTCCTGGACCCAGGCATTGACGGCTTCGGTGACGGCATCGGCCTTTCGGTATTCCTCCTCGATGAAGGGCCGGCTGTGACACTGCAGGCAGACCTGGATCATCCGCTCCCGGTTCTCCCGCCAGTTCGGCCGCTTTGTACTGACCTCGGCGAACAGAAAATAGGACAGACGGTCGCCGACGTCGTGGGTCGTCGGCTGGGGACCCAAGCCGCTCATGTGGCAGACCTGACAGGTCGGGGCCGGAAAGTCCCGGACGGTCAGCCGGCCCGGTCGCTGGCTCCAGTTCCATTCGTGGCCCCGCGTGTGGTAGAGGATTCCATGGGAGGACTCCTCGTAGATTTCCCACTGGGGATGGTCGGGTCCGATGTGGCAACGGTTGCAGGTCTCCGGCTTGCGGACCTGTTCGAGGCTGAATTCGTGGCGCAAGTGGCACATGTTGCAGTTGCCCGCGCTACCGTCGGGATTCGGCTTGCCAATCTGATGACATCCCTCACAGGCGAGCTGGGTGACGGCCGGGCCCTCCAGGTCATACAGGGCGTTCCGGACGGCTCCGACAAAGCCGGTCGGGAGCTCACCGCCCCCCGGTGCCCGGCGGACCTCTTCGATTTCCTCGAACTGGGCCTTGAGAGGTTCGGGCAGAGCCTCGTAGCCGACGAGGGCCGTCCAGGCCGGCAAGCTGTGCCGGGAGCGCCAGTACTGACGAGCCTCGATGACGTGGCATCGGGCGCAGGTCGCCGGCGTGACGACGGGCGACACGAACGTCCCGAAATGTTCCCGGGCCGTCGGGTAGTCGGCCCGGACCTCATGACAGTCGCTACAGCGGACACCCTGAGCGGCATGCAGGCTCCGGCTCCACTGCTCGGCGATGGTCGGCGTCGTCCGGTGGTGGCAGGTTGCACACTTGTCGGCCACCGCCACGGGGACGGCCAGGCCCGGCGTCGGAGGAGTCGGTCGGACGGGCACGGTCGTCTGACGCCGACCGACGACGTACAGGACGGTCCCGATCACGAGCGTGCCGACGATAGACCCCAGCCATCGCTTGCCTCGCATGGACGCTTCCTCCCGCCGGGGAATGCCGATGAAGTTACCCCAAGGGGGTCACCGGACGCAAGCCGGTCCGTCGTTGCCGCTGAGGTTTGAACAAGGGGAAGTACGATGGCCCGGAAGGAGGCCCAGGTCGTCCCGACGATGGCCTACCATTTCCGGAGAGTTCCCCCGGGGATGGCTAACTCCATCCGGCTTGGAGGGGAAGCGGCAGGGGGCATACAATAAGGTTTGGTCTCGCCGTGCAGGCGGGGTCCGGGAGGTGGCCATGGCTCGGATCGCAGGGGTGCGCGCTCGGCAGGTCCTGGACTCTCGGGGTCATCCGACCGTCGAGGTCGAGGTCACGACAGACCGGGGCGTCACGGCCCGGGCCGCCGTCCCCTCGGGTGCCTCGACGGGCCGATGGGAGGCCGTCGAACTCCGAGATGGCCGGGAAGACTATTACCTGGGCCGTTCGGTCCTTCAAGCCGTTCGGCACGTCCAGGAGGTGATCGCCCCAGCCCTCGTCGGGATGTCGGTCCTGGACCAGCGGGCCGTCGACGGGAGGCTTCTTGAGCTGGACGGCACGGAAAACAAGGGCCGTCTGGGGGCCAATGCCATCCTGGGCGTGTCGCTGGCCGTCGCCCGGGCGGCGGCCGAGACCCTGGGTGTGCCCCTATACCGCTACATCGGGGGTCTCCAGGCCCGGGTCCTGCCGGTCCCGATGATGAACGTCCTGAACGGGGGCCGACACGCCGACAATGGTCTGGACTTTCAGGAATTCATGATCGTGCCCTACGGAGCGCCGACCTTCTCGGAAGCGCTCCGCATGGGCGTCGAGGTCTTCCATCACCTGCGGGCCTGCCTGCAGGACCGGGGCCTGAGCACGAACGTCGGTGACGAAGGCGGGTTCGCCCCGAACCTGCGGAATCATGAAGCGGCCCTCGACCTCCTGGTCGAGGCCATCGAGCGAGCGGGCTACCGACCTGGCGACCAGGTCGGCTTGGCCTTAGACCCGGCGGCTTCTGAATTCTTCGAGGATGGGTTTTACGTCCTCCGGCGTTCATCGGGCCAGCGGTGGTCGTCCCAGGAGATGGTCGAGTATTATGAAGAACTGGTCCGGCGGTATCCCATCGTGAGCATCGAGGACGGCCTCGCTGAGGAAGATTGGACGGGATGGCAACAGTTGACGGCGCGTCTGGGCGACCGCGTCCAGCTCGTCGGGGACGACCTCTTTGTGACGAACGTCCGGCGGCTCCGGATGGGCATTCGGCAGGGCGTGGCCAACGCTGTCCTCATCAAACTCAATCAGGTCGGGACGGTCACTGAGACTCTTGAGACGGTCCAGTGGGCGCACCGGCACGGCTACCGGACGGTCGTGTCCCACCGTTCGGGGGAGACGGAGGACACTTGGATTGCCGACTTGGCCGTTGGGGTCAACAGCGGTCAGATCAAGACGGGCGCCCCCAGCCGGACGGACCGCACGGCCAAGTACAATCAGCTTCTGCGCATCGAGGAGTCCTTAGGCCCGTGGGGGGTCTTCCTGGGCCGGGCCGCCCTGGAACGAAAGTATGAGCTTCTATGAAGCCTTTCAGCGGCTCCTGCAGGATTTTATCCGGCAGTGTGAACAAATCTGGGGAGACCGTCTCGTCGCCGTCATCCTATACGGTCCTTATGCCCGTCGCCTCATCCACACCCAGCGGGACGTGGACCTGCTGGTCGTCGCCGAGAATTTGCCGTCTTCACCGTGGGAGCGGTATGACACCGTCATGGACCTGATGGAGCGTCTCGAGCCGACGCTCCAGGCCGTATACGAGACGGTCGGCTTTTACCTCTACGTATCACCCGTCCTGAAGACGCCGTCGGAATTAGAGGGTCTGGACACGCCTTACGTCCGTCTGGTCCGACAGGGGCGGGTCCTGTACGACCGAGACGAGTGGTTCCAGCGCCACTTTCCGCCCCTGCCGGAGAGCGAGGCCTGAATGCTGGTCGGCGTGGCCCTGCTGGTCGGGTGCCTGGCCCTGGTCCTCGTGGGGGCCCTCTTTTGGTACGTCCGACGGCTTCATGACTCCAGCCGTCGGGGGGTTGAGTTGATCGAGCGCCTCCACGACGGCTTGCAGGACGTGCTTCACGGTCATCAAAGCCTGACCCAGAGCCTGATCCACTACCAGACCCACCATCAGGACCTGGTCACCCGTCTCCATCGGGAACTCGGTCAGGTCACGGGTCAGCTTCAGCGCCTGGACCACCTGGACCGCCAGCTCCAGACCCTCCAGCAGGTCCTCCAGAATCCCCAGCGGGGCCGCCTCGTCGGGGAGGCCAGCCTGGAGGCCATCTTGCGAGACGTCCTACCCCAGCCCTACTTTCAGCTCCAGTACAGCTTCCGCAACGGGAGTCGCGTGGACGCCGTCGTCCGGATCGGTGACAAACTCCTTCCCATCGACGCCAAGTTCCCCTTGGAGAGTTTCCAGCGGCTCCTGCAGGCTACCACCGACGCCGAGCGTCAGCGGTGCGCTCGGGAATTCCGCCAGGCCGTCCTCCGCCATGCCGAATCCATTCAGCAGAAGTACATCCTACCCGATGAGGGGACGCTGGACTTTGCCCTCATGTTCGTGCCCTCGGAATCCCTGTACTACGAGATCATCGCCAGCACCGACGGCGGGGAACTCCTCCGGGCGATCCAGCAGAAGCGGGTCTTTCCGGTAAGTCCGAACACGCTCATGGGGTACATCCACATCGTGGTCCAGGGCATCCGGGGCCTGAGTCTCGAACGTCGGGCACGGCAGATCATCGGGCTCCTGGAGACCCTCGACCGGAGCCTGCAGGAGGTCGCCCGGGAGTACGCTACCCTAAGCCGGCACCTCCGGGACGCCTATCGTAAGAGTCAGGACGTGGCGGACCGCCTGGAAGACCTGACGAGTTGTCTGGACCGGCTCCGCCGACTTCATGCGGAGGCGGACGAGGACACTGGTGGAGAGGGGCAGTGACGGGGTGACGAGGTAACGGAGTGACGAAGTAACAGAGTGACGGAGTGACGGGGGAGGGGATACGTCAGGGTCAACGCCCGTATGGTCGAATCGCCTCGGCTTCTCGGGTACGAGCACCGGGTACCGGGTGTCGGAGCCCCGGTACCGGTCTCGTCCATCGGCAGACGTCGGGTCACTGGTTACGGTACGTGGCCGGGAGAATGGACTGGAACTTGTTCTGGACGTCCTGGAAGAGGTACTGCTGGCGGCGGTGGAGTGTGTTGATGTCTCCCTGAATCTGGAGGAGGGCGGTATCGTAACCATTAAAGCGCTCATCGATCCGGCTCAGGAGGGTCTGATACTGCTGGTTGAAACGCCTCTCCAGGCCCTGCACGGCCTCCTGAATGGCCGCCGTGCAGACCATCTGATAGCGAGGCGCGTGTTGCTGGAGGGCGGCCTGCACGACCGCCTGCAGTTGCCGCTGGTGCTGACGGTGTTCGACCCACTGCCCGACGAGACCCCCGGCCAAGAGTACGACGACGATGGCCAAGCCGACCCAAGCCCATGTCGTCCACCGGCGGGCATCCTGACCCGCCGACGGGAAATACATCAGACGGGGCGGGTTCGTCCACGGCACCTTCTGCAGGATGCCCAGACACTGATTCATCTCGTCAAACAGACGAGCACACTCGGGACACTGGGCCATGTGGTCCCATAGCGACGAGTCGGGAGACCCGTGACCCCACAGGGCATCGACGACCTCGGCCGGATGTTCATCTAACCATGGGCAAGCCATTCCGAGTCCTCCGCCGAGTGTTTCCCCCCTTCCCGAAGGAGGGGCTGGAGAAGTTCCCGCAGGCGCTTCACGGCGTAATACAGGCGGGACTTCACCGTGCCCTCCGGAATCCCCATGATGCGGGCCACCTCCTCTACGCTCAGTTCGTGCATGACCCGAAGCTCCACGACCAGCCGTTGGTCCTCCGGAAGCGCTTGCAGAGCCCGATGAATGCGGTCGACCAGCTGGGTCTGATGGATGACCGCTTCGGCGTCGGGGGCCGTGGCACCCTCCACGTCGGGGGCCTGGACCTGAAGTTTCCGCTGTCGGTGACGCCGCCGCAGGTGGTTGTGACAGCAGTTGATAGCGATCCGATACAACCAGGTCGAAAATCGGGCGTCACCCCGGAATTCGTGGATATGCATGTAGGCCTTGATGAAGACCTCCTGGCAGACCTCGGCCGCGTCCTCCTCCGACCCCAAGACCCGCAGGGCCAGGTTGTAAATCGGCTTCTCCCATTTCCAGACCAGCAGGTTGAAGGCGTAGCGGTCGCCTGACCGGATCCGCTCGACCAGCACTGCGTCGTCCATGGGACTGTCCCTCCTGCTTAGGGTCGATTATACAGACCCGACCCCGGCGGGGGAATCCCTGCGGAAGCGACTGAGGTCACCGAATCCACGGATCAACGGGATAAAGGGATAGAGGGCGCGTCACCGTCTCCTTTGGAATTATAGACATCGGGAGCCCGGGAGGGGTTCGTTCGGCAGATGGGGTCACACCTTTCCAGGGAGGCGGCGGTCCTCCAGGGGCATAAAGTGATACGGAATAGGACTTGCGTCGTTGGCAGAGCCCTTTTACGGCAGTACGGCAATTCGGCAATACGGCATTACGGCTATGATTCGAGCACCTGGCTCGAAGGACGGCTTGGATCCGATTCCATTCAACTGCGTAATTCCTAACCCGTCATTCGTCACTCCATCACTCCGTCACTTCAAGTACCGCCCGACCTCTCCGAGTTGGACAACACGAAGTTCAATAGGACCTCCTCATCCCGAGAGGACATCGGTAAGACCGGGTCCATCTGAGGTTCGGACACGAGTTGGGACAAAGGGACAGACAATGGTACGGAAGAAAGCTCAAGTCGCCCGGACGACCGTCTGCGATTCTGGGAAGGTTCGCCTTGCCATCGGAAGTCCCTCTGTCAGTCGTCGGTGTCCCAACTCATGTTCGAACTTGTGAGGTCCATATCTTGTCGTGGCCGATGTCCTCCTGTATCCTAAATCTTCCGCCTGGTGGGGGGATGGCAAAGTCCGAGAGCGGCGGATAGGAGAGACCGGTCATGTTCATGTGGGTCTTCTTCTTTGATCATGACCACTTCTCTCTGGACCGGCGGGAGGCGGCGGCCCGCTTCCTGCGCGCCCTTCAGCAAGACTGGCTCCTGGCGACGGCTCCGTCGGTTCGTCCCCAGGAGTGGCTTCTGCTGGAGACCTGCTACCGGGTCGAGCTATATGGCCTCAGCTCGGCCGCCGTGTGGAATGACGTCCGCCGTCGGCTGGAGGAGACCCTCGGATGGCCCGTCCTGTGTCTGCGCTCCCCTGAGGAAGTCTTTGAGCGCCTGGCCTTGATCGCCGCCGGCGCCCTTTCGCCGACGGTCGGCGAGCCGCAGGTCGCCCATCAGGTCAAGGAGGCCTATCGCCAGGCCCAGGCGCATCGGAGTGTCGGACGGGTTTTATCCCGGCTCGTCGAGCAGGCCCTCCACTGTGCCCATCGGATCCGGCAGGAGACTCGGATCCAGGACGGTCACGTATCGGTCCCGGCCGTCGTCGCCGAGGTGATCACCCAACAGTTTCCCCCGACGGCGCAACCCCGGGTTTTCATCCTCGGGACGGGGGAAATGGCCCGACTGACCCTCAAGTATTTGGTCGACGCCGGTTATACCCGTCTGGTCGTTGGCAGTCGGGACGCCGAACGCGGGGCCCAGCTGGCCCGGGCCTATCCGGGCGTCGAGGCGATGGTGTGGTCCCTGGAAGAGGCCCCGGCCATCGTCGAGGCCTTTGACGTCATCGTGTCCGCCTCGGCGGCCCCCCATTACCTGTGGGCCTCGGACGCCCTGGCCGAAGCCGTCCGCCGCCGGGCTGGCCGACCCCTCCTGTGGGTCGACCTGGCGGTCCCCCGGGACGTGGAACCGGACCTGGGGAGACTTCCCGGCGTACGGCTCCTGTCGGTCGATGACCTGAAGGCCCTGATCCAGGGGGAGGTCGCCCGCAAACAGCAGGCTTGCCAGCAGGCCCAGGCCCGGGCCCGGGCGGCGGCCGTGAAGTTCGCTCAGTGGCTGGAAAACCTCCACGTCGAAGACCTGGCGCGAGCCATCCATCGTCAGGTGGAGGCGCACCGGCAGGCCGAGCTAGCCCGTCTTTTCCGTAAGTACGACTGGACGCCCCAGGAGCGGGCCCTCCTGGACCAGTTCAGCCACCGCCTCGTGGGCAAGCTCCTCCATCCGGTCTTCGCCTACTTGAAGGGGGAAGCGGTCGTCGATATAGAGACCCCCGAGTCGGAGGCCGAGGCCTGTCCGGCGGCATCGGGTCCGACGTCGGACCCACCCGGAACCTGAAGGGGCGGGCCCTCTACCGCTGGCCGCCTCCCTAAAGGGCGTCGAGTCCAGGCGTCCATGACGCGGCGGGTGACCCATACGCCGATAAAGTAGCCGGCGACGACGTCGGAGGGGTGATGGAACCGACCCATCACTCGGGCCAGACCGACGACGAAGGCCATGAGGCCGGTGCCCCATCGGGCCCATCGAGCGTGGGGATACATGCGGCGGACTGTCTCAACGGCTACGCCCATGACGGTCGCGTGGCCAGACGGAAACGACTGCCAGACCCCGACGATGGTGAGGGGGTGAAATAGGAGGAATTCGGCGGGCCCGTCCATAGCGTAAGGGCGAAGGCGCCCGATCAGGCTCTTGAGGAGAAAGGTCACGCCCCCGGCGACGATGACACCGACGATGAGGAAAGTGCCCCATTGACCGAGGCGCCTGTCCCGTCGAAACCAGGCCACTCCCAAGGCCAGACCGCCGATGATGAGGGGGACTTCACCGGCACCGGCTCGGGACAGCCAGTCACTCCACGTGAGCCATGCCGGTGTCGGTCGATACGTATACGCCATCAGGGCATCGAGGCTCACGAGAAGCCACCCGACCAGACCGAACCCCCCCCAAAGGCGGAGGCTCCTGGGGAGAGACGCGGCAAGCATGCCCTGGGTCATCCCTGGACCTCTTCCAACTCGGGTGGGATCGGCAATTCGACGGGGACCCAGCGGAGCAGGGGAAAGAGGATAACCTCCCGAATGGACGTCACGTCGCAAAAGAGAAGTGTCAGTCGGTCGATCCCCAGGCCCAGACCGCCCGTGGGGGGTAGGCCATACATGAGGGCCAGTATGTAATCGGCATCGATGGGATGGGCCTCGGCGTCGCCTTTCTCCCGCTGGCGCTGTTGATCCTCAAAACGCCGTTTCTGGTCAAAGGGGTCGTTCAGCTCACTGAAGGCGTTGCCCAACTCGAGCCCTCCGATGAACAACTCGAATCGCTCGACCAGGCGGGGGTCATCTCGCTTCTTCCGGGCCAAGGGAGAGATGTCGACGGGAAAATCGGTGACGAACGTAGGCTGGATCAACGTCGGCTGGACGAGGCGCTCAAACAGTTCACTGATCAGCTTGCCCCACGGAAGGTCCTCCGCCCGGGGGACACCCAGCTCGGTCGCCTGAGCGACCAGAAAAGCCCGGTCCGAGAGCTGGTCTTCCGTAAAGCCGCCGACCTCCATCAGGCCGGTCAGCATCGGCAGACGTCGCCAAGGCGGCGTCAGGTCGATCACCTGACCCTGGAAGGTCACTCGGGGACTCCCCAACAGCTCCGTCGCCAGGAAGGCGATCATTTCCTCCGTCAGGCGCATGATGTCGTTGTAGTCGGCATAGGCCTGGTAGAGCTCCAGCATCGTGAACTCGGGGTTGTGCAGGGTGGAGACGCCCTCGTTGCGGAAGTTGCGGGCGACCTCGTAGACCCGCTCGAGGTCGCCCACGATGAGCCGCTTGAGATAGAGCTCCGGGGCGATCCGCAGGAAGAGATCGGCCTCCAGGACGTTGTGGTAGGTCTTAAAGGGTCGGGCCAGGGCCCCGCCGTAAATGGGCTGAAGGACAGGCGTTTCGACCTCGATAAACCCCCGGCTGTCCAGAAACTGACGGATGAGTCGGACGAGCTGGGATCGGCGGATAAAGATGGACCGGACCCGGGGATTGGCGATCAGGTCCAGGTAACGCCGCCGGTAGCGGACCTCGACGTCCGTCAGGCCGTGCCATCGCTCCGGTAGGGGGAGCCAGCACTTGGCCAAGAGAGCCCAACGCTGAACGGCCAGGGTCAACTCACCCGTCCGGGTCCGGAACAGATGGCCCTCGACGCCGACGACATCTCCCAAATCGAGGTTCGTGAAGGCCTCGTAAGCTTCCGGACCCAGCACGTCCTGCCGGGCGTATAGTTGAAGCCGGGCCTGGCGGCTTTGGATATGGCAAAATGTCGTCTTGCCGTGCCACCGAAGGCTTTGGACCCGACCCGCCAGGCGGACCCGGGCGGCCTGGAGTCGGGCGGCGTCCTGTTCGGGACCGTAGAGTTCGACGATTTCCTCCAGGGTGTGGGTGATCTCGAACCGGTAGGGTAGGGTCTCGACCCCACAGGCTCGGAGTTTCTGCAGGCGCGTCCAGCGCTCCCGGACGTACTCGATCTCAGACATGGAAAGGCCTCAGGACAGGGAATGGAAAGATGCAGGATATAGGATGCAAGGTGCAGGATACAAGATCCCAGCCGGACGGGGTTCCGTATTTATGCCCGCACGCGAGGACGGGGTCACTAAACCCAAGCCCCGCTCGTCAGAGATGAGAACCCCTCGCGTCGGCTATGACAGACGTTCGGGACCGTCTGTCGAAGGCTTTTTGTCTTGCTTAGACGACCCGATGGGTCCCTGCAAATGGATTCTCTATTCCGACCCCGTGGGTTGGGATACCCCAGTCCGCAGGCGGGCGGGACGGCATACCTTGCGTCGGGCATCGGGCATCATGCATCATGGGAGCGGAAATTCCAAGCCATGAGGGTCCGGAATGTGCGGTCGATTCACGTTGAGGGCTGAGCCCGACGAAGTGGCCGAACTTTTGCCGGGTCTGCAGGTCGGGGCCTGGCCCGGACCACGGTACAACATCGCCCCGTCTCAGCCCGTCCCGACGGTCCTGAACGAGGCCCCCCGGGTCCTGACCTGGACCCGGTGGGGTCTGATTCCGGCCTGGGCCAAGGACCCCCAGATCGGGGACCGCCTGATCAACGCACGGGCCGAAACCCTCCTGGAGAAGCCTTCCTTCCGAGTCCCCTTCCTGCGGCGGCGGTGCTTGGTCGTCGCCGACGGCTTTTACGAGTGGCCGAAGAAGGCGGAGGGGAAGCCCCGGACGCCCGTGTACTTTCGTCTGAAGGGCCACCGGCCTTTTGCCTTCGCCGGCTTGTGGGACCGATGGCAAGCCCCCAGCGGAGAGGTCCTGACGACCTGTACGATCATCACGACCGAACCGAACGAGTTGGTCGCCGCCGTCCACGACCGGATGCCCGTCATCCTGCGGCCGGAGTGGTTCGAGCCCTGGCTCGACCCCGACATCCGGGACCCGGAAGTCCTGATGGCGTGGTTGAAGCCGTATCCGGCGGAGGAGATGGACGCCTACCCGGTGTCCCGGCTCGTCAACGACCCCCGGGTCGACCGCCCCGAGTGCATTCGGCCCCTGGAGTAGTCGGGACACCTCATTACCCCGACCGGTCCCGGACCCCCGGCGAGGGAGGCCGATGCTGGAATGGGTCGTCGAAGACGATATTGCCCGGATTCGGTTCCATCACCCCCCGGCCAATGTCATCGACACGGCCCTGATGGTCCGCTTTCAGGAACTCATCCGTCAGCTCCAGGCGGACCAGGACCGTATCGGATTCGTCGTCCTCGAGAGTGCTCTGCCGGGTAAGTTCTCTGCCGGTGTGTCAGTCCCCGAGCACGCCCCGGACCGGGCCCCCGAGATGATCCGGACTTTTCATGAGACGCTATGGCAGTGGGTCCACGTCCCCCAGGTCACGGTCGCCGCCGTGGACGGCTACGCCCTGGGCGGAGCCGCGGAAGTCCTCCTCCTGACGGACTTCGTCATCGCCTCAGACCGGAGCCAATTGGGATTTCCCGAGATCCGGCTGGCCTTCTTTCCGCCGGTGGCACTGGCCTTCTTGCCGGACTGGGTCGGCTACCATCGGGCGGCTTCCATGATCCTGCGGGGTGTGTCCGTCCCGGCGGAGGCATGGCACCGGTGGGGCCTGGTCGAGCGGGTCGTCCCGGCGGAGGGCCTGAGTCAGGCCGTGGCGGACCTCATCGAGGAGTTGAGGCATCTCAGTCGGTCGGCCCTGCGGCTGACTCGGCGTTTGTTGAAGCGTCGGTCCATCGAGGCGGGTTGGGCCCATGTGCGGGCCCTCGAACAGGCCTTCATCGAGGACTTACTGCGGCTGGCGGACGTCGCCGAGGGCGTGCAGGCCTTTCAGGAGAAGCGGCCGCCCCGGTGGACGCATCGGTGAGGCGAGATTCATTCGGACGGGACGTCGGCGGACGCCGGATCGGTCTGCCAGAGGCCCTCGGCGATCAGGACGGCCTCACAGACCTGACGGAGGGGAATCCGTCTCTGCATGGCCGTCTGCTGGAGCCACCGGTGAGCTTCGGCCTCGGTCATCCCCCGTCGCTCGATGAGGACCCACTTGGCCCGTTCGAGGACCTTCCGGACTTCCAGGGCTTCCCGGGCCCGACGGACTTCTGCCTCCAGGAGGATGGTCCGCAGGAAGGCGGCCACGTGGGGGGAGAGGTCACCCAAGAGGCGCAGGGTCGAATCGTCCAGGCCCCCGTCGGCATAGGCTAAGATGACGCCGACCCACTGGCGACCAAACCGCAGGGGCACGACGCCCACGGAGTCTTCATAGACAAAGGGTCCCTGCGACCGGATCAGGCGCTCGAACAGGGGGTGAGACGCCTTGACCCGGATCCCCCGGGGCCCTTGAAATCGCTGTTTCTCGGGTTCGTAGACGAGGATCCGACACGTAGGGACCCCCAGGATGTCCTCCAGCATCTGGCCGATAAAGACCAGGGCCTCGTCGACCACGCCCCGGTGGTTGTCGACGACCCGGGCCAGTCGGAACAGGGCCTCCAGGTGCTTGGCCCGCTGTTTGGCTTCCACGTACATCCGGGCGTTTTCGATAGCCCGGGCGACCATGTTGGCCAGGGCCAGCAGGAGCTCGGTCTCTTCCCGGGTGTGCTCATGGGGTTGGGCGTGCTGGATGTTCATGACCCCCAGGAGCTGACCGTGGGTGGCGATGAGGGGTGCCGAGAAGAAGGCCTCGTAGCGGTCCTCCGGGAGGCTGTGGAAGAACTTGAAGCGCTCGTCTTCGTAAGCCCGAGCCGGGATGGCCACGACGCTTTGGCGCTCGGCGACCCAGCCCGTGATGCCCTCGCCGAGCTTCATCTTGATGCGACCGATGTGGCGGGGGTGGGGGGAACTCGCCCCGTACAGGACGAGCTCCCGAGACGCCGGGTCCATCACATAGATCAGACAGGAGTCGGCGCCCGTCAATCGGGCCACGGCCGCGGCGATGGCGTTCAGGAGGGGCTTAAGCTCCAAGCCGGCCCCGAAGACCTTGATAATCTCCCCCAAGACCTCCAGACGCTCGTCGGAGGGCATCGGGTCGTTTCCTCTCCTGCGTCATGCATCATAGTATAGGTAAAATTCATAGGGGTGGGGACGGAGTCGAACGGCATCGACCTCCCGCTTGCGCTTCAACTCGATCCAGGTCTCGATGACGTCGGGAGTGAACACGCCGCCCTGTAGGAGGAATTCGTGGTCGGCCTCCAGGGCCTTCAGGGCCTCCTCCAGGGAGCCGGGGACCTGACGGATCTTCTGGAGTTCCTCGGGCGGCAGTTCGTAGAGGTCCGCTTCCAAGGGAGGCCCCGGGTCGATGCGGCGGCGGATGCCGTCGAGACCGGCCATCAGCATGGCCGCGAAGGCCAGGTAGGGATTCGCCGTCGGGTCCGGACAGCGGTACTCGAGGCGTTTGGCCTTGGGCGACGCCGAGATCATGGGGATGCGAATGGCCGCGCTCCGGTTCCGCTTGGAGTAAACGAGATTGACGGGAGCCTCATAGCCGGGGACCAGGCGCCGGTAGGAGTTCGTCGTCGGTGCACAGAAGGCCATCAGGGCCGGCGAGTGGTACAGGAGGCCGCCGATGTAGTACAGGGCCAGTTCGGAAAGGCCGGCATAGCCCCGCTCGTCGTAAAACAGGTTCCGTCCACCCTTCCAGAGGCTCTGGTGCGTGTGCATCCCCGAACCGTTGTCTCCAAAGAGGGGTTTCGGCATGAAGGTCGCCGTGCGGCCATAGGCCCGGGCCACATTTTTCACGATGTACTTGTACATCAGGACGCGGTCGGCCTGTCGGGTCAAGGAGTCGTACCGGATGTCGATCTCGCACTGGCCCGCCGTGGCGACCTCGTGGTGATGGGCCTCGACCTCGATACCGGCCTGGATCAGGCGCAGGACGATCTCGGACCGAAGGTCTTGGAGCGCGTCGACAGGCGGGACGGGGAAGTAGCCCTCCTTCCAGCGGGGTCGGTGGCCTAAATTCGGACGCCCCTGGTCCCGACCGCTGTTCCAGATGCCTTCCTCGGAGTCGATGAAGTAGTAACAGCTGTAAGCGTTCTGGTCGTAGCGGACGTTGTCAAAGATGAAGAATTCGACCTCCGGTCCCCAGTAACTCACGTCGGCGATGCCCGTCTGGATGAGATAGCGTTCCGCCTTCTTGGCGATATAGCGGGGGTCGCGGCTGTAAGGCTGATGGGTCACGGGGTCGTAGACGTCGCAGATGAGGCTCAGGGTCGGGACCTCACAGATGGGGTCGACGACGGCCGTCGTCGGGTCGGGGATGAGGATCATGTCACTCTCGTGGATGTGCTGGAAGCCCCGAATACTGGAGCCGTCGAATCCGATGCCCTCCTCGAAGACGTCTTCGGTCAGCTCCTGGACCGGGATGCTGACGTGTTGCCAGGTCCCCAGCAGGTCGACGAACTTCAGGTCTACGATAGCCAGCCCCTGTTCCCGGGCAAAGGCGATGACCTCTCGAGGCTTCGTGAGGGCCCGGACTCCTATCCCCGTGCGGACGGCCTCCCGTCCTTCCCGCGTGATCATGACACGCCTCCTTTATCGGGCGAGGCCCCAGACGTCGAACCGACCGGGACGCGCCCCGTCAGGGATGGGATTTGCTCGATCAACTGTTGGAGCTTCAGGCCGGTCAGGGTCTCGATGACCGTCGGGAGCTGGGCGATGACCCGAGTGACGTCGGCTGTGATGCGGCTGGCACCGGCCCCGTCGCCGTTGCCGCCGACCAGGACGATCTTGTCGACCTTGGCCAGGGGCTCGGCGATGGCTCCCGCCAGACGGGGCAGGACCTCGATGACCATCTGGGTGACGGCCGCCTCGTTGTATTCCCGCCAGGCACCGGCCTTCTTATGCATCGCCTCCGCCTCGGCCACGCCTTTGGCCCGCAGGGCCTCGGCCTCGGCTTGACCCATAGCCCGAATCTGCTCGGCTCGACCCTCGGCCTCCGCCTCCAGACGGTACCGCTCGGCCTCGGCCAGGGCCATGATGCGCTTCTTCTCGGCCTCGGCCGGAAGCTCGACCGTCGCCGTCAGCTCCTTAGCCTTCCGCATGATCTCCTTCGCCTCGACTTCCGTCAGGAGCTCTTTCTCGACCAATTGGACGGCGATTTCCTCCCGCTTGACGGCCTGGGCGACCCGATGCCGGTGGAGTTCATAGCTCAGGTCGGCCTCCGCCCGCTGGGCCTCGACCTCCCGCCGGGCCGCCTCGACGGCCTTGTCCGCCTCCAGGCGGGCGATACGGGCGACCCGGTCCGCCTCGGCCTCGGCGATGGCCGCCAACTGCTTGACCTGGGCGATCCGGGGCCGGCCGAGGGCTTCCAGGTACCCATGCTCGTCGGCGATGTGCCGGATTGTCAGGGAGATGATGTCCAGGCCCATCTGGGCCAGGTCCTGACGGGCCGCTTCTTTTACCCGTTGAGCCAGCTCGGCCCGCCGCAGGTACACGTCCTCGACGTCCATCGTCCCCAGGACAGCCCGCAGGTGACCCTCGAGGACCTGCAGAGCGACCCGCCGGATGTCGTCCTTGGACTTGGACAGAAACTGCTCGGCCGCTATCCCAATAGAGGTCTCGTCGCCCTTGACCTTCACCTGGGCGACGCCGTCTACCATCAGCCGGACCCCGTGGGCCGTGTAAGCGTCGGCCGTCTGGACCTCCAGGGTCAACAGTTCCAGCGACAGCCGCTGGACCCGCTCGATGATGGGCCACACGAAGGTCCCGCCCCGGACGAGGCGGTAGCCGACCGTCCGGACCTGACCATCCGGACCCCGGACCCGTCGCCGCCGTCCGGAGATGATCAGGACCTCGTTGGGACCGGCCTTCGTGTATCGCCAGGCCCACAGTCCCACCAAGGCCGCCGTCGCGAATGTACCGAAAACGATCATCCAGGGTGCCATCGTATCCCTCCGAGTCTGAATCTCATGGCTCAAGCATGGAGGATAGACCGCCGGCGTCGAAACCCACCGGGGCCCATCGCAGGTGGTCCGGATGCGTCAGCCGCCCCTGGCGCCGGAGGATCGCGGCGACCCGTCCCCGCAGGGAGGCCAAATCCGGGGCCGCATAGAGGGCATACGCCGTGTCCCCCTCCGGACAGGCCGCCACGTGGGCCCGACCGTTGCGGAAGACGGGAATCGTCATGGCGACAAGCCGCCCCTGGCGAGCCTCGTAGTACCGCAGGGCACCGGCCTGGGCCGTCAGACCCTGAGCGATTTTCTGCCAGAGGGTTTCCGGCAGGCCCGTCAGGACCAGACCGTCCGAAGACCGCAGGGCAGATTCCATCCGGTCCAGGAGCGTCAGCCACGCGTCCTCACCGGCCAGGGCCACCGCCACGTCCTGACTGTTGACTATCGCCCGAAGCATGCCGTCCTCCATGTAGATGGGCACGCGTAGGCGCTCGTCCGCCACCGAGCGAACGACGCCGACGGGCGCGGCCCACCGGAGTTCGGTCGTCAACCGCAAGACTTCCAGGTCCTCCGCCGGGATACCCAGATAGTCGGCCAACCGGAGCCCCAGCCGGCCCAGGTCCTCAGCCTCCAGGATCGGACCCTCCGGCTCGAAGACCCGCCAGGCCCGGCCCCAGGGATAGGCGGGCCACAAGACGGTCGAACCCGTCCGCATTCGAAAGGCAAACCGGGGCAGTCGTCCGCCATAGGACACCTCGGTCAGCACGTCGAGGACCATTTCCGGCAAGTCGGTCAACCGAAGAGTGGTTAGACGGAACCCAAGAAGCTCCACCCGGAAGCGTTCGCAAAGGAGACCTCCGTCTTGATAAAGTTCACAGTGCACCGGCAAGGCAAAGGCGAACCCGTCGAACGTGCCTCGGACGACATACCGGGGGCCCCCGTTCCCCCGATGGCCGGTCACGGACTCGAGGAAGGCACCGTTTTGGGCCTCGTCGGGCGGACGAACCCTCGGCCGCCGCGGCGGTGTCGGCGTCCGGACCGGGACGGTGACTTCATGGGGATGACCGGTCTCATGGGTGTGGGGGGAGGGCGTAGCACCTGCATGGTGCCCGTGCAGGTGGACCCTGGCCAAGACGTCCTTTTTCAGACGACTCGGCAGGACCGCCCACAGGACCAAGAAAAACCCAAAAGCGGCAATGCCCCACCAAACTTCGGAAGGCATAGTCTCTCCTCCGAAAGGGTTAGAGGTCCAGTGTAAGGAACTGGATTTTTAGGTCGGCGTGACGACGACCCCCGCCGGAAGCCGACGTCCCTCAGGATAAGCCGGGGACCCGTGCTCCGGTACGTCCAAGCCGGCCAATTCTTCTTCCCGGGACACCCGCAGGCCGATCGTCCGCCGGATCAGCCAAAAGACCAAAAAGCCCGTGCTCAGGGACCACACCGTCACGACACCGATGTCAATGAGCTGAGCCACCAACTGCGCCCACTCGCCGACGATCAGGCCCTTCACACCGCCGTAGCTTCCGTCGGCAAAGATCCCGACGGCCAGGAGACCCCAGAGGCCGCCGGCCGCATGGACGGACACGGCCCCGACGACGTCGTCGACCCGCAGGACCTTCTCGACGAATTCTAGACTGGCCGCCATCAGGAGCGCCGCCACAGCTCCGATGACGACGGCCGCCCAGGGCGCCACGTAGGCGCACGGGGCCGTCACCCCAACCAGTCCGGCCAGCGAGCCGTTGCAGGCCATCACGATATCAGCCCGTCCCGTCCGGATCAGGCTCAGGTACAAGCCTGCGACGGCTCCCGCCGCCCCCGCCAGAAACGTGTTCACGGCGATGACCGAGATCTGCAGGTCCGTCGCCGCTAGGGTCGAACCCGCATTGAATCCGAACCAACCCAAGAATAGGATGAACGTTCCCATCACGACGTACACGAGGTTGTGGCCCGGGATGGCGTTCGGCGTCCCATCCGGATTGAACTTCCCCGTCCGGGGCCCGACCATCGCCGCACCGACCAGAGCGACTAGGCCCCCGACGGCATGGACGACTCCCGAACCGGCAAAATCCCGCACTCCGACACCCTCCCCCAGGAAAGGCAGGTACTGACTTAAGTTCGCCAGCCATCCGCCGCCCCAGACCCAGTGTCCGTAGATGGGATAAATCAGGGCCGAGACCAGAAAGCTGTAGGCCAGGTAGGCCTGGATCTTCATCCGCTCGGCGACGGCCCCGGCGACGATGGTCGCCGCCGTCGCCGCAAAGACCATCTGGAAGAACCACAGCATGAGCGTGTGGACGTCTCCGGCGGCCCCCGTGAGGAAGAATCCGGAGTAACCGATCAGGGCGTTTCCGTGGTCCAAGCCCGGCATCAGCCGAGAACCCCCAAACATGAGGGCAAAGCCAAAAGCCCAGTACGCCAGGCCCCCGATGCAAAAGTCCATGAAACTCTTTGTCATGTAGTTCAGGGTGTTCTTAGAGCGGATCAGCCCTGCTCCCAGAAAGGCAAACCCGGCTTGCATGAAGAAGACGAGGAACGCCGCCATGAGCGTCCACGCAGAGTTGACGGCATCCTTCAATGACTCTGCCGAGACCTCCTGGGCCATGGCCGGGGCGGCGACGCCGAGGCTCAGCCCGACGGCCAACGGCCACGCCCGTCCGTGGAAACGCCGTCCCATCGACTACCTCCCTCGGGGTGGAGATAGGATTGCAGAGTTTGGCTTTTGAACTTTGGAAGGAACATAGGCCTCCGGCCTGTCGGTAGGCCGACGTCCCCGTCGGCCCGAAGCAAGGGCCCTACGCCCTCTTCTTGCCCGCCACGCGCGTCCTTGGGGGAATCACCGAGCGCTTCCATGCCCTCAGGGAGCCGTGTAAGCCCCACCCTGGCAAGTGGGATGGAAACGCCGGGTACCCCCGGAGAACACGTGTCTCGGGTTTACCGCCGTAAGGAGAGACTTGCCATTCGGTCCCGCTTGGGGGGCCGTCATCGGCCCAGGCATGGGCTGGACAGGACGCGCCAGCCTGCTTCCGAAGGAGAGGCAGAGGCTATTGTCTGGCCCTCACCGCAAAGCCAAGGGGCCTCCGGACAGCTTCTGAGAGGGAACCTCGTCGTTGAGGGAAGAACACAGAGAGGTAAGCCTTTCCACGCAGGAAAACATCGACCGGACGCTTCCTCGCGCCCCAGGGCTCCCCGAGGACTATGGGGGACCCTGCCTTAATAACATACATCCTTTAGACCCTCCTGTCAAGTCATCCAGTCTTTTCCAAAGAGGGTGGGGCGCCGAATCCAAGTCCCGCTTGCAACCGGGGTTGGATTCGGGGGACGGGGAAGGCCCGGACGGGGCGTGCGTCATGATCGACCACTTTCTGCCCCGATTCCCTTCCCTTGTACTGCCTCTGAGAATGGGGTAATGTGGAAGGGGAGGGACCTCGGTGGAGCGCCCGCCGAAAAGGCGGAACGTCCACTCCTAAAGACTAGGGGGCTTCGTGTTGTCAAAGTTTGTAGGAATCTGATCCAGGACGTCGGGCGGTATCCCACGGGTCACCCATAATAGAAGTGACGAATGATGGGTAACGAGTGCCTTGTTAAGATTGGAGATGTGGGAATGGTGCAAAGGTGCCAGGCACCAGGTTCCGGGTCCCGGGTCCCAGGTGCCAGGTACCGGGTGCCAGGTTCCCGGTACCTGGCACCTGTCTTCGAAAAACCCGCACACAGGGTATGCATCCTGCATCCATATCTTAACAGAGCCCTCAAGGCCGATCCGGGGGTCAAACGGCCGGCTGGAGGCATGCATGTCGGAATGGCGACCGCCCTATGTTCCCCCCTTCCGCATCAAGATGGTCGAGCCGATCCGCCGTCTGCCGGCGGTCGAGCGTTGGGCCCGTATGGCTGAGGCCCACTGGAACGTCTTTTATCTGCGGTCCCGGGACGTCTTCATCGACCTCCTGACGGACAGCGGCACGGGGGCGATGAGCGATGCCCAGTGGGCGGCCCTCGTTACGGGCGACGAGGCCTACGCTGGGTCACAGAGCTTCGAAGCCCTGCGGGCCGTCGTCGAAGACTTGACGGGGATGCCTTATGTCTTGCCCGTCCATCAGGGTCGGGGTGCCGAGCATGTGTTTTTTAAGGCCCTACTCCGTCCGGGTCAGGTCGTTCCCTCGAATACCCATTTTGACACGACGCGGGCCAACATCCGGGCCGTCGGGGCGACGCCCGTGGATTTGCCGGTCCCTGAGGCGGCCGACCCCGATTCCGAAGCCCCCTTCAAGGGCAATATCGACCTCGACCGGCTCGCCCGCCTCTTGCGGGAGGCTACCCCGAACCAGGTCCCTATCGTCATGCTGACCGTCACGAACAACGCCCTGGGCGGTCAGCCCGTCTCGATGGAAAATATCCGCCAGACGGCCGAACTGGCTCATCGGCATGGGGCCCGGCTGGTGATGGACATCGCCCGTTTTGCCGAGAACGGTTACTTCATCCAACAACGGGAGCCGGGCTTCCGGTCCACGCCCCTGCGGGACATCGTCCGTCAGATGTTCGAGTATGCCGATGCCTGCCTCATGAGCGCCAAGAAGGACGCCATCGTTCCCATCGGAGGCTTCATCGCCACCCGTCATGTAGACATCTATGAGGCGGTCGCCCCGTACCTCATCCTCCACGAAGGCTTCCTGACTTACGGAGGCCTGGCCGGCCATGACCTGGCGGCAATGGCCACCGGTCTGCAAGAGGTCCTGGACGAGGCTTACCTGGCTTATCGAGTCGGCCAGGTCGCATGGATGGTCGACGAGCTCCACCGGCGGGGAATCCCGGTCGTTCGACCGGCCGGCGGCCACGCCGTATACGTCGTGGCGGACCGTCTGATGGCGCACGTATCCACCGAGGAGTTCCCGGGTCAGTCCCTGACGGTCGCCCTCTACTGCGCCGGCGGGGTCCGGGCCTGCGAGATCGGGAGCCTCCTGATGGGGGACGACGGTCGGCCGCCCCATGAGCTCGTTCGGCTGGCCATCCCCCATCGGGTTTACACGGTCGAGCACCTGGCTTACGTCGTTCGGGTCCTGGCGGCCATCGCCGAGCGACCCCAGGTGTGGCCCGGCTTTCGGGTCGTCCGGGCACCGGTCGTCCTGCGTCATTTCATGGCCCATCTGGCCCCAACGGGTCCACTCCCACCCCCGGCTGACTGGGACCTCCCTCTGGAAATGGGGGAATAACGGGCTGCGGCCTGACCCGTCCCGTCCATCCGGCGGTAGACGTTCTCGCGCCGGCTTCATAAATTATGGCGGTGGGACGGTTAGACTCTTGCAGGGGTACCTTACCGTGATCGATACGCTTCAAATCTTTCAGGAGCTTCAAGAGGTCTTGCCCCCTGAGGCGGCCCGACGGGTCGCAGAGGTCATGGGTCGAGTCTATACGGAACTTCAGCAGGGGATTACGCGGGCAGAATTCCAAGAACTTCAGCAGACCATAGCCAAACTGACTGAGGTACAACTCCAGACGAATCAGCAGCTCCAGGCCTTGGCTCAGCAGGTTCAAGCCCTGGCCGAGGCTCAGCGGAGGACGGAACAGCAGGTCCAGGCCTTGGCTGAAGCTCAGCAGAGGATGGACCAGCAACTGCAGGCCCTAACGGTCCAAGTCCAGGCCCTGACCGAGGCTCAGCGGAGGACGGAACAGCAGGTCCAGGCCCTGGCCGAGGCTCAACGGAGGACGGAACAGCAGGTCCAGGCTTTGACGGAGGCTCAGCAGAGGATGGACCAGCAACTGCAGGCCCTAACGGTCCAAGTCCAGGCCCTGACCGAGGCTCAGCGGAGGACGGAACAGCAGGTCCAGGCCCTGACCGAGGCTCAGCGGAGGACGGAACAGCAGGTCCAGGCCCTGGCTGAGGCTCAACGGCAGGTCGAGGAGCAGCTCCAGAAACTGGCTGAGGCTCAACACCGGACGGAAGCAGAGGTCCTCAGTCTGTCCCGGAGTATCAAGGAGCTGACGGGGGAACTTCGAGACACCCGTCAACAGCTGGGCGGTCTGGCGATGACCGTAGGATATACTTTGGAGAATGAGGCCTTTAAGGCTCTGCCTAAACTGCTAGCCCGGGACTTTGGCCTGACCGTTCATGGGCCGCTCCGTCGGAAGTACGTCATCGACCGGGAAGGCGGCCCCTTGGAGGTCAACATCGTCGGATCGGCCTCCCAGAATGGGGAGACGGTCACGATCGTCGGGGAGGCCAAGGTTCAGTTGTCGAAGAATGACGTGGACCGTTTCATTCGGAAGAAGTTGAAACGGCTGGAGGGAGCCCTGCCGGGTCGGCTCTTTCCAGTCCTGGTGACACACATGACGACGGCGGCCGACGTCGAGGCCTATGCCCGGAGCAAGGGCGTCGTCGTCTATTACTCGTATGACTTCTGAGCGGGAAATACGGGACCCTGCAGTGGCGTGCGGGGCTTGGATACATACCCCCGCTCTCGCGAGCGAGACTGGGGATATAATCCCGCACTGGCGTGCGGGGCTTGCATGAGTTGCCCGAGGGCATGAGGCACGTGCCATGAGTTGGCTCCGTAGAACGCTTCACATCGGTGTGGGCCTCGGGACCCTCGTCGTCCGACGGGCGCAGGATGTCGTCCAGCGTCTGGAGGCTGAGGGCCGGCAGGTCTTGGAACGTCCCGACAACCCTGTCGAAAAGGCCCGGGCCCGCCTGGGCCGGTGGACCGAATCGGCCCGCAAGACCTTCCAGGAGTTGGCCGTCCATCTGTACTACACTGTCGGCGTCACGCCCCTTCAGGAGACTCAGCGCCTCCATCAGCGTGTCGACGAGCTGGAAACCCGACTGACCCGGAAGACCCGGGGCGATGCGGCTCGTTCAGATTCCTAAGGCCTACCGTCAGCTCCGGCGGTTTCGGCAAATCGTCCAGGTGTTGGCCCGGTATGGCTTCTGGGACGTCTTGGACCGGATGGGTCTGGCGGGACCCTACGAGTGGCTTCGCCGGCCCTGGCGAGGCCGGCTGACGCCGGAGCTGGTCCGCGGGACGACCCCCCAGCGAGTCCGGGCGGCCCTCCAGGAGTTGGGCCCCACCTTTATCAAGTTGGGTCAGTTCCTGAGCCTACGACCGGACCTCCTGCCCGCCGAGTGGATCCGGGAACTCGAGCAACTTCAGGACCGGGTCGACCCCCAGCCGTGGGAGGACCTTCGGCCCCTTTTGGACCAGACTCATCCCCGATGGTCCGAGTGGCTCGTCGAACTGGACCCGACCCCCCTCGGCTCCGCCTCCATCGCTCAGGTCCATGCGGCCCGGACGGCCGATGGCCGGGCCGTCGCCGTTAAGGTCCGCCGTCCCCATGTCGAGCGCTTGATCCGCACAGACCTGGACATCCTGGCCTTCCTGGCTGACCTGGCCGACCGGCATGTGGAGGAACTCCGACCGCTTCGGCTCCCCGTCCTGGTCGACCAAGCCCGGCAGGTCTTGGAGCGGGAGTTGGACCTACGCGTTGAGGCTCAGCAAATCGAGCGCTTCCGCCGGAACTTTCAGGACTTTCCCGAGATCGTCGTCCCGGCCGTTGACTGGACGGTTCATAGCGAGACCGTCCTCGTCATCGAGCGGATCGAGGGCATCCGCATCGACCGGGTCGACGAACTCGTCCGCCACGGCGTCGACCCCGCCCGGATCGCTCGAATCGGGGCCCAGGCCCTCCTGAAACAGGTCTTCATCGACGGTTTCTTCCACGCCGACCCCCATCCGGGCAACCTCTTCGTCCTCCCGCCGGACCGCATCGCCGTCATCGATTTTGGCATCATGGGCACGCTGGACGAAACGGTCCGGGAGGTCCTGGCCGACATCCTCATCGGCGTCGTCCGGCAGGACACTCGGGCCGTCGTCCGGGGCCTGATCCGGTTGAACGTGATTCAGGAACCCCCGCCGCCATCGTTTTTCCAGGAGTTGAATGACTTCATCGGCCGGTACAGCCAGGTCCCCATCGAGCGGGTCCCCATGCGGATGGTCCTGGAGGAGGTTCTGGCTCACCTTCGACGGTACCACCTGTTTTTGGCGACGGACCTGGCCCTCATGTTCAAGGCCCTCCTGGCCCTAGACGCCCTGGCCCGGAAACTGGCCCCCGACCTCCAGACCGTCGAGGTCGCCCGGCCCTTTGTCCAGCAGTTGGTCCGCCGACGGTACAGTCCCCTTCGGTACGGACGCCGGATCGTCCAGCAGGCTGAACAGGTCCTCTCGATGGCGGCCTCGACACCCTTAGAGTTTGAGTGGTTCTGGCAACAGTTCAGCCGAGGCCAGTGGCCCCTCCCGATGGAGGTCCGGAATCTGACGTCTCTGGAGGATTCGGTCCAGCGGGGTTTTCATCGGATGGCCTGGGCGATGGTCATCGGGAGTCTGCTGGTGGCGTCGGCCCTCTTGATGGTCCGGCCGGTCGGTCCCGTCTGGTACGGCATCCCCGTCATCGGGGCGATGGGGTGGCTGGTCGCCCTCCTGATGACCCTTGTCCTCGGATTCCAGGTCCTGCGTTCGGGACGATGGTAAGCCGCCTGAAACCCGTCACACTCGGACTTCCAGGACGTGACCAGCGACCTGAATCCGGTCGCCCGCCTGGAGGACGTGCTCGGCCGTGACGGGCTGACCGTTGACGAGCGTAGGGTTCGTCTGACTCAAATTGACAAGGACGAACTGGCCTTGGGCATTCCGGCGGATCTGAGCCTGCCGGCGGGAGACGTGGGGGTCCGGGATGACGACCTGGGCCAAGGCGGCGTCCCGTCCGATGACGACCCCGTTCGGCGGGACCGGAAAGCTCTGTCCCTGAACGGCGCCCTGGATTCCGACGAGGGTCAAGACGGGTAGGGCGATGGTCTCTCCGGCGAAGGCCGCCGTCGGCTCGGTCGACAAGACGGCCGGGGCACGGGCCGAACCGGACGGCACCGAGGCCGGTCCGATGGCGGCCCGAGACGGGGCACCCCGAACGGCGGGGGCGGCGACCGCCGGCTTGGGGAACCGGATCAACCAGGTCGCCAGGGCAATCAGACCAAGGAAGACCGTCCCGACGGTGAATACCCACGGCCACAGGCCAGGGCTCCGAGCCGTCAAGGGGAGGTCCAGACGATACGAGACATTCCCCTCCTTCGGATTGAACTCCATCCATCGGGCACCTGGGGGAAGGAGGACGGTATCCGTCTCCATGTACTGTACGGTCTGACCGGCCGTCAGCGCATCCGCCCGAGCGTAAGCACAGCTCAGGACGACCTTAGCCGATTCTTGCGTCGCGACCTTGCACTCGGACAATAGCTCGGGGACCCGCATGCGCCACCCGTCGGACGTGTATCGGAAGAGGTCGGGAATCGTCAGCCGAAGATGCATTTCCCGATTCGGGTCGTCGAAGTCGATCTTGACGCTCTTGCGGTCGATGTAGAAGCCGGGCTGATTTTCGGCCGTCAGGCCCCGAAACAGGACGTAGGGGTTACTGGCGTACACCTGCTTGACGGCATTGTACACATTGCCGGGATACCGATAGCGGGCCTCGAGTTGAGCCTCTCCCAGGGGGGTTATCCGGATCGTCGCCTCGACGTCCACCCGGGGAAGTTGCTGAGCGACGACCGGAAGACTGCCCAAGACCCAGAGGGAGCCGATGAGGACCAGGGCTCCCCGTCTCCAGACGGGACGGAAACCCCGTCCGCTCCGAGAGTCCCAAAGCAAGGCCCATCCTACCATGGGGATACGACTCCGAGCTTGCGAAGTTCATTGTAGTCGGCCAGGATCAAGAGCCCCCGTTCGAGATTCTCCTCGATGGCCGCTCCGGCGACGCGCACGCTCTCCTCAAAAGTCACCCGTGGGGAGACGACTTGTGAAAAATGGCTAGATGCATACTTCTGGTCCACGAAGGTCGACTCGACGAAGATGTAATTACCATTCCGGAGGCGAATCCACGGGATGGCATGACCCGGCATGATGGCGATGCCGGCGTCGATCCCGACGGCTTGGGCCATCGAGGCAAACAAAATCGCCAGGTCCAGACACGTCCCGGCCTTCCGTTGGATCGAGTCCTTCGGGAACTGAACGTACTGATTGAAGTGGGGCGTCCAGGCGTCCGAGGGTTCCTGAATGTAGCGGACGCCGTAGTTGCGCAGGCAATAAAAGATGGACGCCCAGGCCCGGATGCGGTCTTCATCGTCCGTCGACGTGTTGAGCCCACCCGTACAGGCCACCGCCGCCGACTTCGTGACCTCTTCATTGGGCGTCATGAAGACGCCGAGCAGAGGCCAGTTTGCAAATTGGTCATACCAGGTGATGATTTCATCGTCGGGCATGCTCGTCCACGTCAGGTAGTTCCGTCCCATGACCTTGATGGGGCGGTCCAGGGCCTTCGTGACCGTCCGGCCACTGGGGGTTCGATAGCTGACCTCAATCTTCACGGGAAGCGTGCGGCCGGAAGTCTCTTTGGTGACGGACTCGTTCACGATGGGATAATAAAAGTCGACGACCCGCTGGCCCTCCAGGACGATGTCGATGGTATGGTCTGTCGGCGTCGTATAGTCCGTCAGGGTATAACGGACCCGGACGTCCCGGATGGCCCCGGGGCCCTTGTTATGGATGAGGGTCCGGACGAGCCACAGGCCGACTTTCTCGTCTCCGTATAACTTGTAAGCGGCGCCCAGGAGTTCCGTCTTGTGGGCGACCTGAAGCTCGACCTGGGGCGTCCGGGCGTACAGGACCCACATCCAGACGGTCAAGAGACCGAAGACGAAAAACATCCCCGTCAGGCCCAACCGAAGTAGCCAGATCAGCGTCCGCATCGCCCCCTCCTCTTTGCCGGGTGCGATAGAAATCCTATTCTAAACGACCGACCCCTCCCAAGTCTATCCCTGCCGGGCCGATGTTCGGTCCTCGGCCCTTGGCTTGCGGCACCGAGGACTGAAGCAGGGGACCGGTGAATTTGCTTGTCCGTCGAAGCCGACAAGGTGGGAAGATCGGGCATGGATGCCAGGTACCCGGTGACCGGAATCCGAGCCATTTTTATCCTGCATCGTGCATCCTGTATCCTGTATCCATAGCTTAACAGAACAGAAGGAGGCGCTATGCGCGTGTTGCTCATCAATCCCCAATTCCCCGAAAGCTTTTGGAGCTTTCAGTGGGCCTTCGAAAAAATCTTGCCCCCCAAACGAACCGTTAACCCGCCGCTGGGTCTGGCCACAGTCGCCGCCCTATGCCCTCCCGACTGGGAAGTTCAGATCGTGGACGAAAACGTGGAGCCCGTTCCCCCCGAACCCCGGGCCGATATCGTCGGTGTCTGTGGGATGGGTGTCCAGTACCGACGCCAGAAAGAACTCCTCGCTTACTACCGCTCCCGTGGGTACTACACGGTGGCCGGTGGAAGCTTCGCTTCCCTGTGCCCGGAACGCTATGCGGACGTCGCCGACACCGTGGTCGCCGGCGAAGCGGAATATATCTGGCCGGCGTTCTGTGAAGACTTTCAGAAGGGTCGTCCCCACCCCCTTTATCGGGAAACGGGAGTCGTTCGTCTGGAAGATTCGCCGACGCCCCGGTTTGACCTTTTGCGACTGGACCGCTACCAGACGGTGACCCTCCAGTTTTCCCGGGGATGCCCTTACCAGTGCGAGTTCTGCGACATCATCGTAATGTTTGGCCGTAAGCCGCGAACGAAATCCCCCGAACAGATCGGACGGGAACTCGACCGCCTGCGAGAAGCCGAAGTCCGAAATGTGTTCTTTGTGGACGACAATCTCATCGGCCACAAGGCCAAGGCCAAGGAACTCCTCCGTTACCTGATCGATTACCAACGGCACCATCGTTATCGATTCCAGTTCGGAACGGAAGCCTCCCTGAACCTCGCTCAGGACGATGAGCTCTTGGCCCTATTCCGGGCGGCGGGTTTTCAGTGGGTCTTTATCGGTATCGAGTCCCCGGACGAGGAGAGCCTAAAAGAGACCAAGAAGTATCAAAACGTCGGCCAGGATATCCTTTCCTCCCTATGGAAAATTTACGCCCACGGCCTGGAGGTTTACGCCGGATTCATCATCGGATTTGACCACGACACCGAGCGCACTTTCGACCTCCAGTACCGATTCATTCGAGAGTCCGGTATTCAGGCCGCTATGATCGGTCTGCTCACCGCCGTCCCCCGGACTCCGCTTTACGAACGATTGCAACGCGAAGGCCGCCTCCGCCCCGACGTCGACGATTCGGATAACACGAAGTTATCCACCAACGTCGTCCCCCTGCGGATGGATTATCGAGTTATGATCGAAAAGTACAGAGAATTGTACATACGGCTCCTGGAGGATGAAAATATTGCCTATCGGATCCGTCAAAGACTCCGCCATATGCGCCGGCCCGTCGGCGGTCGGCCCGAATCCCTCGGACGCCAGTGCCTGCTGTTCCTGCGCTTTCTCCGGCACGGGGTGATCCCCGGGGGGCCTCGACGGTGGTGGCATGTCCTGCGAAGCCTCCCCTGGACCCGACCCTGGCAGGTCCCGCAGGCGATTCAGGACTGGATCGTGGGCCTCTCCATGCGCGATTACGTGCGGCGCCACTTCTATACCGATGTGCAGGCGCACACCCTTCTTCAACAACTTCAGGCCTGGCGGGACCGAATCATGGAAACGACCCGGCGATGGGGAGCCGACCTCCGGGTCGAAGTGGACAGTGAGGTCCGCGCCCTTCGCATCACGCTCCGTTCCCTTCAGAGCCGCCGCCAGGTCGTCCGGCTCAGTCGTCAGATCCGGAGGTTCCTGAAGGAAACGCCGGGAACCCTGGTGTTACAGCTTCCCGACTCGGGATTCATGCCGCACCTCCTCCGGCGATTAGAGGGTTGGGGAGGTCGTATCACGGTCGATCCTTCAAGCTTGTGACGGCTTCCAGAAAGTCTTGCCCCTTCCCATCAGTACTTCGC
>Ga0105155_1000066_pt1 | contig 30433 bp, 37 predicted proteins | sample SSWtaG_2_FD_89589 | JGI IMG/M metagenome (GOLD analysis project Ga0105155, IMG submission 89589) | Hot spring microbial communities from Sandy's Spring West, USA to study Microbial Dark Matter (Phase II) - SSWsed_130316 | ecosystem: Environmental > Aquatic > Thermal springs > Hot (42-90C) >...
ACTTACACCATATTGTACTCAGCTACTATGATAATTATCTACGTAGTTTTCCTACAGCTCTCTCAACAAGTAATCTTTATCCCACTAGATATTCTAAGATTTGCACCGTGGATTTTTGTGTTTAGTAGTCTCTGTGGTAATGGGCCTAAAACATGCTACTACCCAGTAGAGGGCTTTCATGTATTAGTAAATTGCTTGTGGAGTAGTAGTCCACAGCTAGCTACTATGTGGATTACTTTCACAATACTACTCCTTCTAGGTTTAATACTAGAGTTTACTAATATCTACATTCCACTCTCAAAAACACTTAGAGATAATTTTATAGTAGTCTTCACAATACCAGCTAGAATTCTCAGTATTCCCGCACTACTAGTACTTATAACACTTATAACATTAATAGTAGAGAGTTTAATAACACTCACTAGTTCTACACACGCAGTACTCAATGTACATGTAGTAGCTGTTATTTCATTGTACATTGCTGTATGGATTATAATCCTAGTAGTATTGACATTACCATACGCTTACATTACTTTAAAACTAGAAGAGACATTGACAGGAGTATTTAACACTAAGTTACTAGTGTTATGTACTCTAACAGCAGACCTATTAGCACTACTATACCTATGTAAAATCCACGAGATTTTGAAACGAGATCAGAGTAAACTCAGCTAATAGAGCTAATCTACGTGGAGAATTCAACCTTATACTTCACGGGAAGAGTTAAGGTAACTTTACAACTCCGAGTTTTCGAGCTATATTTCCCTGTTTAGTGTCTAGTGTTAATAGTGGTTTATTGTTGCGTATTGCTTGTGCTATATATAGAGCGTCATATATAGGTATACCCTTCTGTATTGATATTTTAAAAGCATCATCAATGTATTTATTTTCAGATTCGATAATCAAGTTTCTTGCACAGTACTCTTTGAATAAATTAATTATTTTAATGGCCTCTTCGAAACTAATGAACTTCTTAATGTAAACAGCTTTCCAAACCGCGTTATAAAACTCTTTAACAGCATGATCAACAGACACAGCTATCTTCATGTAGTTTACTAGTCTTTCCCACCCCTCTTCGCGAAGGAAAAACGCTATGAGAGCTGAGGCGTCAATTACTATCACGATCCTCCCTCACAGACTCGGTTGCAAATCCCTTTGGAACACTCCACTCAGCTTTAGATAGCTCATTTAAAATTTTCTTGAAGCAATCTTCTGCTTCAAGCTCTCTTAACCTAGTCTCAATGAACTTTCTAATCTCTTCAGCCCAGTTTACTCTATCCTTATACTTCTCCATCTTCTCTCTCAGATCTTTTCTGAGTTTTACACTAAAGACACTCATAATAATAACCCTTAATACAGTATTAAAGGTAGACTAGCTATTATACTTAATCATAGACTTTAAAGTAGACCAGTATAGGATTACTCTATGCTACACTACATCCTACACTCGTTGTTCAGGTATTTGAATAACGTGTCTAATAGTTAACTATATTTTTAACTACTATCTAGCTAGTATTAAAGTGAGTGACTTGTACAGGAAGTTTGCTGGTTTATTAGCAGTAGTGGCTATAGTAGTTGTCTCAGTAGTATTAATAAGTACGCGGTTCACCCCATCTCCCAGAGAATCCACTGTGCCGGTAGTTATAGCTAAAAATATTACTCTAGTAGAATTAGTTAATAGAGTTAATGAATTCACGCTGAGTCTTTATGGACTCGTATTGAGAGATCACGCCAACACGAATATGATTATATCACCTTTTAACGTCTACGTAGGACTCACAATGCTTTACGAGGGGGAGCTAACACTACTACTAGAGAGGAGCTAGGTAGAGCACTAGGTCTTAATGGTGTTAATGCCTGTCTAGCATATCAGCAGTTACTCTCAATGTTACCAATAAGTATTAGTGGCAATACAACTCTCTACGTGGCTAATGCTGCCTGGTTTAAAGAGCAGTTTCCATTTAGAGAAGACTATGTCAATAAAGTGAAAGAGTGTTTTAATGGTGAAGTAGATCGCTTTATCAGTGTCGACCAGCTAGTTGATGAAGTTAATGGGTGGGTTGAAAACAAGACTAATGGGTTAATAAAGAACATGCTTAGTAGGGATGATGTACCTGATGACACCGTAGCGATTATTGCCACAGTGATATACTTTAAGGGTTTCTGGTTAAAGGAGTTTGAACCATATGGTGAGATTAGTTTCTGGACTGGTAGTAAGTGGGTAAGTGTGAAGGCAATGCATGTTTACGAAGCATCTTTAAAGATCGTGAGAGACAGTAATTATATTGCAGTTGAAATACCATATAGAGATACGAATATATCAATGGTCATAGTAATGCCAAGTGATTTTAGTAGAGCTATTGTAGAGTATAAAGAGCTAGTACTCAGAGCGCTAGAGAAAATAGACAACTCTAAGCCGGTAACTTCAACACATTTAGTCATGCCGAAATTTAATGTGACATTTAGAAGCAATCTCAACAACTACCTCAAAGAGATGGGAATTCGCGAAGTATTTAAACCTGGAAGAGCAGATCTGACTAGAATGGCTATTGTTAAGAGAGGAAGTATATATGTAGATAGAGTTATACATCAAGCGGTAATTAAAGTTAACGAGAAGGGAACAGAGGCAGCTGCAGCCACAGTAATAATAATACGTGCCTCGCTTCCCAGCTACTTAGAAGAAGTAGTAATAGATAAGCCATTCATATACTTAATTAGAGATAAAACGAGCGGAGTAATACTATTTATTGGCCACGTAGTAGATCCAAGTGAGGCACAAGAATAATTATTTTTTGAAGTCTATTCTACAAGTAATATGCTTAATTTACTTCCTTCTATAAGTTTTTATTCTCTAAGATAGCACAGTGTTCTACATTGTTGAATTCTAAGTATTTCATATATTCATCTAATGGGGGTCATGAGTGCCAGTAAACTAGGCCTACTAGTTACTGGGCAAGTGTTATATTAGTAAATCATACGCTAGATAGAAATATCTGTAATTCTGAGAGCTCTAAAAGAGAATTCTAAGAGCTGGTACTATATTTGAGAGGAGCACGCAGAATAGTCATGTAACACAGCTTGAAGAGGTTCACAGTAAATGTTAATATTAATTTAGATAGCTAATTAAACTTAAACTATAACTCGCTGTGTTCTATTACCTGGTGGTAATTCCAGTATCGATGTACTCTTTAATTGTTACTTTAAATTCGAGTCTCGCAGTATAATGTTTAATAAACTTGATGTGCGATTATATGGGAGCGTTAATTTATTTGAGTAGAAAAGATACTAGTGTTTCGGGATCTATATTTCCACCAGTAATCATTACTACTATTTTCTCTCCCTGAATACTCTCTTTTACTTTAAACGCTGCTGCGAGAGCAGCTGCTCCAGCGGGTTCAGCTATGACTCCCTCAAGCTCTACAAGTAGCTTTATAGCTCTAATTATTTCATCATCAGATACTAGGACAACACTGTCAATTCTATCTTTGAGTATATTGAAAGGTAATTCGTAAGCTCTAGCTGTGGCTAATCCCTCAGCAATAGTCTTCGCATAGCCCGCGCTAACGAGTCTCCCCTCTCTCCACGATAAGTAGAAGCTTGGAGCTCCTTCAGCTTGAACACCTATAACTCTTATACCTGGATCCACGCTTTTAGCTACAATTACAGCACCACTAGCCCCAGATCCGCCTCCAATAGGATTTATAATTACGTTTACACTTGGCAGATCCTCAATATTCTCTAAGTGCATAGTGGCAACACCAGGATATAGTAGTGGTTCATTTACTGGGTGTACGTAGAGCATACCCCTCTCCTCTGCAAGCTTCTCAGCGTACTCTCTAGCCTCCTCAAAGACAGAGCCATGGAATAATACTTCTGCTCCGAGATCTCTTAATGCCTCAACCTTAGTTCTCGACATGCCGTAAGGCATTACAATAACAGCTCTAACACCATAAATTGACGCGGCGTACGCTATTGACTGAGCGTGATTCCCAGTAGAAGCTGTAATTACACCCCTCTTAAGAGCTTCATCTACTTTAATACTCATATAATACACTCCACCTCTAACTTTAAAAGACCTCGTTACCTGTGTATTCTCAAGCTTTAAATACACATCACAACTTATAATTCTAGATAATCTCCTAGAATACCTTAGAGGGGTTCTCACAACATACTTAGATATAATAGACCTCGCCTTATAGACATCTCTCAGAGTGTAAATAGACCTCATAAAGACACCTCAAGTAGACTATAGGATAAAGAATAAAAATAAAAGCTATATGAGTGATATTAATCATGTAAAAGTGAGAATTTTCACGAGAGTATATATACTAGTAGCAATTAGGGTGAAGCAGGAAAGATCTTTTGTAAATTCACATAGAGCTTTTATACTTTAAGCTAGAGAGAGCTCATATGTAAAGGATAATTATGCCGAGAGCTACTAGTAGAGCACCAATAATAGTATTTAAATGTGTTTTCTCACCAGATATTATTCTTGTCGTCCACTGTGATAATATGGGTGTGAGTGAAGTTGCAATAACAGTAGCTGTAACTCCAGTACTCCAAATAGCATATGTGAATAGTAATGCCCCTAGTGTGAGTCCAAGAATCCCAGTTATTAATACAGCTACTAGGAAATTTCTCCGCGAGTTCTCACCTATTTTACCCTCAATTACTATGCCAGTTAGAGTAAAGACTACTCCGACAGTTAATAGTCTTATTGCTGTTAAATGAATGAAATTATAGTAGTTTAATGCTATTCTTATTAGTAGTGTTCCAAAACCCCACGCTATAGCTGCACACGTAGCGTAGACTATACCTCTAAAGCTCTTTACGCTATTTCTACTAGTAAATCCAGTACTCACAACAATCCCGGTAAATGCTAGTACTGCTCCTAGTAGTGTTGTTAATCCGCCTCTCTCACCTAGAAATAGAATTGAGAGCCCTGTTGCAACAAATATATAAGTGTAACTTATTACTACTGCTAGTGAACCACCTATAAATCTCACAGCCTGAGTATAGAGTGTGTCGCCAAGACCTGGACCTAGTAGTGCTGATATTATAGCTACTAGTAGACCAATATTAAACTCTACACTGAGACCTGTGAGGAATATTATTAAGGGTAGTGAAGCTATGAGTGCTCTTAACCCAGTAAAACTTAGTGGTTTAATATCTCTTGAAAACTTAGATATAATAGCTGGATTTAGACTCCACAATAAAGATGCTAATATTGCTGAAAATACCCCATGTAGCAATAACTACTACACCTCGCTTTGCTGAATTAGTTACTAGTACCTCTGAGGTTTAAATATAGTTGAGTGTAAGTGTATGTAGTGAAGAGTGCAAGAAGCACATCTATAATTAATAGTGGTGTTGTATTTGGCTAAGTTTACTAAACTAGATATACAGGCACTTATAGATGCACTAGTCGTGTAGGAGAGAATTAAGCCTGGACAAATAGGTAAGAGAATTGTGTTTGAAAAATACAGTATTCAAGGTAGTGTTAAAGACTACGTGCTTACAGCGGTAATTTACAAGTTAGAGCATAGGCGTGGAGTAGTTGATAAAATCATCGAAGATTCTGGAGTAGATCTGAGTAAACTTGGCGATTACTCAAAAGCACTCTCAAGACTCATAGTTTACGAGAAGATCTTTGGGAGAAGAGAATCTAGACTTTACAGTTTAAACATGGACCAGTAGTATTAGAGAGACTTATTAAAGGATCTGTGAAAGCTAGCGATATTAAAGCCCTAATTGAGAGACTTGCTAAAACTAATTATAAGCCGTCAATTTTTTATTGAAGAACTAGAGTTTAAGTATTCTGCTCCTTTTGACCTCATTAAGAGAGTAATTAGTCTCATAGGTTGGGAGGAAGCTGAGAAGTTCTTTGAATCATCTGAAAAGTTCTACTATATTAGTTTTAGAGTATACACTCTCAAGACTACTGTTGAAGAAGCTATAGTAAAACTTAGAGAAGAGGGTTATATTGTCGAGAAGAGTAAGTTAGTTCCATTTGTCTTAAAGCTCAAAGGGCCTTTTAACTACGCCGGTTCTAGAGTATTTAGAGAAGGACTCGTGATCCCGCAAGATGAGGCTTCAGCACTAGCATCACTATTACTAAATCCACAGCCCAGAGAGCTCATAGTAAATCTCTGTGTAGGACCTAGAGGTAAGACTACTCACATAGCTGAGCTCATGGAGAATAAAGTAGTAGAATTATTGCTATAGAGCTCTATGAGGATAGAGCAAGGAGATTAAGACAAGTGCTTGAGAAGACTGGTGTGAGTACAGCCCAAGTTCTAGTAATGAATGGTAAAAATGCTATTCAAACTCTCGGAGAAGATATAGCTGATAGAATTCTCTTAGATCCAACTTGTACTAGTACTGGTGCTGTTGTTAAGAATCCTGAGGCTAAGTGGAGATTTAGTTCTGAGAGGCTCGAGGAACTCGTTAAGGAGCAGAGGTCACTTATGATAGCTGCTATTAGAATATTAAAACCCAGCGGGTATATGCTCTATACTACTTATAGTGTTCTCAAAGAGGAAAATGAAGATAACGTGATCTGGTCATTAAGCGAATACAGAGAGTGTATTGAGCTAATAGACCTTAAGTATCCAGGCCTAAGCTCCGGCTTCATACCGGGAACTCTCAGTATGTGGCCACACATACATGAGACCTCGGGTTTTTCTATGCAATGTTCTATAAAAAGAGTAGTTGTCACAGCTAGCTAATACACTTAGAGAGAAGTTTTGTTGCGGATTTCTCGAAGAGATCCCAGTTAATCTTATAGTTATATGTTAACTCAACTTCTCTTAAGAGGAACTCTAGTAAGCGAATACCCTTGAAAAGATCCTCACAGCTTACTTCATCAGTAAGAGGACACTCGAGATCTAGAGTAACTCCACACTCCTCATCATATACAAGTGGATATGCTCTACATCCAAGTGGTCTATCTTCATATACTAAGCAGAGATTACCTGAACTCAGAAATACACATCTACCACTAATATTAGTAAGTCTATAGAAGCCATAACACTTCCTGTAAAATTCTCTATAGCCCTTACTCTCTAGTCTAGTAATGTCGCTACGAGTCAAGATCATTTCTGTGTTGAAACAACACTTAGCACACTTCTTACAGAACTCATTATTCTCAAGCAAAAACCTCACCATTAGATAATACTTAACCTTAAAACTCACTTACAATACATATTAATAAAATAACTATAGTCTTAGCTATCTCAGAGTGATCTATATGAGCGTAGAGAACACTATACTAGTAACAGGTTACAGCTATTATTCTAAATACTGGTTTAATCCCAGCGGTGAAGTAGCCAGTGCTCTCAATAACCTCCTAATTGACAATTATAGAGTAGTATCTAGAGTATTTCCAGTTTCATTTAGAATTGTTACTTCAGAACTACCTATGTTACTAAGAGAGCTAAAACCGCGAGTAGTTTTAGGTTTAGGCTTAGATCCGAGTGCAAGAAACATACAAGTTGAGCTCGTAGCAGTGAACTACGTGTTTAGTGATCTAGTAGATGTAGAGGGAGCGCAGTTAAAGTCTCTAGTAATATCTTCAGAAGGCCCTTTTACTGTTTATACTACTCTACCTTTCAGGGAAATTCTCATAGAGTGCGGAGAGAGAAGATTACTCCCTGTAAGACCAAGTCTTAAGACCGGATTATATCTATGTAATGTAGTAGCATACTTAATAATGAAGTACGGACTTGAACACAATATACCAGCGGGATTTCTCCATATACCGCCATCAACTGTAAACATGCTAAGAGGCGAGACAGATCACGGCATACCATTAAATATAATACTAGAAACAGTTAAGTGTATTCTAGAAGTTGCAGTTAAAAACAATAAGATCTCATTAAATCGCGAAGTAGTGAGATATTTCTAGGTAATTTAATTAATAATGTTAGAGAAGCCTTAATAGTGAGATTAATGGTTAAGAGAGAAGCTCTCTTGTGGTTTAAACAAGCGGAAATGGATTTGAGAAAAGCACTTAATGATCTCTTGACAAGAGATTGGGATTCTGCTGCTTTTTGGTCACAGCAGGCTGCTGAAAAAGCTCTTAAAGCGCTATTACTCAATGCTGGAGTTATTCATAGAGGTCATAGTTTACTTGAAATTGCAGAAACTCTTGAGAGAGAACTAGGTATTAGTGTTGAAGATATAATAGATGATCTCAGGGAACTCACAGTACATTACACAATATCAAGATATCCAAATGCAGCTAACGCATTACCCTATGAGCTCTATACCGAGAACAAAGCTCGCGACTTAGTTGAGAAAGCTAAGAAGGTGATAGATTGGGTAAGGCGGTTTCTGCACTGAGATCTCAAGAAATAGCATTAGAGAGAGCTAAGAAATTTACTAGTAGAGTTAAAGTGAGGTGTAAAGAGTTAGGATGGGAGTTTATTGGAGTATATCTTGTTGGTAGTAGGGCTAGAGGAGATTATTTTGTAGATAGTGATATAGACCTAGTCTTAGTAGTAAGAGGTGTGAGAAATCTTAATGTAATTAATAGGCTAGAAGTACTTAAAGATCTTCTTGAACCAGGAATAGATCTTAGAGTATATGATGTTGAAGAGTGGCTTAGTGAAGAGAGTATTTGGGTTATAGAGCTGAGAAGAGAAGCTATAAAATTAGATTAGATATTTTGACTAAGCATACTAACGTCTACGTAGAGTTCTGGTCACTCATAGTGTATTTAATGACCACAGATCTTTACATTTAGATATATTTGTAAACAATTACACATATACTTGGTGGTTAGTTGTGAGCCTAGAAGAGAAAGTTAAAGAGGCTGCGCGACTAGAAAATAGTATTAGAAAACTCGAAGAGCTAATTCACAAACTTGAAAAAATACTTGAAGAGTTTAAGAAATCTGAAATTCCCAATAAAGAAGAGTTTCTTGAAAGACTAAGTGATATTATAGATGACCTTGAGGACTCCGTAGAAGATCTCACTAAGCCAAGTGATGTGGAAGAATTGAGAGAAGTGGGAAATCTTCTAAAAACTCTTGGTGATGTAGCGCGGGATGTCATAGGATCAGCTATAAGTAAGTTTTCCGAGATGATTGATGGTAAGAGACTTGGAGAAAACATAGCAGCACTTTACACAAGTTTAAAGACTGCTGGATTACCAGATCAAGTAATACAAGACATAGTTAAAGAATACACTACGAAAACATTAAGCGCTGTTCCTAACATCGCTGAACTAGTCTCAAAGTTTCTCACAATGGCAGAAATAAAGAAGAAAGAGGAAAAGGAAGCACCTCAGAAAGAGGCTAAGTAATGATTATTACTATAGGTACTAAGTATTATGAGTAAAGAAAATAGTAGTGAGCAGAGTCTTTTTTCCCTCCTCGAAAAACTCCTCTTAAAACTTGATGAACTTTCAAAGAGACTTAAAAGAGTTGAACGCTTATTGAGAGTTAATCGTAATCTAGGTAGTGCAGATTACTTAGCCAATTTCCTCTCACTCTTCAAAGGCCCTCTTCACTTAGTATTCGAATCTCTAATTAGAGCGTGGATTATTTTAACTAAGCTTGGTAGAGTTGACCCGGTTACAGAGACTATTATATACGTGCTCTCTACGTGTCGAGAACACAGTATCTCAGACATATATCGTGGAGTTAAGAAACTAAGAGGTACGGCTTCGCGGAGGATAATATCAGGAAAATTGAAGATTTTAGAGGCAAGTAGAATTGTCATTAACACTGGATCACCTAGAAGACCAAGATATGTTTTAAGAGACTGCTTGAAGGGAGAATCCTAGTGAGGAACTTCAAGTTAATTATACGAGTACTTACAGTACTAATTTTACTCCTATTAGAGCTATTAACATGGTATATATCTCTCAAAGTAAAACTGAGAACGAAATACTACTACAATTTAATCAAATTAAAATACACGCTAACATGTAGAGGAGTTCCTCGAGAACTGAGAAACTATATAGTTAAAACTTATAGTAAACACTATAAGCAATTTACATCGTTTTCTCTAAGAAAACTTATAAAAAGTAAATTGTAAAATCTGCTAGGGGGAGCTAAGCACACGAGAAACATCTTAGTTCATATAGTTAGTAGTTTAAAGCAGTTTTACAAGTGTTTCACTAACACGTGTTTTTCACGTCTACTTATAGAAGTTTTTATACAGTACTTTCACTATTAAATACCCAAAAGATCAGATGTTCACAGCTTAGAAGAGAGTTTCTCAGCTGTAAATAATGTAGGTAATTATCAATGAGAATATTGTAGTTATGAATACTGCGGGCACTATATACTTGTATACTTTTCTCAATTCTGCTTTAAAGTAGTGGGCTGATAGTATGAGACATGCGTGAACAGGGCTCAGCATAATTCCGACAAATCCTCCTAGAAACACTAAGAGTAGTGTGCGTGTATTAATGAAGCTACTTAGTACTGGTAATGCTATTGTTCCAAATGTAAACTCTAGACCCGTGGCAAATACCACTAGGAATGGTATTAGATAACACGCTATTTCAGGGAGGTTAATTAGCGAGGCTATTTCTACAGCTACACTACTCTGAGAGAGCACATAGCTGTAAGTGAGAGATATAATTATGAGGAAGAGTATTGGTAGATTTAGGCTGTATTTTAAAGCCGTCATGTGATCTCTTCTAGAAGGTCTGTAAATGAGTGTAAAGAGCAGTACTGTAATAATAGCAGAAATAGCTATGTTAATTTTTAAGCCAATACTAAGTAGTGCTATTATTGCAAAAGGCCATAGATGTGTTAAACTAGAAATACTAGTCTCTTTAGAACTTACAGTGTATTTTGGGAGAATTCTCCAGGAAATTAAAAGTCCAGCAAGTAGAGATGTTGAGAAAATTGGCCAGTTAATAGTTATTATTTTATCTACACTACAGCCGAGTACGTAAGAGGCTATTAAGACGCCCTGATAGAGAGGCCATACAGGTATCCATATGTGTCTAAACCAGTAATTTATAAAAGTCTTATCTTCGCCGGCTAGTTTACCCCTACTGTAAACGCTATCTATAAGTGTAGCTGAGACGTATGCTCCAGCAGGCATTGGTAACAGTCCTATTAAAGCTGGTATAGTTGTAGAAGCTATTTTAGGACTTAAACGCTCAAGAGTACTTATAGCTCTCTTAGAGACTTTACAACTCCTAAATAGCTCTGCGAGGTACATAGCAGAGACTAGAGAAGTAATTACAATAAGCATGTTTTCATTAAAAGCTCTAAGCCAAATGAGTGGAAAACTCCAGTTAAACACTAACATAGAGAATAGTACTAGAGATATTAATAGGGTTAAGTATACTGGGGCTCTGAGAAACACCCCCATGATAACTACGATTAATGCAGCAATTAGCGCGTAGAGAGTTCTCAACTAGATCAAGCCTTACACGCCACTGAGAGCTAGATTTTACTTTTAATCTAGTAATTTAGTGATTATTTCTTCGATATTTACTTTTACATCTAGCTTTAATAGCTTATCTAAACTACCAAGAGAATTCTCGATCTGCCTAGTATATGGTATATATCCTAGATATTTGACACCTAGTTTCTCAGCTATGAAGTGTAGTTCACCACTACCCATGTTTTCAACTAAGTACAGCTCTCTATAACCTGCACTATGTAGTATTTCTATAAGTTTTGAAACACTATGCCATGCTAGTCTACTCGGAGTTGTAACTACTAGTGGTCTCAATACACCTCTCAGCGCGTAGATTAGTTCAAGGTGTTCGTCACTAATACCCGGTGGTGTATCTATTAGTAATAGTTCTAGTTCACCCCAGTTAACTATTGAGAGTAGCTCTCTGAGAGCATTTCTGGCGTTTTCACCTCTCAGAGCTAGTGGTAAGTCTCTCGTGTAAGCTACTATAGTGAAATAGCTTAGTAAACCAACACGGTGTGGTGTAATACCCTTCTCCTCGTTGTACTTAATATCCTCTGCTCTTACACCTAGAATTACGTGTGTTGTGGGATTTACGAAGTCTAGGTCTAAGAGCCCGCTGCGAGTACCCCTATTTGAAGCGTAAAGTGCTAATAGAGTAGATATAGTGCTCTTACCGACACCACCCTTACTACTCAATACCACGTAGACACGCCTAATCCCACAGAGTGTTTTCAGTGCTCTAAGTATGCGAGGATCACTCATAAGCCTCAACCATGATCTCTGAGATACCTCTACCTTTAACAATACTGTAATCGAGGCTACCACAACGTGGGCACTTATAGTATGCGTAAATTGCCTCTGGAATAAAGTGTATTGCTTCTCTCACATCTTCACTCATCTCACTAGGATTAATACTCCACTCAAAACCACATACATTACACTTCACTAACGGGTACTCATCCACTAACTCTACTTCGCCTACTCTAACACCATACTCGCCTGCAAGCTCTTTGAGAGCATACTCTAAGATCTCTTTGTCAATACTTTGAAGAACACCAATACTCACTCGGAGCTTCTTAATACCCACATACCCCTGTTGTTTAATGTAGAGTACTATAGACTCTGCTAAAGCCCACTCGTGAACCAATTTCACCACGCTCCAAGCTGCTTAAACAATTATTTCCTAGCTAAAATAGTATTATTTTTAAGCCCAATTATAGTACTAAGTGATATTTGATAGGGTGCTCTGTGTGAGTTCAAGTAAGAGTAGTAGAATTGAGGGTTTCTATAAGCTTCCACTTGAAGAGAGATTGAAAATTACTGCTGAGTGGGCTGGCCTCACAGAAGAAGAGGTGAAGGCGCTATTTAATTTTGGAAATCTCCCACAGGATATTGCTGTAAGAATGATTGAGAATGTTATTGGAGGTATGACATATCCATTCGCAGTAGCCGTGAATTTCCTAATTAATGGGAGAGACTATATTGTACCTATGGTTATTGAAGAGCCGAGTGTAGTTGCAGCTGCTAGTAATGCTGCTAAAATGTTGAGACACGGTAAGGGTATTATTGCCGAGGCAGGGCCGCAGGAAATGATAGGCCAAGTACACATAGTTAATGTAACAGCACCCTACGCTAAAATAGCTAAAATTCTCGAACATAAGCAGGAGATACTAGAACATGCTGCTCAACAAGACCCTGTATTAATAAAATTTGGAGGAGGCCCTAGAGACCTCGAAGTCAGAGTTGTAGAGACTAGTAAAGGCCCTGCTATAGTGGTACACTTAATTGTCGATGTGAGAGATGCTATGGGTGCTAACGCAGTAAACACTATGGCTGAGGCAATAGCACCACTACTAGAAAAAATTACTGGTGGAGAGGCTAGATTGAGAATTATTTCAAACTACGCTACTAGGAGAGTTGTAAGAGCATGGACTAGAACTCCTATTGATAGTATTGGAGGACTAGACGTAGCTAGGAAAATAGAAGAGGCTTCTCTACTAGCTGAAGCAGATCCTTATAGAGCTGTGACTCACAATAAGGGTATTATGAATGGTATTATAGCGGTTGCCCTGGCTACAGCACAGGATCACAGGGCTATTGAGGCTGGTGCTCACGCATATGCCTGTAGAACAGGAGTGTACAAGCCTCTAAGTAAGTGGGAGGTTGATAGAGAGGGCTTTCTCAACGGGTACTTAGAACTACCACTACAAGTTGGCGTTGTGGGTGGAGCTACGAGAGTACACCCTATATCTAAGATAGCTCTAAAAATACTCGGTGTTAATAGTGCAAAGGAGCTTGCAGAGGTAATGGCGGCTGTTGGCTTAGCACAAAACCTAGCAGCTCTCAGAGCACTTGTAACTGAGGGTATTCAGAGAGGCCACATGAAACTACACGCTAGAAACTTAGCAATAATGGCTGGAGCTACAGGTGACTTAGTAGATAGAGTTGTAGAGAGAATGATTAGAGATAGTAAAATAAGATATGACTACGCTAAGGAACTAGTTGAGAGAGCTCTGCGCGGAGAACCCATCTAGAACACTCCGCTAAAAACTCTATTAGAACTGGTTTTTGAGAGATAGGGACTTAGTATTAACGGTGTTTTCTGTATTGTTAAATCTAAAGTAAGCTATCCATGAAATTCGCATATTACTCGCAGGTAATGTAGCTGTAATAGCAATTTTCCTAGTTTCTCTTCTCGCTAACTAGTGGACTCGTAAACCCGTTTTTGCAAATTACGCTAAGGATCTTGGAGCAGGAGATCTAGATATCGCTTACATGAGAAGTACTGGTATGCTAGCACTAGCACTCTCACTAGTACCTGGTGGTTTATTAGCAGACTACATTGGTGGAGCTAAGACTACTATAATAGGAACAGCGTGTGTAACAGTATCACAATTTCTCTACGCAGTAGCCCCAGACTGGATAGTACTCTTCTACATCTATATACTTAACCAAATATCACACTTCTACCAGCCTGCACTAACAGCTATAGTAATGGACTCTATACCTAGAGGAAGAGAGTTCAAGGGTAGTGTGTCATTTAATATTCTGGGTTCATCTATATCAGCTACACTCACACGTATATTACCAGTTGAAGTGAGAGGTAGAGCTGTTAGTATTCAGAGAATACTAGATAATATTGGCGCGTCAATAGCGTCATTTGTAGCTGGAGTATTCTACGTTACGGTAGGATCGGGGTTGGTTTTTCATAGTTACTGGTATTGTTGTAGTTATAAGCACACTATACTTATACATGCTAGTTAGGGGTAAATGGCGAGTATTACTAGGAGGGATACTACACAGATAACTAATTGTAGTGCCACAGTAAACAATACAATGTCTACTTCGCGGCACATACCCTTAATAGCTCTCACGGCTTTTATAGCTATGTGAGTTATACTATAAGACTTCTCGTATGGTGGTAGTAGGCTTCCGCTACTATCTATTCTAGCAAAATTCTCTTTGTAGATACCGTGGAAGAGTCCTCGTATAAAGAGTAGTAGTTCGAGGAAGTAAAGTGTGAAAGAGAGTACAGCGTACTTCTCCATGTTCCAGTATATTGCTAGTGAAGCATAAAACGCGCCTATTCCATAGGTAAAAGAGTTTCCCGGAAACATTTTAGCAGGGTACTTATTATACCACGTGTAGAATACTAGGATTGATACTAGTACTGGCAGTGACGTGTAGAATACTTCGAAATAGCCCTTAATAACCCCTAGTAGAGAGATCATTGAGAGGAGGACTACTCCCTGTAGAGATTCAAGGCCATTATATCCTGCAATCATATTAAAAGCGTTACTAGCTCCTACAATACCTACTGGGACTACTAGTAGCGAGTAGAGAATGCCGAGATTTAGTGTGCCTATTAGTGGGAGCTCTATTATAGTGTGTCCTGCTTTAACAGCTACTAGTGGTAGTGATATTGGTATTGTGAAGAGAATTCTCTTAGCAGGTGAAATACCCTTCTTCCAGCCTAACATATCGTCGACGTGTCCTAGTAGACTAGCGAGGAGGAGTGTACTAGCAATAGATAGTAGTGGTATAGCGTCCTTATTAGAGTCTAGATATGTGTCGATAGTAACGTAAGATAGTATTCCGAATACTGATGAAAGCATAATCCACAGTCCACCACCCTCAACAGCATAGTGCTCACCAGGCTTATTCATATCTCTTCCTATAAAGCCCAACATAGATCCTGCTCTAAGCCACCAGTCTAATGAGATCTTAGATAGCAGTGCTGAGACTATTACTGGCACTACTAGCTTGACTACACTATTGCTCTCCACGATCCTCGACCCAGGGAGTATTAAATATAGAGTATATTTCTTGTGCTCTAGTCTCACCTATACCCTCAACACTCATAAGCTCGTATACAGATGCATTAGCGAGCGCTCTTAGTGTCTTAAACTTAGCTAATAGTCTCCTAGCTAAGACAGGCCCTACAACACTCTCGGCAACATAGAGTATTCTCTCATTTAAACTCATTGGTCTCCTCTCAACTCTCAATCTCACAATACGTTTCTCTTCCTGCCTCCCCAGGCTCTTAGCTTTAGTAGCAATCCACATTATAGTAGCGTTCTTGTTTGGCGCGAAGAGAACTGGTATATTCATGTCTAGTATTAGAGTGTCTAGTACTCTCAGAACACTATGTACTCTCCACTCTCTGTACTTCTCAAGCTTCTCAAGATCGCCCTCTACGATGATCAGGGCTACATGGCCATCTCGCTCAGCAGCCTCTACTAGTAGCCTGCTCTGATCCCAGATCCTATTATCTCTTATACTATTAGCGAGATCGTCAACGGTCTTTCTCTCAACTAGAATACTCCTCCCCCTTGATGGAGCAATTATTAAGAAATCGCCTACTGGTAACTCTCGGACAGCTACGCGGAGCCCTTCACGGATAAGTATAGTTCTAAATTCAGGGTGTTTAGAGTCTTCTCTACTATCAATAACGACATCTACGGGTATTAGTGGTTTAATACTCATAAATCTCTCTCCATTAAGTAGGCATCTCTACCTGGATAATACTTGGGAATAACTTCTTTAACCCTAAAACCAAGCTTCATGTATAGCTTTATTGCAGGCTCATTATCAACATTAACTTCAAGCACAGCTCGCCTAGCACCCTTAAATTTACACTCACTTAGTACTCTACTCATTAATTCCTTACCAAGACCTCTTCTACGCCACTTCTCTCTCACAGCTATAGAGGCTATGTGACAAGTATCTTTATACGTGACTGCGAGAACATAGCCTACAACTTCTCCACTACAATCTATAATGTAAAATATAGGGTCCAGTAGCAAATACCATTCAAAAACACGCCTAGAATATCGCTCTCTCGGACCAAAACACTCCTCTTCAATTCTCAACACGTCACCTAAAAAATCACGTTGAAAAGGCATAATAGTACACTCACTCATATTTTAAATTTCACCAGGCATGTACTTCTCAATAATATACTCTGGTCTCTCTCTCAATAACTTCACAGCTCTTGGTAAATACTCGAGAACACTATCAGGAGTAACACCATCTTCACCAATATCCTCGGCTACGAGATCTCCAGCTAAACCGTGGACAAGTACACCTATGCGCGTAGCCTCACCGAGATCTCTTAATCCAATACCATACATAGCAGCTATAGCTCCATTTAGAACATCACCCATACCGGCCTTAGCCATGCCGGGATTACCAGTCATATTCACGTAGACTTTGCCATTAGGATAAGCTATTAGTGAATGTGCACCTTTCAACACTATGTAGGCATTTAATTCACAAGAAGCTCTCTTCACAGAGCCTATGGGATCTTCTTGTAGGGTGTTTAAATTAATACCAGTAAGCCTCGAGAACTCTACTGGGTGTGGTGTGAGAACTGTAGGTGTTTTTCTCCGCTTAATAATATCTGGACTCTTAGAGAGAGCTGTTAATCCATCACCATTAATAATCACGGGTTTCTCAATAGACTCTGCTAGTGCTCTTACAAGATCCTGTGTCTCGGGGTTTAATGATGTTCCTGGTCCGAGTATTACAATGTCGACTCCAAACTCTCTAATAATATTCACTATGGACTCATAGCTCCTATATGCTAGTGTGCCCTCTTCAGTCTCCTCCATGGGGTGGTAGACTACTTCACTACACCTAGATGCAAGTACTGGTATTACACTACGCGGCGCTGCTAGTCTAGAGTACCCCCCACCAGCTTTCAGGAACGAGTAGCTACTATAGTATGGTGCGCCATAGTAATACCTAGCCCCCGCTACAACTAGGAGTTTGCCAAAAGTACCCTTATGACCCCACTTAATTCTCTCAGGCAGCTTTACAGGTGTATTGAGCTCAACTGTTATTTTCTCAGAGTTCAAGAGATCTGGTGGATATGAGAGCCTTGAGACGTATAGTTTACCACAATAGTAGTTTCCAGGGTAAAGTATGTTACCGTATTTTGGCAAACCAAATGTAACAGTGTAAGTTGACTTTACAGCGACACCTCTCACTCTACCACTATTTCCGTCAATTCCTGAAGCAATATCTACGCTAACAATAGGCTTATTAGCCTTGTTTACAGCCTCAATAACTAGTCTAGCAATACCTAATACATCACCCTTTAACCCAATACCAATAAGCCCGACAATTACAACATCACAAGTTGAGAGAGATTTCTCGAGCTCTAAGAGATCACTCTCACCCCTTACAATCTTAACTGGAATCCCGAGTTTACAGATAATCTCGTAGTTTCTGCGAGCAGGATCTCTGTATTTCTCGGGGTCACCTACTATAAACACATCTACAAGTCCACCATAAGCATAAATCCTCCTAGCAGCTACTAGAGCATCACCACCATTATTACCAGTACCAGCAATAATAGTAAATCTCCTATCGCGAACACCATAAGCTCTGAGTACAAGACTAAACACCGCTGAACCAGCATCCTCCATTAGTAGTGTATGGTCAATACCTCTCCTAGAAGCCTCTTCATCAATCCACCTCATCTCTTCAACACTACACACTTTAAACCTCCACGTCAAAGTGCACATCACCTCACTATTAATGATATCGTAGTGAGACTAAATAGTCAGTATTAAATATGTGATCTAATACACGTATAATGAGCTTTCACTCAACATATATTTAAATCTAAGAACTCTACATTAGAGAGTGGTGATTATCTTGGTGTTTGAAAACCCCGTTGTAAAAGAGATCCTTGCGAAGTACAGGGTTCTGTGGGGGGTTTCACACGCACTCTCACTAATGTCCTGGGATAGTGAGACATATATGCCTCGTGAAGGTGTACGAGATAGAGCTATAGCTCGAGCAGAACTAGAGCTTTTGAGGCAACAATTACTTCTTAGACCAGATTTTGTGGATCTAGTTGAGAAAGCTGAGGGAGTTGAGACACTTAATGAGTATGAGAGAGGTGTTGTGAGAGTTTTAAAGAGAGCAATTAGAATTGCTAAGTCCATACCACCATGGCTCATTGCTGAGAGAGCCAAAGTTACACAAGAAGCTATGGTTGTGTGGAGAGAGGCTAAAGCGAAGAACAATTTCGAGGCTTTTAGACCATATCTTGAAAAGATATTTGAGCTCGCGAGGAAAGCCGCGGACTACTTAGGCTGGGAGAAACACCCGTATGACGCGTTAGTAGACCTCTACGAGGAGGGTTTGAGAACAGAGGATGTAGACAGGGTTTTAGGATACTTGAGGTCAGAGCTTAAACGTGTAATTGATAGAGTTCTCTCGGAGAGTAGATATCCGCGTATACATCCACTTGAAAACGCAAAGTACGATGTCTCAAAAATGGAAATTGTTAATAAGAGGGTTTTAGAATTACTAGGCTATCCTCTCGGATTGCGTAGTAGACTAGATGTCTCAGCACACCCGTTTACAATAGATATGGGTATTTACGATGTGAGAATTACTACAAGATATGAGGGAGTAGACTTCAAGAGGTCTCTCACAGCTGTAATACACGAATTTGGACATGCACTCTACCAGCTACAAATAGACCCAGCACTATCATACACGCCTGTAGCTGAGGGCGCTAGTCTTGGTGTTCATGAGGGTCAAAGCAGGTTCTGGGAGAATATTATTGGTAGGAGTAGAGAGTTCATAGAGTATATTTACCCATTACTAAGAGAACACCTAGACCTCCTCGCAGATTACACGCCTGAAGACGTCTACTACTACTTTAATACTGTAAAACCGAGTTTAATTAGAGTTGATGCTGATGAAGTAACGTATAATATGCATATTGTTCTACGCGCAGAGCTTGAAAAACTCACACTAATAGGTGAAGTAAAAGTCTCTGAGTTACCTGAATACTGGAGTAACTACATGGAGGAGCTACTTGGAGTTAGACCTAGAACATACAGTGAGGGTATATTACAAGATATACACTGGAGTATGGGTAGTATAGGCTACTTCCCAACATACACACTAGGTAGTATTGTAGCAGCTATGATGAGAAGAGCTATGATTCGCGAAATAAACCTCTACGAGAAAATTAGTAGGGGGGACTTTGCAAGTATTAGAGAGTGGCAAAAAGAGCGAATACACAAGTATGGTTCTGTATTTGCACCTAAAGAATTGCTGAGAAAGTCCCTCGGATCAGAGTATAAGCCCGAAGACCTAGTAGAGTATCTTATTGAGAAGTATTTAAAATAGGTGTTTTTCTCTATTGAAAATTCTCATTACTGGTGGTGCTGGCTTTATTGGGCATAATCTTGCAGTGTACTTGAAGAATAGGGGTTATAGTGTAGTTGTTCTCGATAATCTCGAGAGATCTAGTAGTAGAGCTCTTACAAAACTGAGAGAGCTAGAAATACCTCTTATTAAGAGTGATGTGAGAGATAAGTATATATTAAAATCTCTAATTGAAGAGTCAACTATAATTATACATGCAGCAGCATATATTAGTGTTGAAGAGTCTTTTGAAAAGCCACAAGAATACATAATTAATAATGTTGCTGGAACAGCTACTGTAGCTAAGACGTGTCTAGAGTACGGTAAGCCACTAATATACATGAGTTCAGCTGCTGTTTACGGAAATCCACTTAAAACACCCATACCAGAAGAACACCCTCTAAACCCTACATCACCATATGGCCTTAGTAAGCTCATGGGAGAACTTGTATTAGAGTTTTACAGTAAACTAGGCTTAAAGTGTGTAACTCTAAGACCATTCAATGTCTATGGGCCTGGTCAGAGTAGTGCTTATGCAGGTGTTATTATTAAGTTTATTACTAGTGCTTGTAGAGGTAAGCCTCTAGTAATATATGGTGATGGATTACAAACTAGAGACTTTATACACGTTAATGATTTTTCACGTCTAGTAGAGCTTGTTATTGAGAAGAAACCCTACGACGAGGTTTTTAACGCTGGTTCTGGTATACCTACACGTATAGTTGACTTAGCGAGACTAGTAACTAGGCTTGTAGGTGTGAGTGTCGAGATCCTACATGCTCCTCCAAGACCTGGTGATATTAGAGAAAGCTGGGCTGAAATTTCTAAAGCCCGTAGAGTACTCGGCTATCAGCCTACAATAACACTAGAAGAAGGGCTTAAATCTACTATTAGAGAACTCTGTAGCGGCTTCACGTGATCTTTGTGTAAATGTAGATCTCTGCTTTTTCCTTCACGTATTTTACTAGTAGAGCCTCTACGTGTAGTTCATCGAAATCAGCAAGAGGCTTCTCGTCGAGATATATAGTTCCTACATCACTATATGATGTGAGAGGCTGACCGTATTTAGAATAGACATCAACTCTGTAAATTCCAGGTTTGCTCTTCTTAATAGACACGATCAACTCTTTACTCACCAATACACTAGTATTTTAATTAGTGCTTTAAATTAGTACTCTATGAGTAGTTACATTTATAAATGTGCACTTTTATAAAATACAGGTGTACATGGTGAGAGACATGGCCTGTTTCATAACACCACTAATTATAGGAGTAGTACTCACTATTATTAGGAAACTATGGCGTGGTGCTGAGAAATTTAGACTAGATATCTTGTTGTACTTAATGCTTGGCGGTGCACTAGTACTTGTAGCTGAGCATGTGTGGCATGGTGAAGTAGTGCCGTGGCCACCATTTCTCACAGCTATGCAGAGTCCTGAAGACATACTAGTAATTATTAGTGAGATGACTAGAGTTGGTGGTACTATGACAATAGCAGTTACAGGAGCTTGGCTCTTACTACTAGGTTTTACTAGGAAATTACAAGTTAAAATAACACCACCTAAACAACTAGTAACAACACTCGGTACTAAAGGTGCTTAGTGAAGTGTGGTTACTAGTACTACTAGCCTTCTCTATAATCTCAACTCTACTACACTTTACACGGAGATCTTGGAGTGTAAAATACAGATTTGACAGATTAGCACTAATTTCATGGGGTTCTACAATAATGTTTACTGTTGATGCTGTCTACGCCTATCTCGAAGGCGAGGAACCTATAGATATCTCCAAAGATGCAGCACTACTAAGTACTATACTATTAGTAGTTGTCATTATACTCTGGCTCTTAAGCTTAGTACTTAGCAAAAAACACTAATTTTTTCAAGATCCCCAGATCTTTCCAAAATCTAAATAATCTGCTTTCATATCTTTAGTGTATAATGTGATGATTAATTATTGGGGCTCTTGTGTTTCTCGCGTAAAAAATTTAAATTCTAGTGGTCTAATTATTATTTAATCATGGCTGGGATTATGGAGAAAGAGCTTGTTCCTTCTGAGCAAACTTACGCAGACTTAGTAGTGAAGGGGAGTAAAATCGAAGAGTTCTTGCGGAAATGGATTACAGGCGTAATGGCTGGTTTAAGTGAGTTAGACGAGAAGACTGCTAAAATGATTCTGAAGAAGGCGGGTGAAGACTGCTGTAAACTATTCTTGGAAACATATGGGCTTGATTTGAATAGTCGTGACCTAGATTCCCTTATTGAGTGGTGGAATAAGCGCCCAGCTAGTAGATGTTATAAAGAAGACGAGAACACCATAATATATGAGTTTAAATCTAATAAGTGTGAATGTTTACTCGTTGAAAAAGGATTTGTCAATTTAACGCCTAAACTTTGCTCAGTATGCTTTACTAATTGGCTTGAATACATGTTTGGCACAGTAGCCAAGAGGAAAACTGAAGCTGAACTTATTGAAAGCCTAGCAACTGGTACATCTAAGTGTTCTTTTAGAATAAAGCTACTCTAATAATAATAATGAAAAACCAACAAACCTATGCAAGTCAATGAGCACTACTTTTTCAATTTTCTTAACTATTTCCTTTCCTACTTCTTCTAAAGTTTTAAGGGAAGTAAGAGTGTTAAAGAACACTCTACGACATGCTAAGTGCTACTTTAAAGTAATATTGTCCTAGTAGTACTTTTATTCGTAGAGGTATCTTGAAGATTCAGGCTTAGTAAATACTTGGTTACCTGTAGATACTTGTGAATACTTTCTTCATCCCCTTATCTTTGGTTCCCTGCTCCCTCAGGTTTCATTGTTCACAGCGAGGACTATCAGGGGCAACCCAAGAACTCCCCCACATGCGTAGAGGGCTTGAAGCCATATGTTCATAGCACCTACAACATCTCTGTCAGCTCTGAAATCACACTTTTCGCAGACTCCTAGCCTCTGAGTGTATGTTGATTTCTCCCTACACTTTGGACATATTGAAGAGGTGTTCTTTGGGTCTACGATTACGACTGAGGTGTTTCGTAGTTGATGTTTGGGGTTGGGTTTATAAGCTCTTATTTCATTTATTTCTATCAAGATCCGCCTAGGCCATGGAAGCAGTGCTCTGAGCTTAGGCGGGTCTCCCGTAGATGGTGGCTCTATGCCGTTGAGCTTGACAGCTGCCTATGATCCTACACCGATAACACGTGAGGTGTAGGTGAGGTGGAAGTCTCTAGTCTCTAGATGCAGCGAACAAATATAAACTAATAAGAATGAACATCTAGGGACAAACGGTGTTTTACTGGATGTCTCTGTGCTCTAAGTTTACTTGTCTACGTTGTAGTGATTGTTGTTATTTTAATGAGCTTAGAGAAATGCCAGTGCTATTACCACACGAGGTCTACTACTATAAGATCCTGGCTGAACACTTATATGTAAAATTAGAGTTTATACAGCTTGAGAGTGGTCTTTACAGGTGGGTTATTAAAGGTTACTGCCCCTTCTATGATTACTTTACGAGATCATGTAGAATTCACAGCGAGAAACCTCTAGCTTGTAGAATGTTCCCACTACTACTAGATATTTCTGGAAACAGGTTAATGGTGTCTTCACTGTGTAGCTGGGTAAAGAAGTGTTCTCAAGTCATTATCAGTATTAGTAGTGAGAAGGATATTGTAGAATTATTTCCAGGCGAGTATGAAGCTCTAAGAGAACTAATTAAAATACTCTACAGTAGTGAGAGTGTCTTAGCAGTAGCTGTGAGGAGTAATAGTATTAAAAAACAACTAGATATGCTTAGGGAGAAGTGCATTGTAGTTAAAGTTGTGAAAAGTAACGCTGTAGAAAACCTCTACTTAATACTACTCACAGAGTGTAGTAGTAGCTTTATAGAAAAAATACTACTCTCAGGTAATGTGGAGTTCGTGATTGAAGAGAAGATAACTCGTTAATAATTACAATTTTCCTGCACAAAACTAGACACTATCCAACTCTAAACTATTAATAGTTAAAAACATTTATTAAATCTAAATTAGTGAGCCGGGTAGCTAGTTGTGAGTATTGATTTAGAGAGTGTTAAGTTAAAACTGTTAAGACCTCCAGCTACTGAGCTATCTTGTATAGAGCGGTATACTATTCCTTCAGCTCAGAGACAACTATACGTAGTCTGTATTACAAGAGATACTTACATAGTATATGATACTATTACATTAGACCCAGAAGCTTTGAAGAATTTGCCTAAAATTGAGGAGAAGCTCTATGATGTCCTAGTTGGCGAGGAGTCTCTTACAGACCTCGTAGAGGAGATTGAAGATGAGAGATTTAAACACATTATTGAGAGGCAGTATACTGGTTATGGTGTACTAGAGCCATTTTTTCTAGACCCGAATATTATTAATATTCACGTCATGACTAATAGGCCTGTACAAGTACATCACAGAGTCTATGGGAGATTAAGTACTAATATCGTGTTAAGCTCAGATGAGGCTGTGGAACTCGCTTTTAGATTTGCAGCAGCAGCTGGTAGGCCCCTCTCAGAGGCTACACCACTAGCTAGTTTTATTGAGCCTCGATTTGAAGCTAGAATATCAGTTGTATTCTTATCTGATGTTACCATGAGGAGAAGTATTACTATTGATATTAGAAAACTCAGTGAGAAACCATGGACTGTGTTTAAACTCATAAACCTAGGATCTCTTAGTATTGAGGAAGCAGCTTTCTTATGGCTTATGGTGAAGTACAAGGTTCCAATTTTAATTGTAGGTGAAATAATGACTGGTAAGACTACTCTGTCAATAGCTCTACTAGCACTAATACCACCTGGTAGTAGAGTGTTTACTGTGGAGGATACTCCCGAGATCAGGATACCGGCGACGTATTGGACTAGAACTACTACTAGAGAGTACGGGGAGTATCCGGTATCGAGTTTTGACTTGCTTAAAATAGGTGTTAGGCTCTCACAAGACTATATTATTGTAGGTGAAATTAGAGGTGAAGAGGCACGCGAGTGGGCTCACTCAATACTACTAGGACACTGCGCGATAACAACATTTCACGCTGAGAGCCCTGAAGCCGCAATACTAAGACTACTCTCACCTCCAATATCACTAGATCCACAGGTTATTAGAATGCTAAATATATTTGTGAAAACTAATGTGTTTGAGAGAGAACTAGGTAAGAGGATATTTAGACACGAAGTCTACGTGCAAGACGAAAACATTATTAAACCAGTGTTTATATATAATCCTACTACAGATACTATTGAGCCAAGTGTAGAGAACCCAGTACAAAGCTTCAAGTTCATTGATAGAATTGTACTTGCACATAGAGTTACGAGAGAGATGTTAGAAAGAGAATATAGAGCCATGATCAGCGTGCTCAAGGAGACATATAAAGAAGCCCTCACAAGAGATCCCACCCTTGAAACTCCAACATATACTGAACTAGCAGAAATACTTTACAAAAAACTCTATGAGAAGTTAAGAGAGTAGGATAGTTTAACTATTGGTTTTTTAATTCCCCCAAGACTATTAATGTATAGTTTAAAGTGGTCTTCGTGACTACTAGTAAAAAGTACTTAGAAAAATTTATGAGGAATCTACGGGGTAATAGTGTTTTATTGTTAAATCTCGTAATAGCAGTAATCCTATTAGTAGTCCCTACAGTGTATTTTAAAGTGGAATTCTACTATACTCTATTACTAGTCGCCGCAGTAACACTCGCATTACACTTAAATACACTGCCTCGCAAATATGAGGAGAACGTGCGTAAATTAATGATAACATCAATACTACTAACTAGTAGGGGTTTAAAGAGTAGAGAAATAAGAGTTCTCAGTTTAACGTTAAAGTTTACTCAGATAGTAGTAATAGTCTCAGCTACTCTAACAGTATTACACTCACTAATACTAGGATTTTACTGGGTGTTATTGGTCTTAACAATAGCACTACTCATACTGTTAGTAGTACTCCTAGTATTACCAAGAATACTCATATACTCGTGGGCTTCTCAGAGAAAAACTAGTGTAGAAATAGAATTACCATACCTTGTAATACTATTACGCGTGATCTCAGTGCTTAAAATGCCAATATACGACATTCTCTCCTTAATTGAAAACAGCACTGCATTACCAGCTTCAGCTAGAGAGGTGAAATTCGCTAGGAAAGTGGCTACTATGACTGGTACTTCTCTACTAGGAGCACTAGACATAGTCTACGCTCATCACTCCTCAGAGAGAGTTGTGAACTTCTTGAGGAGAGTTATAGTAGCCGCTACTACTCACGGTGATTTTACAAGTGTAGCTGAGAAGGTGTTTGATAATCTTTATGGGTGGTTTGAATCAAGAGTCTCAGGTCTTGTGGGAAGCTTTACTATTATAGTTGGAACATCACTTTTTGTCTATCTCTTTATCCCAGTTATAGTTTCAGCTATAGCTCCAGTTATGGGTGGTAGTTTACTACTAGTACTTGGAGCTTCATTAACAGTACAAGTATTCGCGTTTTTTACACTCTACGCTATAATACTCAGCTCATATCCTTCAAGCCTAATTATAAAGCCATCTAGGAGGCTAAAGACAATATCTCTAATAGTTCTACTATTCCTAGTGGGTATTATATTCTATAATGTGTTTTCACTAGTAGCTGGTAGAGAGCCACTTAAAGAGCATTTAACAATTGTTCTAATAGCCATACTCACTACTCCAGCCCTGGTGATCTCGGAGTTAGAGTATAGGCGTGTTGTACTCTACGATACATTTGTAAGAGTAGCCTCAGAAGCCCTCTCACTAGCAGCTGCTACTGGTGAAAACCCTATTGCGGTACTTGAAAGAAGTGCTACGAGGTATGGTAGAAGAGTTGTGAGATTTACTAGGACTATTACTACTGGATATGTATCTGAGAGGTTGAAGAGGGGGGTTATAGCTAGGGCTCCAAGTATATTTCACGCATCTTTCCTCGAGACACTGCTAGCTGTTTTTAAACTTGGAGCTACTCCTGAAATGCTCAAGTTATTTACATCTAGCTATGAGAGATTAAACACGCAGGTTTTGAGAGTTAGGGGTTTTACTAGATTACTCGAAGCTGTAATAGCTGGTCTAGTAGCAGTTATAGGTGGCTTTTTAGCCTATATAGATAAAGTCTTTAATACAATAGCAAGTCTTATACAGAGCGCTATGGGTAAAGTTGGCGCTTTTCTACCTTTAATAGTGCCGTTTACCTATGACCCTAAGATATACAGTATACTAAATAATCTCTCTCTATTATCACTCCTCTTCGTGTCTATATTTATTGGCTGTATTCGCGGAGGCTCCTACGCCTATTACTTCAGATCATTTTTAATAATGCTAGTAATTTATATTGTTTCTAAGACTCTCATGCAAATTCTAGCACTCTAAAGTTTTTCAGCATATTCTCTTATTACTTCTATCCACTCCTTCACACACTCATTAACATAGTTACCCATAAATACCCTGGGCTCTTTAAATCTCCTGTAAACATAGATTCTAGTGTCTATACTACCATCTTCTCTAAATACTTTCTCAAACTTATACGTTACATCAGCTAATGTAGTCTCAACATTACAGGAGTATTCATCTAGACAACAACCTATTCTAATATCTATTAATCTCTTAGACTTCAAGTACATAATTTCATTAAATAGCTCTTTTAAATATGTTGTTAAACCAGTAATGTGATCTCTAGCTAGATGAACTCCATAGAAGACTACGATGTCAGGCTTAACCTGTTCTATAATTGCTAATTCACGTGCAACTAGTTGTGTAAGACTGTGGGCATGGGGGTTTAGTGCTGTAATAATCATGTATTTTTCTAAAACCCTCTCAGCTTTCTCACTACTTAAACCACTCATTACAAGTCTATTCTTAATGTTTTCACGTATAATTAGTGATGGGTGAGTGTAGCTGATTACAAGTGCTTTCATATTGTTTATTATAGCTAGTGCTAGTATGCCAAGGAAGACTTCTAATCCTATTCCCGGTCCTGGTGGGTAGAAAATGTTTATTATAAAGCCTCTGTGATAGTGCCCTGCGGTTTCCTTGAGGTATTTACATACGAGTTTTACTTCTCCACCCTCAACTGGTAGTTCTGCTAGTACTGGTGGTGTAAATACTGAAATACCTAAATCCTCAGTTATACTGAAGAAAGTTTCTGCTATGTGTATTGGTGCACCGCGAGCTTTTCTTACTTCTATAATTCTCGTTAGAAAACCATCTTCAACTCTGTGTTTTAGTATTATCATAGCGTCTACAATAAACTCTATTGAGCCTAAACCTAGCTTCTCCTCACCGAAGGGTAATTCAGCTACTAGTATTAGTAGTCCATTTAATAGTACTGGTAACTGGTAGAAGTAGTTTAATAGCCAAGATCTTTTCTCACTACTTCCTATGACAGGCTCTAAGAGTACTGAAATAGAATCTAACACTATGATATCATAGCCTTCACTAATACTCTTACTAATCTCACTAATAAGTAGCTCTGTGTCTAGTGTTAATGGTAATTTAATAAACTTGTAGAGACCTTTAGCTTCTACAGATTCAAGATCCAGGCCTAAGCGCTTCATAAACCTATAGTACTTTTCCTTGTCCTCGTAGAATGTTAAGTAGAGGCACTTCTTTCCTTGAAGTGCATTAGCATAACATATTGTTGTAGCCATTGTTGTTTTACCAGCACCTGGATGCCCGGCTACGAGAATAGTATAGGGTGCTGTGATTTCACCTATAAGCCTGTCAAGATCCGAGATACCAGTAGTGTATTTCTTCGTCCCACTCATAGACCACAAACCTCAAATCTACAATTTAACTTTACATTTAAAAACACACTAATATTAGATTTTAGATGAGTATTATTGATTTTAGTGTAACCTCTAATACTCCTAGAGCTCTTCACGAGCCACAACCCCTTAAACACTTAATTAAGAGTTCTAAGAACTCTTTGTCTCTACTCGTTCTTGCTAGTTCTAGCAATTCTTGTGTAATATTTGTTCTATTCAGAAGTATTGCTAGTGGACCTAGAAAAGCTATTGTAAAAGCATAATCAGCTGACATAAAATCGCCTCTATAGTGTGTGAGTACTATGTAATAGAGTTTACTGGGTGATGTGAAGAGTAATGTTATGCAGTCAACTTTATATGTTAAAATGCAATATATGTTAAAAAGGTCAAGTACACCTGGAGCTTTACGAGTTAAGTATTCTACAAGACGCCTCTTTAAATTATTTAAATCAGACACTTTAAATACACCGACATAATATAATGATTATATCTTGAAGGTTATATATTTTACTCTATTCTTCTATAAAACATTTTTGATGCAATTAAGCTAATATGCTAATATCTTATCTAGTAATATCATGGTATTACCTGTATTACAATAGTATTACTTATTAACAGCGGACTCACTGTTAAAAAATATTTAAAATAGAGTAATTGTGAGCTTAAAGACCTTAAGAATGAGTGAGACTTGGAAAATACCTTATTACATGGTATTATCTTATTAGTGCTTTTTCTACTTGACTATGTATTCTAGTGCTTGGAATATCGTGTAGTAGAATTCTACTTGTACTTATTCTTGTCTCATTATAAGTAAAGTAAATGTTTAGTAACTCTAGTAGTCCTGGCGTAGTTCTCATAATAGTAGACTCAATAATCTCGTTGAGAAGAATAAAGTACCTGTTTAGTAACCACTCACGTCTAAAATCTTCAGGTTCACTGTGAGTCTCAATAATACTAATCATATCTAATAATTCACTTCTACTAATAAGCCCTAGGTTAATTGCTAACTTCACAGTTTCCAAGGACATCTTTAATTTCTCCTCAATTCTCTTCTTCACAATACTGATAGTAGGCTGAGCCTTACCAAGCGTGCGTGCAGCATCACTAACTCTACCATACTTTAATAGTACATTAAGAACTCTAAAACTCCTCTTCAGTGAGAAAAGTACCTTTAAACCTCTTCTTCCTCCTCCTCGAGTGGTACGACACCTATATACAGGTTGAAGTGTGTTTAAAACTCAATAAACAATATTTACTAATAAAACTTTCACTGAAAAATCTCATCTAAAAATCAATCAATAAGAGAACTAGAGCATCATAGAGTACATATTATAAGCTTCTGAGATAGTTATAAAATCCAAGTTACAAAATACTTGACAACTCTCAGAAAACTATGTAGAAGTAGAGAAAAAGTAAAGTTCAATGTAACTAGTTTAGAGCTCTGCGAGAAGTATATTTATTAATTTCATTTATAAAATTGTAAAAGTGGTAAAATTAAAGTAAGGTGAATATGAGTCTTGAAGAGAAGATATATAAGAGGGGATCTAAGTGCACCGGTTTTAGCAATAATAGTGACTGTTGGAGTAATA
>Ga0105155_1000098_pt1 | contig 26287 bp, 23 predicted proteins | sample SSWtaG_2_FD_89589 | JGI IMG/M metagenome (GOLD analysis project Ga0105155, IMG submission 89589) | Hot spring microbial communities from Sandy's Spring West, USA to study Microbial Dark Matter (Phase II) - SSWsed_130316 | ecosystem: Environmental > Aquatic > Thermal springs > Hot (42-90C) >...
CCTTATGTCAAAGTCCGGATATTTCCTCCATATGAGAAAGAACTGCTGAACCGACTTATTGTATTCCGTTAGAGCATACTCTCTAACATGTCGTCCTTTTACCATACTTGGTAGTAATGAAACACCCTGTAAGGTCCTCCAATACTCTTTATCTTTAATGCCTAAGATATCTAATATTGTGGGTAAAAGATCATGTGTTTGAGTAATCCACTTAACTCTTATAGCCTTTGGTACAGCTTTAGGATATCTAATAATTAGTGGAACACGAACGAGTTCATCATAAGCGCACAAGTGATGTTCTACGTGTGGAGTATGCTCACCCTGGACATCCCCGTGATCGGATGTTATTATGAATAACGTTTCATCTATTAGCCCCTTATCATCTAAGTATGAGAAGAGTTTACCTATTCTATCATCTAGGGTGGCTGTGCATCCGTCATAGAGAGCTTTCTCTATACGCCACTCTCTCTCACTAAGCCTTAAAGCACCAACTCTTATATCTATGCATTCATCCACCGAGCTTAATTTAGTTACAGATCTAACTTCTTCCTCGCTTATATCTGATGGCATAAAACGGCTTCTAAACGGTTCTGGTGGCCAATAGGGCCCATGAGGTTCTATGAAGTTTATAAATATGAAGAAGGGCTTATTGTGGTTCCACCTTTTTTTAAGCCAGCTTATGGTTACGTTAACAGTTTTAAGAGATCCTTTATCTCGCTCCCCTACTTCCTTAAAACCTTCCTCTACATAAAACCATTCTACAATCTCCTCCTTACCAACCTCCCTGCTTATCAGATAGAACTCTTGAAAGCCCCTTGCTATCCCAGTTTTCCTGCTCACCCATCCATTGTTTGAGAAACCTACTGTTTGGTAGCCTAGTTTACCTAGGATTTCAGCCATAGTAGGGAATTCTACAGGTAAGACCTCGCAGTTAGCATCAGCTCCATGCCCTGAGACGTATCTTCCGGTGAATAGGGATGCATGTGAGGGTAAAGTCCATACTCCTGGTGTAATGTTATTAAAGAATATGGCGCCCTCGTCAGCTATTTTATCAATGTTAGGCGTCGTTTTCTTTGAATAACCATAACATGATATATTATCCGCCCTTTGCGTATCCATTAATATCAAGACTATGTGTGGCCTATCCATGCTTATCACCTAGAAAAATGTAGAGAGGTGAATACATTTACCGGTCATAGCAGATTCGTTCGCAGCTAATGAAACAACCATAGTTTTATATGAATCTTCGTATAACGTACATAGCAGCCCCTTATCCCTCGTTAATACGGCTTCAATGAACGCCCTATACATATCAGTTGTGGGGTCTCCAGACAGCTTATAAATTTCACACTCTCTATCTTTACGATATACCCGCGCTTCAGAAGGATGCACGTAGCGAATTAACATTTCCCTACAGATAATGTCCATAATTACAGAGGACTCTCTTGTAGCTTCATCCTTGATAGATTCATCTCTTGTAGTTCCGAAAATAGCGGGATATAGTGCATACGTGCTATAGATGCAGCCTATAACATCGTTTTTAAATTTTAGTGATACCACATAGCTAGCCCAATTATCGAAGCCTAGAGCCTTATCCTCCTTAGTGTTCCTACCTCTTTCCGTATAGACGGCGTATACGCTCTCAACTTCAACCGCAAAGAATCTAGCTAAATCGGTTAGATGTATAGCTTGATCAACAATTTGTCCTCCACCCTGACTTTTAAGTCTAATCCAGTTAACTATGGGTATAGTCCAATACCAGTAGCCAGCTATCATAGATAAAGTATCTTCATCTATAGTCTCTTTAATTCTCTTAACTACGTTTGAGTATCTTAGCTGGAAGCCTACAGCCACTATTCTGTCACTTCTCTCGATAACTTTTAATAGACTATTAGCCTCATTAATATCTAATGTGATAGGTTTTTCAAGCAAAACGTCAAGACCTGATTCAAGGCACTTAAGAGTTTGAGGGACATGTAGTGGGGTAGGCGTCGATATAACGGCGACATCTAGCTTCTCTTTTTCTAACATTTCATCAAGACTCTTGTATGCTCTAACTCCGTATGCGGATGCAACCTCATGAAGTCTCCTCTCATTTATGTCACACACAGCCTCAAGAGATGCCTCCTTAAACTGACTAACTATCCTTATATGATCAAGTCCTCTCCTTCCTACGCCTATGAAACCGAACTTAACCTTTCCTGAGGACAAGACTCTCACTTCTCACTAATATATAGCAGTACTCTATCCACTTCAGTATTTAAGCCAGGCTCCTTGCTTAGGGCCGGATCTACAGCTTCTATCCATATCAACCACCTATTGCTAAGCGGATCGTAAATTACATTAGAGTATGTATGAATCGGATATTGAGGATGCTCATATCTAGAACCAGGCTTCCATTCCGTAATCAATATACTCTCCAAATTAAGATTTCTATAATCTATCACATAGCTTGCAAAGTACTTAGTGAGGGCAGCACCGTTTACCACCTCCAGCGTTTCAGTGCCAATGAATATGGGACCTAGCGAGCCCGCGTGTATAGAGCCGTTTAGAAGAAAGTAGTCTGGCTGACATTTTCCATCAATTTTGGGGATGCCAAGTTTCACCCAATTTTTACCATCACTACTTACAGCTAAAGCGGTATGAACAACTTTTGTACCTGCTTTCCTAGCCTTATATAAACAGATATATCTTCCATCAATTATATCTATCGTGCAGTCCCTAGCTTCACCACTATCATAATCTTTATCACCCCTAAGTACAAAACCCTCCGCCTCCCAAGGTCCTGAAGGATCTTCCGCTGTAAGGAGAAACGTTTCCCACTTACTCTCAAATATTTTCTTTTCATCACCGGCTATATTCTTTTCAGCAATATCTGTTGAGAGATAAAGGTGATATTTACCGCTAAGAGGATCGCGAAGTAGTTGCTGATTTTCAATGCTCTGAACAGTTTTTCCGATCATTTCACTTAACTCCTCCTTTGTTAGCCATGTTACGAGACCATAGTCTTCACCATTCCGTGATCTATAGATCTCGACGGCGTAACCACGTTTTTCAGACCCCATTCTAGGTCTACTAGTAAGCCAGTATTCACCACTATCCTTATCTATCAAAAGCTTTCCAGCACCACACCAAGAACCTGGATCGAAGCTAGGGGGATCAAGTAGGATTTTTCTAAATCTTCTACGCGCAAATATCGCTTGTGGAGGATGCAAGCCATTCCACATACATACGCCACCAATTTTCGTTTATAAATCCAATTTTAAATTTTTAGGAAAAACTTAAAACTTAAATTATTGATATCCTCTGGTTTCAGAGGGTTAAATCTTGAAGATAGGCTTTCTAACGAACGCTTTGAAAACGTTAACTTTAAGCGAGATAGCCGATTGGACCATTGAGAATGGCTTCGAATTCCTGGAAGTAGAGCCCCATATACCAGCTAATAAAACCCTTTTTAGGAAGGTATTGACAATATAAGAATACATGTTATGGGCTTGATTTTTGTAGAAACTTCCAAGAAAAAAGATGAGATCATGAGGAGAAGACTTAGAGAAGAGCTTGAGAGAAGAGTAGAATTAGCATGCGAGATGGGCCTTGAATATATAACAATATCCACAGGTTTAGTCCATAGGTTTAGATAAAGAGAAAGGTTTCGAAGAGAATATCCAGCTTTTTAAGGAGTTTGTTACTCCCATATTAGAGAAGTGTGAAAAACACGGGGTGAGGATAGCGGTAGAAAACTGCCCCGATACAGGGAATATAGCAACATCCCCCTACAGGTGGGAAAGAATATTTGAAGCTATTAACTCTAAAAAACCTAGGCTTATGTTATGATAATCCTGAAGGAGGATGCGGACAAATTATTGGTCGATAAAAACAAACCAAAATTTTCATCCAAAATGAAGAATTCTGCCTGAAAGTGGAGACTAAATCTCTAAGAAACAACACACATTTCGGCACAGCCACCTCCTCTTCTCTCCCTTCATATTCTATTCTAAGGAGAGATACCCATTGTATCCTGCCTCCCTAAGTATCTTTAGGATTTTAACCTAGTCTCAATCCAGCAGCTTTTAACACCTACATGTTTTGGCTTAAGCTCAAATATTTTAGCATGAATATGAACAGTATATGGCGCCAGCTTTTCTATGCTCTCATATAAGTCTTGTTTAAAGTTTGCTGTATCTGAATTCACCCTGAACCAATCCGAATCCACGGCCTCTATTAACCTTAATACTTGCTCAGCTGTAGACGTTATCCCACCATGATTCTCCACAGCTATCATTAAACCACAATCTTCAGCATATTCACAGATTTCTTTTATACATTCCACAGCATAATTAAATGCGGTCTCCTCCCCTAACTCTCCAGACCATCCCGCATTAACTTTAACGATAGGAGCGCCTAAAAGCAGCGCTGCATTAACCCACCCCTTCACCCATACCATCTGCTTTTTCCTCTCCCTCCTGCGGTAGACAGAAATTGCTAGCTAACGTTACACATGAAATATTAAGACCATACGACAGGAGAAGGCGCTTTATTCTCTTCAAACGATCTCTATTTGGCTCGAAGAACCTTTGATTTAATTCAACGCCATCAACGCCTAACTCAAAAGATCTTTTAATAAAACCTTCTATATCCATTTTACCAGAAGTAATACTCCTATGATATAACCAACTAGCTATACCTACACGCATAATATCTTCTTTTAAACAGAAAATATAACTCCTAACACAATAAGCCTCTTTGCCCTGTACTCGACGGTCATTCTGAGGTAGGGACGCTGACCATTAGGGCCGCATTAACGCAATCTTTCCAACTCCTCGTAAATCTCATCTTTAGCTTCCTTTCTCCTCCGCCTTCCTCACTTTCCTTCTTTCTCTCAAACTTTAGCCCCTCGTTCATTTAAACTTAAAGCCTAATTATATACTGAACCTGGTATAATTGTTCTCATCACATAAGCGAGTCGAGTACGTTTGCAGTCCTCCTTAAGGTAGATTATGTTGTGAAAAGGCTTAAATATCAGTCTCCCAAACTTCTACCTATTAAAATAGAGTGTGTGGTGCGGATGCCCAGCCAATTTCCCGTTCGCGGAGAATGAGCATAAAGAAGACAATAATATACCGCCTAGTTGTAGACCCTATTGCATTACTCATAACGTATGTTTTGACGGGTGAACTCTCCGGGTCAATAATTGCTGTGCTTTTAATAGAAGCCTTCTCAACAGCATTCTATTATGTACTGGATAGATTAATGTAGCTTAAAAGCTACTCCACTAAATCGCACCCCCATTTTTTTCTTTTACAGAAAATTTAGAAAATTTTATGATATTATTTAATTGTAACCGTCTCCTTTTCATACGATTTTAAGTCTAGGCAGTCTTTTAGGAATTATCTGATCGATCATTGCAGTTCATGGTCAGTTAATCTCTTCAGTTTTCGGCGGTCTCCTCATTAGGATTATCTGTGCTCCAGCGGCTAGCAGCAATAATAAAATTACGAAGAGAACAATTATTCTTATTGGCTGATATTCCGCCGTCCCCTCAAACTGCGGTAAATAAATGAACCATAGGTAGCCTATTAAAATTATTGTGCAAACCAAGGAAACTATATAGAAAATGTTTGTCTAGCTATCTAAGACCCCCCATTCTTTGTGCACAGCTAATATTTCGTTACACAAATTTTTAGTTTTCCTATATACTGGAGCTATGGTTTTATTTTTATGATCTTTCTAATTCACAACTATTTTAAGTATTGGATGGAAATATCTAAAAGTAGATGTCTAATGGATGATGATTAATGTCTAAGAAAAGGTCTAGGCTGGAAATTTATCTAGAAGTTTTAAAAGTGATTAGGGCAGGTTATAGTAAGCCCACAAATATAATGTACAAAAGTAATCTATCATGGATTACACTACAAGAAATTTTAGGCTCCTTAGTGGAGAAAGGACTGGTTGCAGTAGTTGAGAAAAATGGGAGAAAACTTTATGTGATAACTGCTAAGGGAAAAAGCGTGCTTAGCAGTCTAGAAGAAGCGTACACTATACTCTCAGTGTAAAAGAATTCTGACTCAACCTCATGGTAATTCAAGCCTTTTAGGTAATCTTGACCCTACAGAAATTAATCGCCTTATTAAGTTTTCTTTTCAGCTTCAAGCAATAGGTCTATCAGTTTTTTCTGGTCAACTTCAGCTCTTGTCCTCCATCCCAGATATATTTGTTCATTATCGTCTTCAATTAAATACCCTAACCTTATGAATTTATTGAGGTCTATGTCGACGCGCCAGTTCGGTATCTTGTTCTTCAAAAGGTCTTCTAATTCTTTTCTTTGAACTTTCCCGCCCTTAGATATGATGTAGGCTATTGATGCGCATAGGGCTGCAATATCATCTATGCGCCAACCAATCATTTTAGCCTCCTCAATGCCCAAATTATCTTTTAGGGTAATATAGAATCTCGCCTTATCATATTGTTCAAGCGTTGGGTTCCCTGGTGGATTGGTTCCCTCCTCAAAAACAATTTTGACTGTTAGTCCGATCTTTTCTAAATATTCATTTAGAAGATTTATGACTTTTAGGTAGTCTGAGCCTACTCTCTTTCTCAGCTCCCATCCTCTTGCGCCTGGAAGAGAATGTCTTTTATAGAATAGTAGGTGTGCAGCCTTCCTAATCTTCGCTGCGTAATAGGCTTTTCTGTCTACGCCCCTCTTCTTTCCTTCCATTTCCTCCACTCTTCAAAGCTTATGGGTATTGGGAATGAGATTAATTCGCCGCTTTCCTCATTCATGGGCGCTGGCTTCTCGTTAGGCAATATAAAAATTTCATCCTCTAAATAATGTATCTCCAGCTTAGCATAACCATACGTTATGAGAAAGCTCGTCAAGTAAGCTCTCCTAACGGTCTCTTCGTAACTATCTGAGCCTATGAAATCCCAATATTTAACCCGACCCGTCCCCGAAGCCTTCTCTTTAAGCTCGATCCACATTTTCTCCATCTCAGCCGCAAAAGATTCGCCCAAAAGTAGCCCTTCCTTAATTATCTCCTCTCTAGTAGCCCTTTTCATCTCAGTTTTCATGTAACCGACACTCTTCCACCTCTCATCTAGGGGTAATAAGTCGCTCCAATACTTTAGTGCCTCTTTAAACCCTTTAATCGTCAATTGCTCAAATTCAACTACGGGATGCCACGTTTCCAAGAATATTTTAGCCATACTGTCTACTGGTAAACTGCGGATCTTTTCCTCTATTAGGAATGGATCTCTATAAAGTGCTGTAGCCCTTTGCTTAACCCATTCGCCCTGCATTTTAACTATTGATGCAATGCTATTTAGTGCCTCAGTATCCAGGCATAGGTCTTCAGTATCCTTCCACATAGGAAAATATTCTTTAACCACTTTTATTAAATCCTCAACGTCAACGAGATATGGGTCTAAACCTTTAATCTCAACTGACCTGCATAATTCGATTATTCTCTGCAGCTCTTCCCTTGCCTCCCTAATCGTCTTTTGTCTTTCGCCCATTAAGAAACCTCCCTAATCAAGGATCTTCCATCGATATTCTGGACAGTTATTATGTGGACATTTTTACCCTCAAAAAACATTTGGTTAGGGGTTATTGCAAGATACTGCGCGCCCTCATTTTCCACGGCTGATATTAGGAGGTTAGCTATAACCTCACGATTTCTTGGATCCATATGAACATCATATTCATCTATAGCTCTGAATGGAGATTTTATGTGCTTTTGGAGGGCTAATAGAAAAGCCATCGTCGCTGTACTCCTCTCGCCACCACTCTGAGAATATATATTCAATGGTATGGGCTGGGAGCCCTTAAACCCAACATAAATTTCCAGCCCAGCTGCCTCAATATCGTTCTCGCTAACTAAACGCACAAAACCTGAACCGGCAACCTGTGAAAGAATATTTTTGTATTCTACATTAACGCTTTCCAAAAGATTTTTAATAACATTTTTCCAGGACTCCATTCTAACTTTAATTTCCTCTAGAGTCTTCTCTCGGTTTTCAGCGGCTACCTTAGCCCTTTCTTTAATCTCAAGATAAAGCTTCGAGTATGACTCATACATTCTTTCAGCATCCTCGTTAACGTCAGCCAGGGCCATTAGTCTCCCATCTATAATGCGCATCTCACTCAGTATGTCTTCAGGGCTTCTCAAAACGGCGATGCGCGGCCCTTTCTCCTCAGCCCTTTTAATCGCCTCACCTATAATCGACGTTAATTCGCTTAAACTTTTATCTAGAGTTTCAAGGGCGCTCGATATTTCATTCTTCCTATAATTTAGGACCGCTAAGTTCACTTTACCATCAATTAATGCGCTTATTAGATCGTTTCTCATCTTCTCAACCCTGTACATCCGATCTTTTATGTCCAGTAACTCGATCTCTAAATTTGCGAGCTTAATACTAGATATCTCAGCAAGATTCTCTAAATCAACAACTTTAGATTTAATAGTGTTAAACCAGCGGCTCAGGCCCTCAATTATGTTTGTCGCCTCTAACATTTGTCCTTCATTACTCAAATCATTAATTCTAGGATCATTTACATGCGGAATCATCTTTAGTGCTGAAGATAGTCTCCTTAATTCCATCTCTCCCTCCTTAAGTAGGTCTCTTAAAGTAGTTATGATTTCGCTACTTTTGACGAAACCTAAATCGTATTTTGCCTTCTCTCTTTCGAGCGCTATTCTTTCATCAATTAGTTTCCACCAATCCTCTTTAAGTTTTGTTATCTCCGATTCAGCCGACTTAACCTTGTCTTCATACTCTTTAATTAAAAACTCGATTTTACCTAGCTCGACTCTTTTAGCCTCCGCCTCCCTACGCAATTTAGTAGTCTCTTCCTCCATCCTCGAAACTTCAGCCCACGCTAGCTCGCGCTCTAGAAAGCGCCTCTTTAAGATTAGTTGTTTCTTATCTTGATATCGCTCATATTGTTCGCGCCAGTAATTAAGCGTCTGCTCGGCCGCCTCAAGCATCTTATTAAGCGATTCCTCTTGGCTTATTATGTGACTGAGCTTGTTTCGTGCATCAAGAACATTTCTACGGTAGGACTCAAGCCCAACAGCTGACTCAACAAGCTTAAGTTTCTCCTGTGGCGACAGTAAAACGAATTGCTCAACCATATCCTGATGCATTATTATGAGCATATTGTCTGGGTCAACACTGAAGTGTGAGAGAAGCCTTAAAACTTCGGCTTTACTGGCGGCTACACCATCTATCTCAAACCAGTATTTTCCATCCCGCCTTAAAACCCTAGTTAAGTATATTTGATCCTTGTTGATTTTAGGAACTGGGCGGCGTCCCTTAACCTTAGAATTATTTAAAACTATTGTTACGCGCCCAATATCCTTTCCCCATCTTATTAAATCACTAAGCCTTTTAGACCGCTCCGTATATGACTGACCTAAAGCAACGGATATCCCCAAAAGGATTGATGATTTACCAGCGCCATTAGGACCACATATTAAGTTGACACCAGGCTTAAGTGGTATCCTAGCATACTCATAAGACATGAAGTTCTCAAGGATGATCTCCGATATTAACATCATCGAGTCCTCTCGGAATGAATAATGAAGTAAACCTTCCTATTAAGAATATTCTACAAGTTTATGAATAACATATCTCTTTTTATAAGAATCAAAATTTCTTCGCTACTCTCTCCTATATAAGTGACTGTAATCAACTACTCGCGTTCCAATTCACTATGCTTAAATATTCTTTCAAGTAGCTTATCCATGTTATATTTAGTTTAGTAAAAATGATTTGAAATTAAGGGGTAGATCTAATGCACTTCAGCGAGGACGAGTATAAGCTGCCCTTTTTCTTAGAAAACGGTTACATTAGAAAGCGCTGTCCGCGTTGCGGCGAATTCTTTTGGACACTGAATCCAGATCAAGTGCTTTGTGGCGAATCTAATACTTATGGTTGCGCGGAATACACGTTTATTGGTAACTCGCCGGTTAAGAGACCTTACACTTTAGCTGAGATGCGGGAAGCTTTTTTATCATTTTTTGAGGAGAGAGGCCATAAGCGAATTAAACCCTACCCTATTGTCGCTAGATGGAGAGACGACCTATACTTCACTAATGCCAGCATAATTGACTTTCAACCATATGTTACCGAGGGAATTATTCCGCCTCCAGCAAACCCGCTGGTCATAAGTCAACCATGTGTTAGGTTTCCAGACTTAGAGAATGTCGGCCCAACATTTGGCAGGCACCTAACAATTTTCGAGATGGGCGGTCATCATGCTTTTAACTATCCGGATAAGGAGGTTTACTGGAAGGATGAGACGGTACGCTATCACCATGAGTTTGTGACAAAAATTCTGGGCGTTAAACCAGAGTGCATCATTTATAAGGAGGGTATTTGGTCGGGTGGTGGGAACGCTGGGCCAGATGTTGAAAGCATTATTGGCGGATTAGAAGTTGCAACCCTAGTCTTCATGAAATATAAGGTTCTAGGCGAAGAATTCGTTGAACTGCCAATTAGAACTGTTGACACTGGATATGGGATTGAGCGCTTCACGTGGCTCTCACAGGGATCCATTAGCTGCTTTCACGCGGTCTATGGTGATTTACTAGATAAGATAATAAAGTTGGCTGGAGTAAGCGAGATTGACAAGAAAATTCTAGCGGAATTTGCCAAGTTCTCTGGCCTAATAAGCATATCTAAGTCTGTCAGTAGGAAGGAGAATTGGAGACGTATAGCCTCCCTACTTAACATGGATGTTAATGATCTTCAGAGAATCGTTAACCCGATTGTTGACACCTTCACAGTAATTGATCATACAAAGTGCTTAGCTTTCATGCTTGCTGAGGGAGTTGTTCCATCAAATGTTGAGGAGGGCTATTTAGCAAGACTCTTAATAAGAAGAACCTATAGACTTCTAAGAAATTTTGGTATAGAAAACCTTATGCCGGATATTGTTGATATGCAGATAACCTATTGGTCAAGGGATTTTCCGCATTTAAGGGATATGCGTGATGAAATCCTAGACTTGCTTAAAATTGAGATTGAAAAGTATGAGCAGACCCTCCAGAGAGGTAAAGATCTTGTTAAGCGAATTCTCCGCGAGATTAGGGCTAAGGGTGAGAGCGAGGTTCCGGTTAGCAAGCTGGTTGAACTATATGATTCACATGGCTTAACGCCAGAGGTTGTAGACGAGGTTGCGGCATCAGAGGGCTTCACAATTAATATTCCTGAAGGCTTCTATAGTTTTGTCGCGGAGAAACATGTATCCTCATCTAGAACAGCATTTAAGATGTCTGAGGAAATTGAGGATTTAGGCATAGATGTTTCTGGGTTCCCTGAAACTAAAATGCTCTATTATGAGGATGCTTACATGAAGGAGTTTACAGCTAAGGTTCTCTGGGTTTCAGGGAATCGCGTAATACTTGATAGGACAGCCTTTTACCCCGAGGGCGGAGGTCAACCGGCCGATCATGGCTTCCTAGAATTTAATGGAGTTAGGGTAAAGGTTTATAACGTTAAAAAAGCTGGTGGAAACGTAATAGTCCACTTCATAGAGGGTGAAGCTCCCAAAGAGAATAGTGTAGTTAGGGGCGTGATAGATTGGGATAGGCGAATAAGCTTAATGCGCCACCACACGGCCACCCACCTGATCATGGGGGCTGCTAGAAGAGTTTTAGGAGAGCATGTTTGGCAGGCTGGTACTCAAAAAGATGTTGAGCAATCCAGGCTTGATATAACCCATCCCAAAAGGCTCAGCAGAGATGAGATTAATCGTATAGAGATGCTGGCTAATGAGACCGTTATGCTGAATATGCCAGTTGAAATCTTTTGGATGCCTAGAGAGGATGCTGAACGGATATATGGCTTCAGACTCTATCAGGGCGGAGTTGTTCCAGGTAGGGAGATTAGAGTTGTTAAGATCGGGAACTGGGAGGTTGAGGCGTGCGGTGGAACACATTGTAGGACAACTGGGGAAGTTGGCTTAATAAAAATTATTCGGACAGAAAGAATTCAGGACGGTGTTGAGCGCATAATTTTCAGCGCTGGATTACCGGCCCTAAAAAGAACACAGGACTTTGAGGCTAAGGCTTCGAGGGTTGCTGAGCTCCTTGAAGTTCCACTTGAAAAATTTGATGTTACGCTTGAAAGGGTTTTAGGTGAATGGAGGAGCCTGCGGCGCGAAAGGGAGCGTTTAATGGATAAAATCGCTAAAAACATGGCTGAACGATATGTCTCATTTGCCAAAAATGTTAATGGCTTAAAGATAATATCGCGCATAGTTAATATTCAGGAGGCCGACATAGAATTGCTCATCAAAATCTCAAATGAAATCGTTAGATTAGATCCAAAAACCGTTGTGATCCTTATATGCGTTAATGGTGACGCTAGGGCTATCGTTAGGGTTGGTGGAGAAGCGTTGAAAGCTGGCGTTAACGCTGCTGAAGTAGCTAAAAGGGTAGGTTCAGTTCTAGGTGGGGGTGGAAGCGGTAAGCCCGATTTCGCTCAGGCTGGAGGGGTCAAAGTTAAAGATGCACCCAAAGCTTTAGAAGAGGCTGAATCGATTATATATAAAGTTATTATAGGGGATTAATCATGTCTTCACAATCAATCAACTGGAGATCAATTGAGGAGAAGTGGCGGAGGAAGTGGGAAGAAGCCCATCTCTTCGAGGCGGATCCTGATCCGAATCGCAAGAAATGCTTCGTCACATTCCCGTATCCATATATGAATGGTCCATTACATATCGGGCATGGCTTTACGGCTACTAGAGTTGATATTTATGCGCGTTTCATGAGGATGAGAGGTTATAACACCCTTTTTCCCTGGGCTTGGCATTGGACAGGTGAGCCTATTGTTGGAGCATCCCTAAGACTTAAAATGGGTGATAAGGATCTTATAAGAGCCCTCAAAGAAATAGACGGCGTTCCTGAGGAGGAGCTGAAAAAGTTTGTTGATCCAGTTTACATGGCCAGCTATTACACACGTGAGAGCAGGGAAGTTGTTAAGAGGATAGGTTTCTCCATTGACTGGCGTAGAGAATTTCATACAACCAGTTATGAGCCCACATACAGCAAGTTTATTGAGTGGCAATATGAGACGTTAAGAGAGAAGGGTTACGTTACTAGGGGAACGCATCCGGTAGTTTGGTGTCCGCGCTGCCAGAGCCCAACAGGGGATCATGATAGGCTTGAGGGAGAGGGAGTATTCCCTGAGGAGTATACGCTCATAAAATTTATTTTTGGAGATGGGTATCTGCCAGCTGCAACCTTTAGGCCTGAAACAATATTTGGCGTAACAAACATGTTCATAAACCCGGATGCAACATACGTTGAAACTATGGTTAATGGGGAAAAATGGATCGTCAGCAAGGAGGCAGCTTTCAAGCTTTCTGAGCAGCTTAAAAAGGTTGAGGTTTTAAGGGAATTTAAGGGTTCAGAGCTTATTGGCAAATACTTTAGGGAGCCCATAAATGGAAGGGAACTACCAATACTTCCAGGATGGTTTGTTGACCCTGAGTCCGCGACGGGTGTCGTTTATAGCGTTCCAGCGCACGCGCCAGCAGACTGGATAGCCTTAAGAGATCTTATGAATAAGCCTGAAGTACTGCAGAAGTTCGGTATTTCAGTTGAAGTTGTTAGGGAGATTAAGCCCATATCACTTATAAGCGTTGAGGGCTTCGGCGATTACCCGGCGATAGAGATTGTTGAGCAGATGGGCGTTAAAGATCAGTTTGACCCTAAGCTGGATGAGGCCACCTCAATAATTTATCGTAAAGAGTTCCATACGGGAATTCTGAAGCCAATATGTGGCAAGTATTCTGGCAAGGTTGTTAGGGATGTTAAGGCGCAGATAATAGAGGACTTTAAGAGAATGAATATTGCTGACTCAATGTATGATCTGCCGCAGAGGGTTGTATGCAGATGTACAACGAGATGTATAGTTAAAATACTCTCAGATCAATGGTTCCTACGCTATTCAGATCCAGAATGGAAGCGGCTAGCACATGAAGCCATAGACTCCGCCAAAATATTTCCGGAGAGCGCAAGGGCGTACTTTCATGACAAGATTGATTGGCTAAGGGATTGGGCATGTGCTAGAAGAACAGGTTTAGGAACACCCTTACCATGGAGCCCAGACTGGATAGTTGAGACATTAAGCGACTCAACAATATATATGGCGTTCTATACGATAGCGAAGCACATTAAACAGCATAATATTGGTCCAGAGCAGCTAACTAAAGAAGTCTTCGACTACATTTTTCTTGGGCTTGGAGATCCTGAAGTTGTTTCAAAGAAATCTGGCATACCACCAGATATTCTCCGGGATATGCGCAGCGAATTTTTATATTGGTACCCTGTCGACTTAAGGGTTTCAGCTAAGGAGCTTGTTCCAAATCATTTATCATTTTTCATATTCCAGCATGTTGCCCTCTTCCCAAGGGAACTTTGGCCGAGAGCTATTGGCGTTAATGGTGTTTTAACAATTGAGGGGCAGAAGATGTCTAAATCTAAAGGAAACTTCCTAACCTTGAGAGATGTTGTTGACAGATTCGGTGCTGATGTTGTTAGATTAACCCTTGCTTTAGGAGCTGAAGATATGGATGATCCAGACTGGCGTGAAGAGAACGCTAGAAGCGTAGATGCGCGATTAAGGTCTCTCTATGCATTTATAAGCCAAGTTGCAAGTTTATCCGGTGAGGATGAAGTTAAAGGTATTGATAAATGGTTGCTCTCAACGTTACAGAGCAGAGTAAAATCTGTAACAGAAGCCATTGAGACCTTGAAGACTAGAACTGCCGCTGAGATAGCTCTATACGAGGTTTGGAATGACATAAGATGGTATCTTAGGCGTAGAGGAAATCCTAACCCAAAGATCCTTAAGGAAGCTGCCAACATATGGGTTAGGCTTTTAGCACCCTTCGCCCCGTTCCTATGCGAGGAGTTGTGGTGCATCCTAGGGAATAATACTTTTGTATCTACGGCGGAATGGCCGAAGTATGATGAAACAAAGATTGATTTTAAGGCTGAGGAGGTAGAGACTTTGATTAAGAACCTTATTGATGATACGTTAAATATCATAAAGGTTACAAAGATTTCCCCAAAGAAGATCTACTATTATGTTGCGACCGAATGGAAATGGAAGGCTTACATGAGGATCCTAGAGATGGCTATTTCAAGAAAGATTGATATGAGAGAATCTATGAGGGTACTTATGGAAGATCCTGAGCTAAAGGGTTTTGCTAAGATGCTAGCCCCATTCGTCAGCCGATTAGTAGAGGAATTCAATGCACTTCCAGAAGAGAGAAAGCGTAGGCTCATAAATGTTGGCGTAATAGACGAGATGGCTGAAATAAGCGAGGCGAAAACATTTTTGGAGAGAGAGTTTAATGCTGAAATAATGATTTATAGAGAAGATGACCCGCAAAAGTATGATCCTAAGGGTAAAGCCCAGCAAGCTAGACCGTTTAAACCAGCAATATACATCGAATAGATTAATTCACACTACGTGAATACAATTTTTCTAGAATGTTTTGCTCCTCTCTTCCTAACAATCTTTATCCTCTTAACGCTTCTCTTCTTCCCTTTTGTTGCTGGTGTGAGCGACAATTCTATCTATTAATGCTTGTATTGAAGATTCGAATGCCGCATAAATGGTTCTCCCAGCATCATACACTAATATTGCGGAGAATATGAAAGCTACGATTGATATTGCTAAGCTTAGCCACCCGCCTGTATTGGGAACCGAGGATATTAATGGTGAGGTTATAGATACCATTATGGCTATCATAAATATGATAGCTAGCTCCTTAAGAGCTCTTACCACTGACGAACCTTTATTGGGGTTAAAACCAGGTATATACTTAAGAAGGGCCTCAGAGGCTAAATCTACTAACCTTATGAGATCCAGCACCACCCTCAAAAACATAAAAAATAGTATTATAACAATGATTAATGCTACGGCCCTCATGAGAGTGAAATTACCGGTCGGTAGAATTATTAATATTGGTGAAAAACTGATGTTTAGGAAACTTAATGCTAAAACGATTGCAAATATTATGCTAGAGTTTATTAGAACCCTCAAAACCCTTTTCTCCACTTCCTCCCTCACGTCAATCCCTCTCATAAATTATGAGAATTAATGGACGTTAGGGTTTTCATATGAGCCATTTATATATTCCAAAAAATATCTGCAATATATTTATTTTCTATAAACTTTATAGGGAGGATTATTGAATTCAGTAAGAGAATAGCATGGGTAAGCTTCAATCGCGTGAAAACGAAAGTAAGGGTTTAAATCTCCTCTATAAGAGAACGATTTTATCGTCTTTTGGATCAGGATTAATAAGTCCGTTCATACCAATATATGCAACTCAGCTCGGCGCATCTTCAGCAGAGTTAGGTCTGGTTCAAGCTATAAATGGTGTTTCACCCAGCATAGCGCAAATACCATGGGGCTTAATTATCGACAAAGTTAAGCGAAGAATACCATTCATAGCGTTGGGCAGTCTATTATATGCGTCTATGCTCCTAACATTGCTGTTTATAAGCGACATCATGGGCTTCATTGTAGTAGTATCGCTCGCTTATATTTTTTCAGCCATGGCGGCACCAGCCGTAAACTCTTTAATAGGGGAGCACTCAAGCGTATCAGTTAGGGGAAAAACGCTGGCTAAGCTTAATGCCATGGCATCCTTAGGAAGTATGCCAGCTACAGTCTTATCCGGATACATAATTCATAAGGTTGGCGGAACAATCAAAGAAATGTATAAGATACCCCTAATCCTATGCTTCATCTTTAATTCTTTGGCAGCACTAACAATTATAAGAGTTAGGGAGGAGCCGCTTTCCGGAGAGGTCTTCTCACTTAAGAGTTGGGTTAAAGCCTTAAGAACAAATCGGTATTTCAAGAGACTATGCATGCTCTCAACTACACAGGGCTTTTCTATGGGTTTAGCATGGCCGCTCTTCACGCTAACAGTTGTGAAAGTAGTTAGAGCTGATATGTTCCAAATATCGCTTTTGAGCATCATTAGCGCTTTTACGGCGATAATTGTCCGCAGGTTTACTGGTAGATTAGCGGATAGGGCTGGTAGGAAGCCGCTTATAGTTGTTGGCAGAATAGGGCTTTTTCTAGTCCCGCTAATATACGCTTTAGCGAAATCAATCTATGAGCTTATGCTCGTGAACTTTATTGTGGGAATTTTAACCGCTGCCTCAGATGTTGCCCTATCAGCCTATTTACTGGATATATCGCCTAAAAATATGAGGGGATCCTATACAAGCCTATATAGCACCATAGTTGGCTCATTTACGTTTCTGGGTTCAACGGTTGGGGGATATGCGATGGATTCGCTTATGGGAATTGGCTTTAGCTTCAGTGATTCCATGACTATTATGTACGTGACTTCAATAGTTGGCAGAATCATTTCAGGGTTGCTTTATCTGACAATTCAAGAACCATATAGGTACCCAGCTAAATTCAGAGAAGAGCTTAAGCAAATATTTGAGGAGGAAATAGAGGAAATAGAGGAAATGATTAGCGAATATAAAAGGGTTGAAGATGAGGACTTAGAATGGTTTGAGAAATTATCTAATCATGTTTCGAGGAAATAATCCATTTAATTCCGACAAATTTATTTGAGATGTCACATATTTCTCATCTATGTCTCAAACAACAATTTTGGAAAAACTTATGGATGATCTCCGGAAGATCGAAAATGCATTAATGCAGCTGGAAGATGAGATGAGAACCATTAATGAAGAATACTCAGCAATTTTGAGTGAGGAGAATAAATTAATTGAGGAGATGAGACGTTGTAAAGACCAGTACAGGTATACTCAGCTCGAAATGAAATTCAATGTTATTTCTAGGCGCAGAAAAGAGGTTGAGACTAAAAAAGCTGAGGTCGAAAGGAAAATTAGGGGATATAGTGAGGAGAAAAATAGAATTCAGATGAGAATAGAGTACCTAAAGCCAAAGTCTTAAAGTATTCCTTCATCTTCTTAGAATTAAGTATGCTGAGCATATCCATAGGACGGCTGGTACAAGAAGACCGAAGGAGTTAAACGAGAAATTAAAGTATGAGGATAGCGCAAATGCCACAAAAACTAATGTTGAAGCAAATATTCTTAAAATAGCCTCCTTAAATCTTTCCTTACAAAATCTATGCTCACTTCTATTTTCATTAAGTGATCTTTCTGTCGGGAGCCAAATACTCTCTTTTCCAGTCACAATTTCTAATATTGGCGCAAGACAATTTAGGATATTGTCATTCCACACTAGCGCTACACCGAAGATAGTCTTGAGATTTATCCCCCTTAAATCACTTCTATATTTGAATAAGAATACTGATGCGAAGATAGATATAATAGTGATCACTAAGGTTGATGTAATAAAGGAGACTATAAGCGCGATATATGGAAATGTTAAGAGCATTGCTAGAGAGCATAATAGCCCAACCGGCGATAGCCAGAAATGGTCTATGAATGCTCCCGGGATAGAAAAATGCATGGCTACTGTTAAGAGCAGACATATTAACCCAAGTGGATAAACTAGTGGATAAGAGAGTTGAATAAGCCCCTCGATCCTCGCCAGGCAACTGAGGTTTTTATGCTTAAGGATTATTATGCTATGCTTAATCAGATTTTGTATTACTCCTTTAATATGTCTCTTAAATCTCTTAATGGCTGCATAATAGTTTGGCGGAACTTCCTCCAAGCTTATGGCGTCATCAGCAAATGTCGCCTTCCACCCCATGAGCTGAATTCTATAAGCCATATCCATGTCTTCAGTTATTGTGTCGCTCATCCATCCACCAGCATCCTCTAGGGCTTTTCTCCGAAAAACCCCTGCGTGCCCAATAAAACTCATTATTCCTCCACATTTAGATAATGATGATTGAATGAAGACGGCGAACCAATCATTCACTAGAGCAAATGTTTTATTCAGCCATGAAACTTCAGCATTTAAGTACCCCGGCTTACCCTGCACGAAACCAAGCTTCTCATCAGCGAGAAATAATGGTACAGTTTTTCTTAGGAAATCCTTTTCCGGAACCGAGTCCGCATCAAGTATTAAGATAAGGTCACCTCTAGAATACTTGAGAGCCTCATTTAACGCCCCAGCCTTATAACCCGCTCTCGCAGATCGATGTATAACCTTTATTCGGGGATAGTACCTTCTTTCATAGTCCCTAAGTATGTTGATTGTTTCATCGGTTGAGTCATCGACCACAACTATCTCGAATTTATTCGCTGGATAATTGAGATTTAAGCAGCTCTCAATAAGCCTGCTGACAATCCTACCCTCATTATACGTTGCAACTTGAACTGTAACAAATGGCCAATCAATGGCCTCAGGAAACTTTTCAATACTTATTTCATGCTTGCGTGGCTTAATTTTCAAGCACAATAATAAGAGGTTATTTAAGCCAAATAAGCATAAGAGCATGACTGTAAATGCTAATGCTAAACATATAACTAATTGCGACACAGTTAGATCCCACATTTCTCGTTTCCCTCTAATTTTATTAACACCTCCCATTAGCGCTTATCACTCTCAGTAATAATGGGTTGAATTAAGCCGCTAGGCATTATGTTAACCAGCACACCATTATTATCAAAGCCGCACAAGCGGCAACTAATAACTTGTACGACTCTCAGATGACTGAGACCCCTAACGTTAACCTCCACTCCGGAAACCATTGTCTGTACAGGACTCATAGATATGACTCCATCCATAAGATATCTTATTTGCTCAATAAACTGGCCTTGTACTGAGCTACTCTCATGCATATTAGCGTGCACCACAAAGATTCCGGTAATGCCGAAAAATCTGTTAGCGTCAATTATTTCGGTCATAAGCCTATCGGCTAATCCATAATCGCCTGATTTTAAGAGTCGGTTTACTGGATCCACCACAATAAGGTCGATGCCGCTACTAATAATCCCCCTAAATTCCCCAATAATCCCCTCATCGATGTCACGAGGATTTAACACGCGTAAGTTTACAGTTATGCGATTCCAATTCAAGTTTAGGGAGTCAGCTCTAATCTTTACGCGAGACTGTAGATCAAAGGTTTGGGCTTCAGATTTCCAAGAATCATCCAAAAGAATATATAGGACCCTGTGCCCTAAGGAGGCTAATCTGAGGGAGATTTCACTGGCAAGTAAGCTTTTACCAGCACCTAATGGCCCTACTATCATAAATTGTCCTGAAGCTGGAATACCATTCAAGGGTTTACCATCAAACCCAAGGAAGAGAGCGTCTAGGAAGGTTCCTGTTTTTAGACTCCTAAGAGTTTTTATTTCCTCCATTTTTAGGGAGCGCTCTTTAACCTCTATTGTAGTCAGTGTAGCCATCTCTTCTGTCGGGACCCTTTCTTTTACAATTACTTCCTTAATAACTTTTGCTAAAGATTCAATTGCTCCTTCAATGCTCGGTTTTGTTTCAGATGCTGTTGGTCTAGTTTCTACTGGAATACTTTCCTCACGACTTATTAAGGCCCACCTGCTACCTCTCCTTTCAACTACATTCTTTAGCTTAAGCGAGTATAAGAAAGCGTATGCTGAGTTTGGACCATATTTTGGGATTTTCAGCGCTGATGATATTTCTTCTAAAGTTGACTCGCCATGCTCCACGAGAAACTTGATCACATCATCCTCGTTAACCATCTTCTCCGTAAGCACCCAAAAAATACTGTTCTGATAGATACCTTTAACTTTTTCACTCCCTATTCTCTGCTATATTTTGGGATTTTCTCTTGGCGCTGCTTACCCTCACTTCTCAGCATTGTCTTCGCGGTTTTCCACGATCTCCTAACGAAATCGGGGTATGAACCGTACCTCTCAATCCAACTCTTTAAGAAACTTATTGTTTTAGGATCTGTCACGTATCCTGATCCAAAGTCGCCGTACTTCTGCTTTAAACTCTTTATTTCAGCATCCCTTTCAACCTTAGCTATTATTGAGGCTGCTGAGACAACGGGATAATTTTTATCAGCCTTATGCTCCGAAACGATCTCAACTTTAAAGGGTATCTCCTCAAGTATGTGCTGCTTAAACCTTTCAGGTAATATATCTGACGCATCTACATAAGCTATATCGGGCTTAAGATCCCTTATAATGGACGCCATAACTCGCGCTTCAAGCCTATTCAGGCGGTTAAGTCTCTTTCCAGTCTCAACTACATAGTCTATTTCAGATGGCTGAACTTTAACAACCCTATAATTCTTAACAACCTTAAGTATCTCGCGGGCTAAATAATCTCTCCTCTTGGGAGATAGGGTTTTAGAATCTCTGACGCCTAAGCGGATTAGATCGATTACCCCCGATTCATCGACTAGTATTCCAGCTATTACAAGCGGCCCTATAATTGGGCCTCGACCAGCATCATCAACCCCACATATAAGCATCACATCACCTACTGCTTTTTCCCAACTACTCTCCATAAAATTGCTTCAGCTACAATATTTGGGAGACTATTCCTATTTCCGTACGTAACTTCAATTATCTCAACATCCTCTCTTTTCCTCACTATATTAGTGAACGATGTTCTAGCCCTATAATGTATTGTTCCCAAAACCACTTTGCCGCTCTCTAATGCTTTTAAGACGGCCTCCTCAAACGCCTTGGAATAAAGCTCCATAGGACCAACCTCATCCACAACAATTAAATCAGCAGTTATGCATGCTCTTAGTATCGCCCCTACACCTACATTTTCCAGGTCTTTCAAGCACACTCTATACTTACCTACTTGAGGCCCATCTCTCTGATCAACATGCGCCAATATACCCTCAGCACTTGATCCCAAATCTATTATTTTAAAGCCAACTCTAACGCCCTTATCAAGGATCTCGCTGCTCACCATGCCCCCAACCCTAATACCCTTGCCCCTTAATTTTTCAATAACCTTCAATACAACCGTCGTCTTACCTATTCTCGGCGGACCAGTTAGAAAAATGTGCCGCTTATCCGTATTATCTCACCAAGACGCAAATGATTATAACAAAACAGTACTTAATATTCTTAATTTCTAGAATTGCTTCAGAATATCCTCTTTCCCCATTATATGCCCGCAGTAATGGCATCTAAGCCTTAGAGGTTCCTCGCCCTCAACATAGAAGATTGATTTAACAGGCTCAGTTTCACTATTAGATATGCACGTCGGATTAGCACATTTGACAATTCCATATATTATTGATGGAAGCTTAACTCTTTGCTTCTCAACAACCCTATAATTCCTTATAATGTTAATTGTTGCATGTGGGGCTATAAGCGCTATTTTATCAACCTCCTCGGGATTTAATTCGCGCCCCTCAACCTTCACGATGTCTTTAACGCCGAGCTTCTGACTTGGAACGTTCATAGCTATTGTAACAACACCATCACCACGCCCATCAATCCCCAATATCTTAATAACGTTAAGGGCGTGACCCCTAGTTATATGATCAATAACAGTTCCATCCTTAATCTTACTGACCCTAAGAGTCCTTTTAGCCATCCCTTAACACCAACAAGTATCTAAGAACCATTATGTAAAAAAGGTTTTCATAAAACACCTTAAATATCTATTCGCTAACGAGGGGATCATATTGGCTCTTATAATTCCTATAAGCTTCCATAATTATCTTGAATGCCTCACGTATATCCTTCACCGGGAATAGTAAGGCGACATCTTCCGGATCTAATAGTTGATGCTTTAGAGGCCATTTTTTAACCCATTCTATAAAGTCAAACCACATTTCGCCAAGTAATATTACTGGAATATTCGATATATGCTTAACTTGGAGAAGCTGCCATGTATATGCGAGTTCAAGCAGAGTTCCAACACCCCCAGGAGCAACTACAACAGCGTTTGATATACTCATGAACTCATCTAGACGCTGAGAAAACCTATCAAACTCCCTCTTGATATCTAGGTGACTTGCCTCCCTCTCCTCGAAGGGCAATTTAATCCTTAAGCCTATCGCTTTAGCTTCACTGTCTTTTCGCCCAGCTCGATGTCCCTTACTTGCGGCATCCATGAGTCCAGGCCCACCACCAGTAACTATGTTCATGCCAGCTTCAGCGATCATTTTCGCAAGCTCATAAATATCCCGATATATTGGACTGCCACACTCTATTCTTGCCGAACCAAAGATGGCGACTGTGAACTCTCTATTGTTTTTATCTTTATCCATTTTTAGCCGCCAATTCAATATCAATAGTGGACTAGGGGACCATTAAATAATTCCGTTTGGAGGAAATCCCTATTCAACTCCTAGAATCTCTCTTGCTTTATCAATGCACTGCCGCTTTTTACGATTATGCTCCTTAATAAACTCTGTAACTATTTTTGTTAGGCGAGCTTTATCCTCACCGCATAAAATATTACCGCATTTACAATCATTGTAGAGTTCAATGACGTCTTTATCATCCTCAAAGAAGTGGAATAAGTATAGGTCGAAGATTGGGCATATGTCCGGATTTCCTCCAAATTTACGTTGCTCCTCAGCCGTCGGCCGTCCACCAGTAAAGGCATAAAATATCTTCTTGGCTATAATATCAGGATCCTCATCGAGTGTAAAGTAGCTCATTGGGTCACGTTTACTCATCTTATAGCTGCCATCTAAAGCCCTAATAAGTTTATGGTATGTTGATGATGGCGGTATAAACTTGAATTTATTGTAGAATCTGTCAGCTAAATCTCTAGTAAAGCGGATATGGGGATCTTGGTCGACGCCAACTGGTACGACGGTCGGTTTCGGTCCACCGAAATCCTCAAGCTGAGGCATTAATATGTCGCCCGCCTGTATTAGAGCTGATAAATATAAGCCCATGTGCCTTTCGCCATAAATGGCCTTCATTGTCGCTAACGTCGCCCCCCTACTGAATATTATCGCTAGGTCTTTAACTCTTTCTTCCTTTGATTGGCGGTAAATGTATCCTCTTTTCGGGTCAAAGCCTAAAGCCAGAATATCGGCAACATTGTTTATAGCTATTTTCTCGCTTTCCTCGAATGATATGCCGTTATCTTCATAGGCTTCTATATCAGCGATACAATAGAATGCTATCGCGCCCTGCTGCTGGAAATATACAATTTCACGAGCTGTCATCAACGTTCCAAGATGGAATTCTCCAGTAGGTTTTATGCCACTCATAACAGCGAACTCCTTACCATTCTCCATGGCTTCTAGTATACGCTCGAAATCCCTATGCCCGAAAATAACGCCTCTACGCATAGCTGCTGATGGATTGGGTATTCGAGTTAACAGTGGTTTAAGGGGTTGTATGCCGAACTCCTTATAAAGTCTTTCATAGTCCTCAACTATTGTTGACCCGAATGGATCTAGGGAGAAACTGCCGCTATTTTTAATGTTAGACATCGCTATTAACCTCCATAAATTTAAACTCATGAGCCATTGAGGGAACTAAAGGGTTACATGATAACTTAAACACTCTTAAACAGGATAGTGAACACTTCAAGTTTAATGCCATTCCAAGGCATTCACCACGTTAAATAATGAGAAAACATAGGGATATTTAAAGATAATCATGATAAAGTATTAATTGGTAGTTTCTAAGAATTCTTTCTCCCTATTACTGCTGTCTAGAGGACGTGATCTCTATGCTCTTTATCGCTTCTTCTCTTTTATGCACCTAAGCTTATTAGCGTAGATATCAGGCGCCAGCATTATAATATATGTGGTGCACAAATGCAGAGTATTGCAACTAGCAAGCCATGGATCAGGAAAGAAATTGTCGTTATCCGGTTTAATAAGCTTAATTCGAAGGCAAAACCTCTTATCCGCGTGAATATAAGCGTAAACGCTAAGCAGAATAGGAAGTGCATTACTGCGCTTCTCTTCTTATCAAGAAGAATTAAAGGAATGATTGATAAAGGAACAAAAACCCATGCAAAATTACAGAGAAGTTTATTATGTCAGTTTTTAATTAAGGAACTATATACTGACTGGGGGAATAAAACTATTTAGGAAATAGTATTGTTCGTAAGCGGATATTATTTCCCTTAGTGAAACACGAATCTATTCCTTAAAATAAATCTTGGAAAGAAAACGCATCTAATAGTCACAGCACTCATTAGAGAAATAATGAGTATCTAAAGAGATTAACAATGATACGTAGGCTGTTAAGAAAAACTATCCGCCTTAAATATTAAAGAGCCTGTTTGCGTTTTCAAACAGAATTTGTTCAGCTACCTCTTTAGCTACTTCTACCGTGTAAAAGCCTCTTTTAACCATGTCTTCTAAAACTTCCGCCGTTATCTTCCGGGCTAATGCTGCTTTTCCATATATCCATTCGAGAACATACGCATCGCTGAAGAAACCGCATATTTTGCCTGCTGGTAATATTTGTATTCTCTCAAGCAGATGCTGAATTATGCTCTCTGGAAAGAAACAATACCACCAGTATCCATCGAGATAAACATTTGGATAATTCTTGGCTATAACCGAAAGCTCGTGCGATTGGAATCTATAGGCTGATATCAAATGGAAGCTTACATCTTTATATTGTTTAAAGAAGGGGCATAAATGATGGAGCCCCCTCTGCTTAAAGCATATAGCTAGGTCTGGTGGTGAGGCGCCAGGCAAATCTCTAGCTACACCTAGCATCATTTGTATTGGCAATTTGTACTCGCGACATAGGTCAAGCACTAAAGATAAAGCTGCCGACCTCAAATTTGCCCTCTCATACTCTGATAAAATCTTATCGTTATAGAGCTTATTGTAAGCTTCCTCGGCTAAACCCGCATGTGTGAGCTTATAAACCTCAAAGCTTTGTATAGAGATCGTAACGGTTGCGCCATACCCTTTAAAGACCTCAAATCTGCTTGCTAAGAGATCCTTAAAATCTCTAAGACTTAGCGCTTCACTTCCACTTATCTTTTCAAGACTCTTTATACTCTTTTTCGATAAACCACCTACAAGAGGATCAAGTCTAAGAGAAGCCACATAGAGGTTTTTATCAAATTCCGGTTTTAATTCGGTGAGCGGATTTACTGTTAGAAAAATCTTCTTCAATTTAACTTTATCTCTAATTCTATCAGCCCAACCATTCTCCATCGACTTGGATATTATGATTTCCTTAAGCGTATTCCAGTTTTTAGGAGTTGGATCCTCATGAAAATCATATAAATCAGATATTATACGCTTAAGACACCAATAAGTAGTGGTATTCTTGATCAACCTAAAATATTGTACTAAATCACCAGATGGATCGCTACTTCCGGTTCTTATCTCCTCGACTGGTATATTTAGGCATCTTAATTCCGTCGCTATATAGTGATAGAGCATTATTTGCGC
>Ga0105155_1000104_pt1 | contig 25973 bp, 31 predicted proteins | sample SSWtaG_2_FD_89589 | JGI IMG/M metagenome (GOLD analysis project Ga0105155, IMG submission 89589) | Hot spring microbial communities from Sandy's Spring West, USA to study Microbial Dark Matter (Phase II) - SSWsed_130316 | ecosystem: Environmental > Aquatic > Thermal springs > Hot (42-90C) >...
CCGTGGATGCGCGCCACGGCTCTGTACGCAGTCTGCAGGACGTCCTCAATCCTGCCGGGCATGAAGTTGAAGACGTGCGTCTTCCCCTGCGCCTCTATGTATATCACGCCGCGTTCCGGCGGCGGGTTCAGCTTTAAGTATTCTGAGAGAGACATAACGCCCTCTTCGGTCTTCACCCCCCTGACGTAGAGCCTGCCTTCTTCGTATTTTGCGTACACTACAATCATAGAAAAAAGAACTCGCGGCCTTTAAAGGCTGAAGGACGAGCGGAGCGCGTCGTAAGTGGACGGGTGGTACGCGACGTATCCCCTCGCGTCTATCACGTATCCAAGCGGCGCCCTCCAGACGCGGCCGCACCGCTCGGCCGGGACGCATTCGGCCTTGAGCTTATGCGGCGGAACCAGCTTGTCGCACGCGTAGACCTCCGCGTCTGACACATACAACACGTAGCCTCCGTGCACGGCCACGTAATACGGCATAGAGGCCTCCGCCCACTCGCAGTCGCCGCCTTTGAAAAAGGCGTGTGCCAGAAAGGCCGACTTCCTCAGCCTCTCGAGACAGCAGAGGTACAGACCCCCGAACTTTCTGCAGTCGGCCATGTCCAGAGGCTCCTCCGCGAGGACGCACCCCCCGCATCCGTAGAACCCCCAGCATTTATACGCCTGCTGAACCAGCCTCTCGAAGACAGCCCTCCCCACTGCCTTTAAAACGCTGTGCCACCTGCACAGCTTATGCTCTGGGCATCTGCCCTCAAGGAGCTCCTGCGCATACGCGCCTACAACTCTTTTGACGTACACACATAACAATGTCTATGTAGCAATAAGCTTTACGGCAAACCAACGCACGCCCATCAGAAAAAACCGGCGAAACGTTTAAAAACCCCTGTCTTAAGACAGGCGATGTATCTCTACCTCGGAAGAGTCGGGAGCGGGTACAGGTGGGCCCTTTGGCCCGGAGGCGACTACGTCTACCTCTACGAAAGGTCTTCAGCCACTAAATGGCGCGCTAAATACGTGGGGAAGACATCCGTGTGGAGGCTCCCCAGGGAGCTCAAGCTTGCGTTTCTGAGGGCGGTCGGACAGCTGTTCGCCGACTTCTTTGAAGGGCTGGGCAGGCTGGCGGCGGCGCACAGCAAGGCGAGGCTCTTCGCCCGGGAGTACAGAGAGGAGCTGGAGGCGCTTGGGCTGTTAGACGAAGGTGGCTGAGCCGCAGGTGTAGTTCATCCACGGCCTGAACCGGGATGCGGCAAAGAGGCACGGCCAGGCAGGAACGCTCAGATACGTTTAATCATGACAAGCAACACCTTGCAGTTTAAAGCGAGACGCGGCACGGAAACGGAGTACGTGGTCTACGAGTTGATCGTCTCCGACGGACGCATAATGGCGATAAGGGCGGAGAAGTACTTGGACAGTATTGGCTATGAAAGGACGCGCGTGGGGAGAACCGTCATATTGAAGCCGTCGCGGGAGCTCTGCGGCCGGTGGTTCGACGATTTCATCATCGGCGGTATGATGTGTGTGTATTCCGACGAGTTCATCAAGTTTTACAACAAAATAGCGGCAAGGCTCAAGAGGCCCTTGAGGGAGTATGAGGTAATCGATATCGTCGACGAGATCGTCGGCAAATACCTTTACCACGTCTCCGAAGGCTAGCCCTTTTTCTTCTTCTGCCGTCTGACCGGCCTCGCCGGCGAAGCCTGCTCGAAAAGGTCGGGCGAAGTTGTGCGCAGATGGATTATATACTCTGTCAAGACGGCCAGCAGGATGACGTAAATCGGCGCGAAGCCTCCTGCGCCTAGGGGCCGGAAAAAGGGGGCTACCTCACGTCTCTGTGTCTGTACCTTATGTGGGGGAGCGTGCGCATGACCTCGAAGGCCAGGTTGGACAGCTGGTTGAGCAGCTTGGCGGCCGCGGCCTCTCCGAGCGTCACGGCGCGTCTCTCGGCCCAGCGGATCCACACCCTGGCCTCGTCTACGGCTGAGCACTCCGGGGAGGCGCAGGCCACCCAGCTCCGGAGAGGCTCCCCCGGCGCCGTCGCATACGCCAGCTTGAGGGCGCGGCGGTAGAGGGCGTGGGCGGCGTCGAGGTACTCAGCCCTCCCGGTGGCCAGGTAGAACCCCAGCTCCATGAGCGAAAAGGCGGTGAGGCGCATAATGCGGCTCTGCGGCCTCTGCAGGAGGTTCGCCGCCTTGTGGGCGTACGCAACGGCTGTGTCCAACGCGCCGAAGAGCTTAACGACGGGGTCGTCCTTCCTGGCCTGTCTGGCGGCTCCCTTCCAGTACACAACGGTGTCGCCGCCGTCTCCGGGACACGAGAACCACAGGAGGCACGTCTTTATCATACGCTACGTACGGCCCGCTTCACGGCGAACTTCGACACGCCCAAGGCCTTTACCACTTCGTTTACGTCTGCGCCGAGAACCACTGCAGCAGCGGCGACCGCAACAGGCGTTGAGAAGCCGCGGCGCTTGATCTCCTCAGCTGTCTGAAGAAGCTCTTTTGTCCTGCCGCTTGTTAGATGTGCTACAGCTCTGGCATAAGTGGCCACGTCGGCGTATATCTTCAGAACCGCAAGAGTTCTGTAGAGCTTCTTCCTCTGCCTCTCCCCCAGCAACCTCTCGACTCTCTTCACATACAGCGGGATTTTAAGCTGGCGGCACGCCGCCACCAGATATGCCGCCAAAACGCCGAGATCCTGTATGTCTTTCCGCGGGAGCATAGAAAGAGCCTGCACGGCGCACTTCTGCGGAACCTGGAGCTTAAACGCCAGCTGCTTCATCTGGACCTCCGCCGGAGGAGGCGGGAGCGGGGCGGTCGCCATCTTCCTGGGAGGTCTCAGCTCTTCCATAGGAAACTCTGTACCACATCCCGCGGCTCAGCACTAGGATCGGGACGTCGCACGAGAGCTCCTGTGCCCTCCTGACCGCGTCGAAATCCCTAGTGGCCACCGCGCATTTCATCGCGCAGGCCAGCTCAACCGCGTGCTCCTCGGCGGGCTTGTGCTCAGAGAGGCGGCAGTCCAGCATGTATCTGCGGCAGAGCTCTAAATAGCGCCTGGCGAGGGGGATGTGCGCCTCGTGCCAGGCGTCCAGCACGAAGACCGCGTTCAGCCCGGCCTCAGCCGCCGACCTGAAGAGCTCCTCCTTGTGTTTATGCGCCGCGGCGATGGAAAAAAGATCCACCACCACACAGGGGTAGTTGCGTAAGTCGTCCGGCCTCAGCGCCACCTCAATTGCGCCCCACCTCTTCCTCACCTTTTTCATCATAAGTCGTTGACTCCTTCTGCCGTCATTCTGAACGAGGCCTCTCCCTCGGGGTGGTACGGGCTGTCGAATATCTTCGCAATTCTGACGTTTTCCTTGCCTTTGCGGAGCCATATGCGGTACGTGGCGCCGTGGGCCAGCACGTTGCCGCCCGCCGGCCTCAGCGGACTGCCGTAGAAGACGTCGGGATGAGCCATGACTTGATTTGTAATTACGACCGCGACGTCGTATGCGTCTGCAAGCCTCAGGAGATCGGCCACGTGTTTGCTCAGCTTCTGCTGCCTCTCCGCCAGGTTCTCCCGGCCGGGGAACTCGGAGCGGAAGTGGGCGATTACGGAGTCCACGATCAGGAGCGCCGCGTTGTGCTGCTTTATCAGCTGTTTGGCCTGCTCCGCCAGAATCATCTGGTGATCCGAGCTGCGGGCGTTTGCGTAGAATATGTTGCGGAGGGCCTGATCCGGGTCGAGGCCCCTCGCCCTGGCTATCTGCATAATGCGCTCCGGCCTGAAGGTGTTTTCCGTATCTATGTATATGGCCTTCGCCTCCAGCCCGCCCCGCTCCTCGGGGAGCTGTGCCATCACGGCAAGCTGGTGGCACAGCTGAGTCTTGCCGGAGCCGAACTCGCCCGCTATCTCCGTGACGGCCCTGGTCTCAATGCCGCCGCCCAGCAGCTCGTCCAGCGCCCTCACGCCGGTTGATATGCGCCTGATCTTCTTCCTCCTCTCGTACACCTCCAGCGCAGATATGAAGGAGTGGAGCCCCAGCATCTTCCTCGCCGCCTCTATGATCTGCGCCGCACGCTCCTCGTTGCCGATGATCTCCGCCAGCTCTTTGAGGGAGATGAAGGCGACGTCGCGCACGGTGTAGTATCCCTTCTCCTTCAGCTTCGCGGCAGTGACCTTCCCAACGCCGTCTAGCTCCTCCACGTCTACTTCGGGTTTCATGGCAAATTTGTTGTGAGAAGGGTGAAGGTTCTGGAGGCAGGAGACGTGGTGGTGGTTTCAATAAGCGGCATTGAATACGTGGTGTTGCCCTCAGGCGTGTACCGGGTATCCTCGTTTGAACGCGCCAAATCCGCATGGCAGACGGTAGGTCTGGCCGCGGGGGCGGCTACAGGCGCTCTAGCTCTCTTCTTTTGGGGGCCAATCGCCGCGCTTGCCGCAGGAATCGGCGCAGGCGTAACAGCTGCCTACTTGTACTCCACACATCTTCTGACCAAACTAGATGAGACAAAAACGCCGACTGAAGAGACCATAAGAGAGATCATCAAAGAGCTGGAGAAATACGCAGAACAGACGCAGTCTTAACCCTCTTTACGTTGTTAAAAATTTCTATCTACAAAGTTTAACCAGCTAAAAGAAGGTCCTGCCCTTTGCTCAGAAACCCGCTGTTTAAAACTCGCCGTCTTTTCAGAAGACCCGCCGAATTTTTTGAACTCCGCTTTTCGTTCTGAGTTTTCGCCGAATCTTAAACAGCGTTTTTCTGAGCAAGCCCCTTGACGAAGTTGAGTGGAAAACAAAACGCAAGAGAGTTGAAAGTCGGTTTTAAACAGCGTTGTCTTTTTTAAACTTCGGCGGTGTTATATGCGTGAGGCTTGTGGTTAAGACTCTGGAGGAGGAGGGCAGGGGGATCGTGAGAGCTCCCGCCGCAGTTATGCGGCGGCTGCAGGTGAAGACGGGGGATTTCGTCGAGGTGCGGGGGAGGAAGGCGAAGCTCCTGCGCGTTTGGCCCGACGGAGAGAAGGAGGGAGATTACGTGAAAATAGACAGGGGGACTCAGGCGTACTGCGGCTTGAGGCCGGGCGACTTCGCCGAGGTTGAGCCGCTCCGCGTGGAGCAGCGGCCGGCCAGGCGGCTTGTGTTGAAGACGTCGGCCTCCCTGCCGGAAAAACGCCTCAAGGAGGCGCTTCTGGGGAAGGCGGTGAGGAGGGGGGAGCGGCTGTATGTGGACTGGTACCTCACCACGGCCGAGCTGGAGGTAGTCGACGTTGACCCCCCGGTCTCTTACGTAGACGAGCAGACCGAGATGGCTGTGGCCAGCGGCTTGGTCTCGTGGAGCGACGTGGGAGGGTACGAAGACGTCAAGCGGATTCTGTATGAGTCGGTGGTTCTGCCCATAAAGTCGAGATACGTCTTCGAGCAGCTGGGCGTGGAGCCGCCCAGAGGCATCCTCCTGGTCGGCCCTCCCGGCGTGGGGAAGACCCTCCTGGCCAAGGCCGCGGCCAGCGAGGCCGGCGCCTACTTCACCGCGATCAACGGGCCTGAGCTGGTGTCCAAGTGGGTGGGGGAGTCCGAGGCCAGGCTTAGGGAGGTCTTCGAAGAGGCTAAAAAGAACGCCCCGGCTGTGATCTTCATCGACGAGATAGACGCCATAGCGCCTAGACGCGACGAGGCGGGAGGCGTGGAGAGGCGGCTGGTCGCCCAGCTCCTGGTCCTCATGGACGGCATAAGAGACAGGGGGGACGTCTTCGTGCTGGCCGCCACCAACAGGCCCGACGCCCTGGATCCTGCGCTGAGGAGGCCGGGGAGGTTCGACAAAGAGGTGTACATCCCCCTGCCGGATAAAAAAGCCAGAAGGGAGATACTGGCGGTGCACACGAGGAAGATGCCGCTCTGCGTCAAGGAAGGCTGCGAAGCGGTGGATCTGGACAGAATCGCCGAGGAGACCCACGGCTTCACAGGCGCCGACTTAGCCGCCTTAGTCAGAGAGGCGGCTCTGGCGGCTTACAGAAGAGGGGGGCGGGTCGTGGAGATGAGGGACTTCCGGGAGGCCCTCAGGCTGGTTCAGCCCACAGCTGTGAGAGACATACCGGGCGAAGTGCCCGAGGTCAAGTTCGCAGACGTGGGCGGGCATAAGGAGGCTAAAACGCTTCTAAGAGCCGTGCTTCAAGGCGGCGTCATCAAGTCGGTTTTAATAACAGGACCTCCGGGGGTTGGGAAAACTCTTCTCGCCAAAGCCGCCGCCGGAGAGGCCGGCGTCAGGCTGTTCGTACTCCGCGGCCCTGAGATAATGTCCAAATGGGTGGGGGAGTCCGAGAAGGCCGTGAGGGAGGTGTTCAGGAGGGCCAAGGCGGTTGCCCCCGCCGTGGTGCTTATAGACGGCCTAGAGCACATAGCGCCGGCCGGCGCGCACGACGACGTGACGAGGAGGGTGGCCGCCCAGCTGATATACGAGCTGGAGGAGCTGAAAAACGGCGTCATAGCCCTGGCCACATACGCCGGCAGGGGGGCGGACCCGGCCGTCTTGGCTAAATTCGACCTCGAGATAGCGCTGAAACCGCCGAACAAAGAGGAGAGGCTGGAGGTACTCAAAATACTGACCAGGAAGATGGGAGTCCAGGCCGATTTGGAGAAGCTGGCCGAGGAGACCGAGGGGCGCACAGGCGCCGACTTGGAGAAGTTGCTGAAGAGGCTGGCGCTGGAAAAAACCTACTTTTCCTCAAGCAACTCCGGCAAGTTCCTTATGTACTCCTCGCGCGTAGGGTCATAATAGGCATCTAGAGGGCGGACGGCGTCAAGTCTGGCCGCGCCGGCTTCCCTATAATCGCCGTCTCTCCTAACGCCGTTCTTCTCCCCGCCGCCTCTCAGAAGCCAAAACAGCACGACAACGACGACGATAAACGCCAGCAGTTCTACCATTTGAAATGGAAAGAAGAATCCCAAGAAAAGCACTGATGGTAAGAATCCAGAAAATCCTCGAGGAGGAGCGGAGGAGCGCCCGCGGCGATATAGTAGTAATACGGATCAAACGGCTCGCAAAGCGTCTGGGAGTTTCGCCGCAGTTCTTGGGGAGATTCCTGGCCAGATACCAGAAGGAGCTGCGGCTTGAGTACGTGGGAGAGATAAAAAAATACATATTATGGACGAAGCGCAAACGCCTGTAGCCTCTTGGTCTCGAGATACGCGTCCGCCAGCGTGAGCGTCGCCAGCGCCCTCTGCCACGCAGTCTGCTGTGCGCGGATAAGCGCTTGCCAGAGGCCGTATGTGGGCGTTATTTCATCATATTCCGGATCAATGCGGCGTGTTTTTTTAACTCCGTTCAGTTCACGGTCTACCTCCACGTTTCTTACCAACTTCACGGAATGTACGTATACCCATTTACCTCCTATAACTATGAGTCTAGGCGGCTCGCCGTCACGGACGGCGTATATCCTGCCGTCCGCATCTCTAACATACCTGATACTGAGGAACTCTTTTTGTGCTCCCCGGATATATTTCAGTTCTTTGTTGACTAGGTCGTTGGAAATTTTCTTCCAGTCTATCGTGTACCATTCCATGTTAAATTCACATGCGTTTTAAAACGGTGTTTGGAGACGAGAGGCTCGCCGCCAGGCTTGCGGAGAGGCTGGCGCCGTTTGAGGCGCTTTTCTCCGGGGGCGCGTCCGTCTGGCGGAAGAGGGATGTAAACGGCGGGAGCAGGATCTACATATGTTTAGCCGGCGAGGTCGAGGTCGGCAGACAGCTGTGGGAAGAGCTCAGAAAGCTCGGCGCGGTCTGCCCCCAGGCCAAAGTGTTTGATAAACGCGCGGTTCTGTCGGGATGCATCTCGCTGCCGGATAAATTTTTAAACCCGGACGTTTAGAGAGGCGTGAGGTGGACCCTTATTGGCCCGAACTTCACGATTTATCAATACGAGCGCGCGGAGAGGCGCACGAAGTACCTGGGCCCCGCCTCTTTTCCAGACGCCTCCGCGGTGAGGGCGGCCGAGGCGGCGGCCGCAGCGGCGGCGGGGGCGAGAAACGTCGACGTCCCCCCGTCGCACCTCCTGAACATGTACTCCGTTGAACACAGCGGCCGGCTTTCTCTTTCTTGGAAGGTGGGAAGCAACGCGTTTTTCGCCGTTATTTATGCAGGGAAAAGCGCCGTCCGCGTCTACATATACCTGAGGAGCAAGATCACCGGCTGGAAGCCGAAGAAGATAATGACGACCGACATGTCCGGCCTCGTCACGGCGGCGCTCCGCTACCGCGCCTTCCATGTCATCACGGCTTTACAGCGCTTCTACAGCCAGATCATGCAGACGGCGAGAGAAGCGCGCGAGATCCTGCGCCGCGGCCTCATGAGGCTCGGGGAGAGGTGGAGGAGGGAGGCCAGGCCCGACTTCGAGGAGGACCTCAGGCTGTTCGCCAGCTCCAACAGACAGCTGTTGCAGATAGCCGGGCTGTCTGAGCTGGCGGAGGAGGTGGAGAGGCTCACGGAGGGGCACGTGACGAAGCCGGAGGCGCTCAGGATTTTCCATGAAAGCTGTAATACTAACGGCGGACCCGGAGCTGGTGGAGCTGGCGCGCAGGGCGTATGACCTGCGCGTAGCCGACCTGGGCGTTTACTACTTTGCGGCGTACAGCCCGCGCCACGGATTTGTGGAAATAGAGGGGAGGGAGGAGATCCTGCGGTTTCTCAGACAGACTGTTTAGGCGGGACGAAGCCCCGCACGGCTTTTTTCAGCTCCTCCGCGCCCGCGCCTTTGGCCAGCTGCATCTCCCTGGCTTTTTTCAGCGCCCACCCCCTCGCGTCGGGGGGCAGGTGCATCACGTCTGCGCCTCTTATCAGCTTCGGCGTTGAGAGCATCTCGCGCATCGCGGCGCGGACGTCGTCCAGCCTCCTCCCGAGGTCTGCCTCCGCGATCTTCAGCGCGAGCTCCGCCACGTCTCCCCTCTCCTCGGCGTGCCAAACGAGGAACTTCGCGAGCGCGGTCCTGCTGTGCGCCATCTGGTGGAGCCGCTCGTGGAGCGCCACCGCCTTGACCACCGGGCCGATGACCGACCGCGGCAGGCGCATCTCCCCGGCCCACCTCTCCGCGATCTCCGCGGAGACCTCGGCGTGGCTGTGAAACGTGATCTTCCCGCCGTCTTCGCGCGCTACGGCGGGCTTCCCCGCGTCGTGCAGGAGGACTGCCAGCGCCGCGACGGGATCCCCCTTCCCGTGTAGCTTCTGCAGTCTGTAGAGCGCGTCGACGGTGTGCTGCAGCACGGTCTCGCCGTAGTGGTGCCCTCTGCCGTCGTGCCTCACCTGAGCCATGGGTCCGAGAAACGGAGCGACGTAGCGCCAGAGTCCGGTCTCCCACAGAAGCTCCACAGTTCTGCCGGCGTTATGCGACAGGCTCTTCAGCAGCTCGTCCCGCATCCTCTCCTTAGAGACTCTTGCTATCTCCCCGGCCATCGTCTTTATCGCCTCGAGCGTCCTCTCCTCAATTGTGAAAGACAGCTGCGAGGCGAACCTCACGGCGCGGAGCATCCTCAGCGGATCTTCGATAATGCGCGCGACCGGATCCCCGACCGCTCTGATCAGCCCCCTCCGCGCGTCCTCCGCCCCTCCGAAGAGATCCACAAGCCTCCCGTAGACTCTGTTGCCCACCGCCTCCTTCACCTCGAAGTACATGGCGTTGATGGTGAAGTCCCTCCTGGCCGCGTCCTCCTCTATGCTCCCCGCAGGCCTCACCACAGGCTTCCTCGAGACGCCGTCGTAAGCCTCGCGCCTGAAGCCGGCGACGTCTATTTCGCAGCCGCCCAAGCGCATTTTGATGACCATGTACTCCTCTTTTTCGAAGAAAGGCCGGAGGACTCTCTTGGCGTGTTCGAAGTCCTGAACCACAAGATCGACGTCTGCGGAGGGCGGCTCGCCGGTGAAAACCCGCCTGACCGCTCCGCCCACTACGTAGACTGGGCTCGGCAGGAGCTGGCGGATGACGTAGACGGCTGAAGGCGGAAGCTCCAGGCTGTCCATTTTAAATGTACGTCTACTTGGGCCGCCTCCCCTCCGGCCCCTGCGGAGACGCGTACTACTGGCTGCTCCACGGCCACCTATACTGCAGAGGACGTCCCTGGAAAGCCCCGCGGCACCTCGGCCGGTTCGATTTAGTTCTGCTTTTTGAAGAGGACGTCCAGGATAGATAAATCGCCCTCTTTCAAATGCTTCTCGGCCAGGGCTTTGACATAAAGCGGAGCGTCCGGCCTCGACAGCGCGTCGAGGGAGGCCCTGTATGCCAGGTGGCGCATCGGCAGGAGCTCGTACTCCGGCCGCCGCGGTATGGGGCTCCACGTCTTGAGGAACTGGGAGTAGGCCTCTTCAAACGCCTCCGCGGCGGCGAGCCTCTCCATCTCCGCCAGGGCAGCTGCGGCTGAGGCCCACAGAGCTTCGGCCCTCTCCGGCATTTTATCGGCCATGTGTATGTAGTCGTGCGACTTGATCACCTTCTTGGCCGCGGCTCTGATCACCGGGTCCTGCGACTCCTTCAGCACCTCCACCGCCTCCTCGAAGCTGGAGGGAAGCGCCTCCGGCAGCGGGAGGCTCCACTCATCTGAGGCAAACACGGCGGCGAAGAAGGCCGGGTCGGCCGTGGCCTCCGGCGCGGTGGGCGGCTGCCTCCCGGCTATTATCCTCATGACCTCCTCCACCAGATCCTTCGACGGCTCTTTCTTTTTCTCCAACACGGCAAGCGCCTCGTCCAGCCCGCCCTCGTTATACGCCGCCACGGCTTTAATCACGTCGAGAGGCGACGCGTCTGTCTCCAGGGCTTTTTTGAAAATCGCCCTGCCCGCCGCGTCCCCGGCCTCAGAGGCGGCGCTCCACAAGGCCACGTAGCGCAGGAAGCCCTGGCCCTCCGCCTCCCACGGGGAGTTCGCCGCCGCGGCTGTGAAGATCGCGGCAGCTGTCAGCTCTGCCAGAGGCCCTCCGCCTCTCCGCCTCACGAGCTCCTCGTATGTATACAGCTCGCCGCCTATCTCGACCTTATCCCCGCGGAGGAGCGGCTTGGCCGGGCTCGCGCTCAGCCTGGCTATATCCACCACCTCCTCCAGAGTTGCGGCCTTCACGCCGCCGACGTAGACGTTGCCCTCTTTGTCCACGCTCACTCCGCCTCCGCGCATGGCGTATACGGTTACGGCCCAGACGCGGCTTATCGCCCTGCCCGAGTGCAGAATCGGCACGATGGGGTTGACGGCGGACCAGCTCGGCTCTAGGACTTTATCCACCTCAGGTATGTGGAACTGCTTCTTCCAGATGTCGTCTCTCGCCTCGTAGAGCTCTCTGAGCCTGGGGTCTCCCCAGGTCAGCTTGGCGTCTGCCATGGCGAATATCTCGCCTGTGTACACCCTGACTCCCACGTCTGCCGGCGTCGGCCTCTTCAGAAGCGCGTCCAGCTTCCCGGCCTCCAGAAGTCCATGCAGCGTTTTTACGCGCAGAGCCGCGTCTCCCTTCGGCATGTCTCCGGCCCACGCGTCTACAATCAGCGGCCAGTGCCTCCGCAGGGCGAGGACCTCGTCTAGCAGGCCCTCGTAGGCGGCCGCGGCGGCCGCGGCCTCTATCGACTCCCACCTGGGGCCGTACGCGTTGTGCACGTAGAGGGCCAGCGCCGTGCCGTGTACTCCGAAGTGCTGTGCCAGCCTGCGGAGCGTCCCGTCGTCCAGCCCGCCCCTCCAGTCGTACAGCTTGAGGTACTTCAAGGCGGCCTCCTCCGGGGGGAGCTTCAGCTTTTCCGCGAGCTTGCCGACGTCTACGCCAACGTATTTGATCCTGACCCCGCGGTTTATTGCGTAGACGACCGCCTCCAGCGGGTCGGGCACGCCGCGTCTGTGCCACGGGTACTTTTCGGCGAACTCATCGCCGTACAGCGCCTTAACCGTGTGGTACGTTTCGGCCAGCTGCCTCACGTGTTCGTAGATAAACATGCTCAAGACTGCCGGGCTGTTGAGGTACATGACGTGGTAGGCCGTTTCGGCGTATTTGTAAAACTGCTCCTCCCTCGGCGTGAACCTGCGGTACTTCCACAGCAGCTCCCTGGCCACGAAGTCCTTCAGCGCCGCGGCGACTGCGGTCCGCTTCGGCGTAACCGCCAGCTTGTCCAAGTCGGAGAGCCTGGCCGCAAGAAGCGCGGCGTTTCTCATGGCTATTCTATACAGCGCGTGCACGTCGAGCATGGCTATCCTTATGCCGGCCGCCGCGGCATACGCTGCGCCTGCCGCGATCCTGGCCGTTTTGGCGCCGGGCATCTCCGCCCTCTGCTGCAGCTGGGCCGCCCTCCTCGAGAGAAGAGGAGCCGCTCTGGCCGCGACGGGGGCTACGGACAGCTGCCAGACCTGTGCAGTTGCTATTCTGATCCCTTTCGGCGCGGCAGAAAGCGCAGGTTGCATGTACTTCTCCGGCTCGATCCTCCCGGCGAAGGCGAGTATGCCTATTAAGATGCTCACTGCCACGACGATGTTCACCGCGAGAGCTCTGAAGTAGCCAGACGCCACGGCTATGGCGTGACACACCTCCGCGCCGAAGGTTCTCTCGAAGGAGTTGATGAAGCTGTTCATCATCTCTAAGATCTGCTCAGCCTCTTGAGACAGCTCCTGCTTGGCGTGGAGCCTGGTCAAGTAGGCGCATCTGGCCCCCTCGAAGCGCAGGAAGACCTGAGCCGGGATGCTGGGGCTGAAGGGGGCGTCCGAGGTCTCCACGTGAATCCCGCCGCTCTCTACGTCTATAAGAGCCATCCTCAGCAACGACGTCAGCACGTTGAAAGGCGCGGGCGCCAGTCCGCCTAAAGCGCCCATGAGAGCGGCCAGCGACAGGACTCCCTCGAGGAGCGGCCCCTCCCCGAAGAGGCTGCCCAGAGCTACGGCGGAGGTGTAGACGGTTTCGTTGAAGCGCGGATCGACCCAGTAGAAATTCGGCGGGTCCACCCTCTCTAAAACCACGCTGGCGGTCGCGCTGAAGCGGTACACAGCCGGCGCGGCCTCGCACCAGCAGGTCTGGTTCTCCGGAGGCGCGCCGGGCGGCTCGCACCTCTTCACGTATCTAGTGCCGGCGGTGGCCGTGAGCATAAACGTCCGCCTGTCTGTCTTCGTCTTGTTTATGTCGTACTCCCTCATCTCCAAAAAGACGTTTCTAGACGCGTTGAGGACCTGCGCCAGGTCGGGGTCTCCTATGTATCCCTCTTTCACCGGAGTTATGGGCGTTTCCAAAAGCCTGCGGTACATGTAAGGCCACAGCTCGGCGTCCTTCGGCTTTTCTGCCAGAGAAGGCCACGGCCTGTAGACAAAACGGGCGTTCACGTTGAGCGTTGCCTCTTCGCACAGCTCGACGCCCGGAGGCGGCGGCTCCACCTCCGTCTCAACGCTTATTCTGGACCACGCCACAGTCCCCGCGATCCAGGGCGGCGGCCCTATCGGCGGGATGTTGCAGATCCACGGAGAGGCGCCGTAGCCCGTCTCCTCGAACACATCCCCCGTGAGGTACCGGCCGTAGTTCTCAGCGTAGCAGGAAATCCTGATGGTGGCGTTGAGGTGCGTGCCGTTGATCCACCGAAGAGACCACGCGTCTGGGTACGCAAGCGCCGTCCAGCCGACGGCGACGAACTGAGGCGGAGTTCTGAAGGAGATGCGCGGCCTCGGAAACAGCACCGGCTCCCAGCTGAGGGGGTCGAGGGAGGTCTTGTTGAAGAAGTCGGCGTAGACGGTTAAATCCGCCGCTGTATACAAGGCGGATATGTTGAAAAGCGCGTTTTCCCCGCACCGCATCTTCGCTTCGGCAGGCCTCCCGAAAAGCCCCGGGCTGTAGGAGATCTTCTCAACGGCGGCGCAGAGCGGGATGGCGATGTCGCGCCAAGCCGCCTCCAGCAACGTGACGTTTGCGTAATACGCCGTCACGTTCCCGTCTACGTACACCGTACGTGTGTATATGCCCTGAGGCGCGAGCTCCGCCAGAGTGAAGAGCTTGGCCCCGGCGACAAACGTGGCGTTCTGCATATTTGTGAGGAGGAGCTGCGCGAAGGGGAGGGTGGTGGAGAACGCGTAATACCTCTCGCTGTCTGTCAGTGCGACGACGTAGTGTATGCCGTCGGTGGATACGTCCACCTGGCCGACTCCGTATCCCTCCGGCTGAGGCAGCCCGCGCTCAGCGCCCACGGCGCCCGCGGCGAGAACTGCTATGGAGAGGACGTACCAGGAGTAGGCCATGGCCACAGCCGTGATCTGGATCTCGTGCTCGCGCGCGCCCACCAGCGCCAAGACCAGGGCGGCTGGCGGGAGGACGAACCTGCCCACGTCTATAAACGCCGCCAGGAAGTTGAGCAGATCCGCGGCCAGGTTAAGCAGCTTCACCGCGTGCCAGAAGGCGCGGTTGGCCAGGCTGAACAAATAGTCGGTCAGGAAGTACGCCGCGCCGCCCCACGAGGAGCGCGAGGCGTCAGCTGCAAGCTTTGCGACGTATTTGCTCACGCTGGAGAGGAGGTAGAAGGTCTTGTAGTAGTCGAGAGCCGCCCTGCCGGCGCTGTAAGCCTCCCCCAGCTCAAGACCGGACGCGTACGCCCTCGCGAAGAACTGCGCGTTGTGTCTGAGCACCTCAACCGCCTGCTGGCCCACGTCGAGAGGCGACCCCGGGTAAATGACGTGCGGCATGTAGGCCAGGACGAAGAAGCCCGCCACGATTATAAACCCGGCCAGGGGGACGTCGGCTCTCCCCCTGAGGTACAGGCTGGCCAGGGCGTAAGCCCCGGCGAAGAGGAGCATTGCGGCGAGAGAGACGTGATAAAGCGCCTCGAACATGTAAATTGACATGAAACTGAAGAAGGTCATAATGGAGATCCTGGCGTATAAAGCCGTTGTGTCCGTGGTGGGGCCGCCGGCCTCCGGAAAGACCACTGCCGCCAAGGCGATAGCCGCTTTGGCGCGGGAGATGGGAATACCGGTGGTGGCGCTGGTCCCCGAGGTGAGGGCGGTGGACTGGGGCGTTCAGCCTCGCGCCGCGAGGCTAGACGTCGCCCAAACCGCGCGGGAAATCGCAGACGTGCTGGTCGCCCTCGACACGAGGGAGCGGAGGTCGGCCGAGCTGCTGAAGCCGCGCATGATCGGCTTTCTCGCTTCTTTAGGCGCTGAAGAGCCTAAGATCATGCCTAGCTCGCTGAAAAACGCGTGGGAGTTCTACGCTGATGCGTATTTAAACCCAATTATTTCGCTCCATCAAGAGGGCGCGTTTATAGAGCCGGGGGTATACGTCTACTCCACCCCGCCGCAGCTGGTGCTCCTTCTTGCGCACGCGATGCGCAGGTCGTTTCTTACAATTATAGACGACGCCCTGCTCCTGGCGAACATAGACAGCCGCGGAATCGGCGTTTTGCGCTCTAGAATCCACGGAGTTTGGTGCATCCACCAGCTGCCCGAATTTGAGGATCCGGGGACGTGGCCTCATTTCAAGATGTTTATGCCGCGCAGCCACATGAAGTTCAACCCCACGCGCGACGTAGTGTACTACGGCTTCCAGGGCCGCGTTGTAAGAATTGCGCCGAAGGAGGTGGAAAAGGCCGCGAAGAGGTTTACTTTTTAAACTTCTCCATACTACAGCGCGTGGACATAATACGCGAGGCGGAGAGGCACCTCCTCTCGCGGAAGAAGGGGGAGGAGCTGTACAAAGCGGCGGCCTCCCTGGCGTATATATGCAGATCTGAGCGCCAGCAGGAGGAGTGCCGCCCGGAAAACGGGGACTTCTACCTGTTCTACGCTCCGTACGAGGTGCGCACCGCCAGGCTGATAATAGCGGAGGCGCTTGTGGTGGAAGACCTGGAGAAAAAGGGGGTGTTCGGCTGGAGGTACAAGACTTGTGTAGGCGACGGCTATTTGGCGTTAACGCTTAGAGACAGCTGTCCTGAGCTCGGCCCCCCGCCTCCCGGGCTCTCCGCGCCGTAGAGCGCCGCGAGAGTCGCGGCGTATACAGCCGCGAGCACGCACTCCCGGTGCTCCCAGCAGGCCTCAGGCATGTCCTCATGTTCGGCGAAGTGGTTGATGCAGTAGATGACCTGCGCCAGCCTCTCCGCCAGCTGGCAGTCTCTTATCTCCTCCCAGCCTCTGCGCACTGAGCATCCGTGCACCGAGTAGCCCATCAGCGCGAGCTCGCAGACGTCCATATCAAACGCCTGGCGAGCTCCTCGCCCCTCGCCCCTCTCACCTCTATCCTGGCGCTCCATTTAGAGCCCCTCCGCTTCAGAAAAACCGCGTAATCGCCGCATGCGAGGCCGCCTCTCTCGGGGCGGCAGTCCGCGTTGAAGAAAGACAGAGCTGTGAGCGCTGAGAAGAATGCCCCGGCGTCTCTCGGCAGGGAGAAGGCCAGCTCGGCGGATAGAAACTCCGGCGCCTGGGCGGCCTCTCTGAGCGGCATGGAGACGCTGCCCTCCACGATCTTCAGCTCGTCTAAAGGCAGCGATATGTCTGCGGATTTGAGCGTCACGAAGGCGTTGTTGAAATACATCTTCACCTCATACTCCGGACACATGATATACAGCATGTTTGAGGTCGACCTCACGGCTCTGCACCGCCGAGGCGCCTCCACTCTGAAGTCCTGCTCAGCGACGCGGAACTTGCTCTTCGCCTTGACGTTATAAACGGCGCGCACCGCCACAAGCCCCTCCGCCCTCCCGTCCCAGCTCTTATACAGCCCAGCCAACGCGCCTTCGCCGCGTTTAAACGCCAGGAGCTCCTCCGCGCCTCGGGCCTTCCTGCCTGCACACACGCGTCTGTACTCCTTGTGACACGGCGACGCCCTCCTCCCCGCCTGTCTGTACGCCGTGCAGGGGTCGGGGTAGGGAGCCAGCCCGAGCTCCATCAGACAGTCGGCCAGCTGCGTGACGCTTATTACCTCCTGCCCCCTCAGCGCAGGCATGTGATCCGCGGATATGTATATCCCGTATTCCGCCATAAGCCTGCCGAGCTCCTGCAGACACGGCACCTTCTCGGGAAGCGGCGGAATCGGCCTGCCGCTTTCAGCCTCCCAGCCTGCGATTTTAAGCCTCGCCGTGTTGCCCCGAAGCTCCACGACCGCCTCCCGGCATATTTCGTACACTCCGCTTCTGCAGACAGTCCCGAAGAGCCCTCCGCCGGCTGTGCGGTCGCACTTCGTCGCTTTTACAAGCCCTCTCTCGACAACTCTGTTCAGGAAGATCTCAACTGCGTCTGGGCCCAGCTTAACTCCGCCGAAATGCCTCTTCCTCGCCTCTATGAGAGAGGCTATTGTTTTTCTCTCCTCCTGTCTTATGTGCGCCGCATGCGCCGGGTTCCGCGCCTCAGGCGATCTCCTGCCCACAGCCTGGGGCAGCTCCACCTCAGCCTCCGGCTCCCTCCAGCCGCAGGAGGGGCAGTACGGCCCCGCGATCTCCCCTCCGCAGACGGGGCATCTGGAGGTCTTGAAGACGTGGCCGCACGCCTCGCAGAAGTAGTGGGACTGCATGAAGAGAGCCTCCGCTCCGCACAAGGGACATCTCATATGAGGCGAAAAGTTCTGCTTTTTTTACTTTAAGGCCTGTCTGACGGCGAAAAACAGCGCGGCGGCAAACATGAGGAAGATGCCGGCCGCCGCGGAGACGTACCAGTAGGGCAACATGAGAGAGCAGGCGTAGCCGCCTATCACGTTGTCGCACTTCTCCCCCAGCTGGAATATCCTCAGATCAGCCTCGACGGTCTGGCCGTCTCTGACCACGAGGCCGCCGAAGTTCTCCCCGAGCACCGCCCTGCAGTACTGCGTGGCATTCTTCGGATACGTGACCACCACCTTCTGGCCGACCGGCCACGACCCCACTATGTCGACGCTTCCGATGTCTTTCAGCGCGGGCATGTACTGGAGGAAGACGGTGAAGGCCAGGAAGGCGTACATATACGCGATGGCGAAGGCGAGGAGCACCGCGCCTATGGGGGAGTAGCGCGGCACGTAGAGGAACATGCCCACCATCGCCGCTATTACGGAGATCACGTATGCGATGACCATAGTGGTGGCGAGGCCGAGCATAGACATCGCGGGAAGCGCGAGCCGGTCCACCAGCTGCAGCTTGGCGGCGGCCTCGGGCGCCCAGGCGTTCTGCACGGGCGTTGCGCCTATGTTCGCCTGACAGCTCCCCGCGGCGATTACCAGCTTGTTGCTTATCTGAACGTATCTGAACAGATCCGCCGTCACGCTGTCTATGTCTGTTCCGGTGATGAGGCCGCTGTTGATGGCAAGGGGGACAGACAGAAGGACGTAGAGGGCGAGGAGCGGCGCTATGTTTGCAGCCAGCTCAAAAAGCGCCGATTTAAAGGAGTGCGTCTCGAGATACAGTCTGGCGAGGAACACCACTGTGATGACGATCAACGCCACGTAGGGGAAGTAGTAGAGCTTAACGCCGAAAGGCAGCGGTATTTCGCCGACTGGAATGGTCACGTTCATATTAACACTTCGGAATTTGCGCCATCCAGCTGAACAGCGTGTAGAAGCCGCAGGCCATGAGCCTCGCCTTCTCTTCGCCGAAGATAGGCGTCAACACGAAATACGCAAAGGTGGACAGGAAGTTCAGCGCCACAACGCCGACCAAAGCCCCCAGCGCCGCCTTCCAGGAGATCTCGGCGAAGAGAAGGCGTTTAAACGTGACAAACAGCACATACGCAGTCACCGCGGAGGAGATGCCCAGGCCGAAGACGTAGCCCCAGCCCAGCATTTGAGAGAGTGACTTTTCAACGCCTTTTAGTATCGCAGATACTATCCTGTCTACTTCAAGAGACATGGAAAAAGAAGATGGGTTTAGCTACAGCCCTCGGGCAGGCCTAAAAGCCACAGCGGCACGGTCTGCGTGGAGCACGCCAGCGCGGCGCCGTAGTTCGGCGCTCCGGCCACTGTAGCGGCCATCCACAAAAACACAGGCACCATCATAAGGACTATGCTCGATATTAATAACGCCGTCATGCGCCTCGCTCCTATAGTCTCGGCGAGGCCTCTCCAAAACGCAACCGCGACGTCTAATAGCAGGAAAAACGACGAGGTCGCAAGGAATATGACTCTGGATACGCCGCCCGAGTAGCGCACCGGCGCGCCTATCACCTCTTCATCGCTGATGTCAGGCTTTTCTATCTGTATGTTTATGTCTCTCAGCTGTGCATATACCAACGCGGCTGCCAACAGCACTGCTGCCAGCAGTACTGCCAGCCTCATATTAAACAGTCCAAGAACTCTTTTATTTCGTTCAGGCTTCTTCCGTAGATCATGCCGAAGTAGCCGAACAGAAACACCTTCAGCTTGGTGGTAGGCTCCGCGTATGAGAAGCCGCCCTTAGTCACGAGCTCCGCCTGCTCAGCCTCTTGGATCTGTTTCTCCTGCCGCTCTCTGTAGTGCTTCACCAGCTCCTCCGGGAGCTCGTCCAGCTCCAGGTCGCGGCCCAGCACAAACGTCTTCCACAAAAGGACGAAGTTGGTGAGAACCTCCCTCGCGTGCACGTTTGTCACGACGCATTTTTTATACAGCGGCGGCGGCGATGTGTACGACACAGTTATTGTCTGCTCGAAGAACTCAGCCGCGGCGGCCTCCAGGTCGTGCCGCGCCGCATCGCCGCCGCGCTTCTGCAGGTAGCTCTGCGCCGCCCTCGATATTTTGTGCTCAGAAGGAAGTTTTGCCAGCAGCTCTATATCTGATCTCGAGAGAAACACGTGTATCTCCGCCAGGGTGTTCTCCATGACGGATTTTATCGCCAGCGGGTCGAAATACAGCAGGTCGACAAAAGTCCAAATCGGAAGCTCCGACTCGCCTAAAGACGCCAGATGCGGATATCTCTTCAACGTCTGCTCGGGCGGATCTCTGCCGTAGCCTCCGCCGGGAGGCCACACCTTGGCCAGAAGCACCGCGTTGCGCATGCCGCCGTGCATCACGTAGTCGAGCGTCCAGCTCAACGTGTAGAAGTACTCAAGCCGCGGCGCGTCGAAAACCATGTCGTCTGTCTTAATCAGCATGCCCGGCCTGATGTATCTGCTTTTATGCGCCACCGTTATGCTCTCCACCAGCGTGTGCCGGCGCGCAAAGGCGAAAAGCGCGCCGGCGGTCCAGTTCATCTTTTTCGGCTGGCCTGTGACGGGGTCCTCCATAGTCATCATAACGGCGTCTGCAACCCACTGGGCAAACGAGACGGGCCTCAGCGGTCTTACCGCTACAATGCTCCAGGTCGGCACCGGCATGTGGATAGTGAGCCAGCCGGGCGGCGTTTTGCAGTCGTCCTCCTGAGAAAGCGGCATCTCGGCGCAGACGCGGCCCTCTTTCAGATCGCCCCGCTTCACCTCGCCCAGGGAGGCGAGGTAGAAGATCCTTTGCGGAACCACTACGACGTGGAGATGCTCTTTGGCGATGTGGTCAAAGCTTTTGTTTACGGGCTTTACGCTCATTTAAAACAGTGAATATGGCCGAGGGCCTCTACGCAGTTTGGAAGCCACACGCGCAACGCCCCGTTCTGAGCCTCCAACACAGCGCCGGCCAGCTCGAAGTACCTCCGCGCCTCGGGGCTGTCCTTCAGCTCGATGTATCTATACAGAGTGAAGACGCAGAGAGAGCCCGCACACGAGACGGGCCTCTGCTCCACATCCCGCGCAGTTAAGACGGCGCTCCAGACCACGTTGTCTGGGCTCATCAAAACCGCGTATCTGACGGCTACGGCGATGTCTGCGCGGAAGGAGGCGACTGAGGCCCCGCGCTTCACCTCCTCTACAGCTGTGTAGTTGAGCACGACGGGCTTCGGAGGCGGCGGGGCGGTCAGCCTAAGCGCAGTTCCGTTTGAGAGGAGGAGCGAGGCCGCGGTTTGGAAGCAGTACGCGTACAACCGGGAGGAGAGAGGCGGCACTGAGATCTCCCTTGCGTTTGCGTCTATCTTGAAGTCGGGGGATATGCAGCCTGTGCAGCTTACGTCGTATTTCAAAAGCCTAAACGAGGGGTTTTTGAAGCGCAGGTAGGCGCAGACGACGCGGCTTGAGTAGAGGTAGCCCTCATGCTCCGCAGTCAGCGCTTCGGGAGGCGCCGGCAGGTCCAGCTCTATCCTCTGGCCTGTCGGCACGACGATTATGACGTGCTTCCCCGGCTCCAGCTCAATCGCTACTTCCGCCTCGCCCGCCGCCTCAAAACGTATGTCATACGGCTTCAAAACGGCGGTGAAGGGCACTTCGCTTTTGGCGGTGAAGCTCTGCAGATAGACGCAGGAGTAGGCGCCGCACTTCACCGAGCGGCCTGCCGGCTGGAGCTCCAGACGCGGCTTCACCTCGACGCTGTATGTGCCGTATCTGCTCCCGACCTCCAGCACGCCTCCGTAGGGCACAGACACGCCGCCCTCCCACGGCGTTTTCACGACGCGGCCTGCCACCGTTGCGGAGACTCTTGCCTCCTCCGCCCCCTCGAACCACGCCTTCAGGCGCACCGAACAGGCGGAGGCATCGCAGCGCTGAACTGCGTGGCTCACCTTGAGGACGAGCTTAGGCGGGGGGAGGCCCGGCGGAGGCTCTCCCCTCCCCGATATCACAGCTGTAGAGTTCGGCCTCACCACAACGCCGTTTAAAACAAGCGGCACGCCCCCCAGGTTCTTCACCTCAGCCCTCCAGGCGTTGTCATCTACGTATAAGTAGCGAACTGCGTAGAGAACCCTCAGCGTGAAGACGCGGCCCCCCCACTTGATCACAAAGGAGGAGCCGTTTTCAGCCCTCAGCGCCGCGCGGGTTGTGTTCCGCCCCCCGTCTACGCTGAAGGGGTAGTTGCTCCATATGTGCAAAGTGCCGTTATACACGGCCTGTAAATACGGCGGAGGAGGGGGAGAGAGCTGCAGGACGCCCAGCCTCACCAAGACGAGAACCGCTAAAACCGCTACGATCAATATGCCGACGAGCCTCCTCATATGTAAATTCTGAGGGCGTGCCTCCGCAAACCCACAGCTGTCAACAACGCTGTTTAAAACCGACTTTCAGCTCTCCCGCCGTTGAGAATTCGCTAACATCTGTCAAGAGCATTTCTCAGAAATCCGCTGTTTAAGATTCGGCGAGTTCTCAGAAGACCCGCCGAATTTTTTGAAGTTCGCCGTGTGTTCTGAGAAGACGGCGAGTTTTAAACAGCGGGTTTCTGAGCAAAGGGGGGCTCCGCCGTTGTGTTTTGCTAGCTTTGTAAAGAGAGTGGCAACACGCCGCTGTTTTGCTCGTTTTCACGTTTTCGCATGAGTTCGGCGGAAGCAGTAAAAGCGATACAGGAGGGCCGGGTCCTCCTCTACATGCAGGAGGATCACGCCCGGTCGCACATGCAGCTGTTCCCGGGGGCGAGGCCCCTGGGGCAGGACAGGACGGTGGACATGGTAGAAGACGTCATGAAAAGGCTGCCGCCTCCAAGCGGGCAGAAACACGCGCTCATCGCAGTTGGACCGCCGGACAAAATAGCCGAGCTGTCTTCGAGGCTGCAGAAAGAACGTCCCGACATAATACTGGTCGTCGCGCAGGTGCACGGAAGGGCGTATGAACAGCTTACTGGCAAGCCGTACAACCCGAAGGAGAACATAGAGCCTGATGTCTTGAGGAAGGTATTGAGGTTGTACGTCGTTACGAAGGGCGAAGTGCGGCATTACAATTCCGTGGCGGACATGTTGCAGGAGCTTGACGGCAAGAAAGTCGCCGTGTTTAACGACGTCATGAGGCAGAGCTTAGAAACGTATGCCAAAGAGCTCGGCTACAACATCGTGTTCCTTAAGACATGCGACGGCGCAGACTGCGTGCAGATAAACGCGCTGGGAGACCAGCCGTCGTACCGCATATCGTTCCCGCCGACGGTTGGACGGCTAACTGCAGAAGAGATGGTCCAGCACTACAAGCAGGGCACGGCGAGAGCCTACTGGTCGGAGCTGCAGACTGTAGACATTACGGCTCAGGCGCTTCCGCCTGCCTCCGTCTCCGCAAAAGCCTGACCTTTTTCCCTCAGCTCTCTTGTTTTTACCGCCCGCACCAGGTCGGCCAAGTGTTTTGCTCCTGCCTTCTCCAGCTTCCGCGCGGCCTCCTCCACCGTGTCGTCGGGCAGAACTCCGTACCGCGTAAACGCGTAAGACGCGATCCCAAACACGTCTCTCACCTTCACGGGAACTCTCCAAGCTCTCTGATAAGACAGGAAGCGAAGAAAAACGCCGCACAGGCCACGGGCTTTGGCGAGGCAACAGACTACTGCTTTCACACAGCTCTTTCCGCCAGATCCGCAGGCCCTGCTGACTACACAGCTGTGCAATCACAGAAACTCCCCCAGCTCCTTCTCGAGACAGGCGTTGCACAACATCACTACGTGATCTCCGTTGTTGACCACCATCGCGTACTCCGCCTTTTTCCCGCAGAGGGAGCACCTCTTTTTAAACCTGAAGGCCAGGAGGGCGGCGGACACCGTGGCATCTGGGTTGAAATCGCCCTCCTCGAGATAGCTGTATCCTATGATCTGCCCCCGCGCGTTCACCACGGCTCCCGAGTAGACCTTCACAATATGCTATACGCCGAAGTTTAAAAATTTGACACAGATTTAACATGGAAAGAGCAGTGCAGATACGCAAATTACCAGAGACGCTGTTGCAGAAGGCGGAAGAGCTGGTCGAAAGGGAACTTAGAATGCTGGCCGAATGGCTCGACGAAAGAGAGCTGATGCTCGCAAGAGAGCTCATAATGAAGCGCCTCGAGATTCAGTTGCGCGCCGCGTGACCGGTACATATACACTTTTTTCCTTTTCCCATGGAAGCCGATATTCTCAAGAAGATGATCAAAAGGCGCACTCTCGTGCTGACCGTTTTCGACCTTGTCGATGCAGCGGACGTGAAGACTGCGGAGGAAATCGCCGCCAGGCTGGGCATGCGCGTAGTCGGCCGTCTGGCGGTGGCTGATCCGTGCGACATGCCGGAGGATGTTTGGCGGACTGTGCAGAAGCTTGTGGAGACGTGTGGGGACTGCGACCGCGTTGCAAAGACGGTGAACAAGATAATAAAGGCGCACTGCGGCGGAGATGCCCTAACGACTTATATAGCGAAGACTGCGGAAAAGCTGGGCAGGAAGTGCGAGAAGAAGAAAATAGAGTACAGAGGAGGGCTCGTTCTGTGGGAGAAAGACGGCAAGGTGCACCTGCGGGAGCCCGACTGCTGACGCCTGCAGGCCGCCGCGTAGCTCCGGTTTTTTGTCATGGAACACGAGATCGGAAAGATGTGGAAAGAGCTTTACGCGCTGTTCAGAGAAGTTATAAACAAGGCGTATCCCGTCGACGTGAAGACGTTTAAGGAGTCTGCATGCGGCGTGTTGTGCGATTTCAACGCGCTGTCGTATGATCCGGACACGCCGAGCGGCGCCAGATGGATAAGAACATTCTTGGCGTTTGTGGCGGTTCTCTACGAGGAGGGCTTTGAAAACGCCGCAACTGCCCTCGGCCACTTCCTGCTGACTGGATCGCCGTATGCTGCCAAATATCTCTGTGTATGCGGAGATTAGCCGCTTTTTTCCATGCCAAAGGCGGAGCTCCTCCTGGCGTCTGCAGTTCTGCTCCTCTTCGCAGACGCCGCGACCACGTACATCCTCGTGGAGCATCTGGGCGGCTTCGAGGCGAACCCCGTGTTTCAAGACGTAAACGAAGCCCCCGGCAAAGTGTTCCTCTACGCGCTTGCTGAAACCCCGGCGCCCGTCGCCGCCTACCTCATATGGCGGCGCATGCCCGCCTACGCGAAGGCTGCGTTCTTCATGCTTCTGTTCTTCGCGCTGGTCAGAGCGCTTGCGGTGGCGAACAACGTCCTGCAGATGCTGATGTCTATTTTCAAGCCGTCAGCTGTTTAAGATCCGACACGGCTGCGAGTTCTTGAGAGAAGATCGACGAACTGCGACCCGACTGCGCTCTCAGCCAGAACTGCTAAATCTTCTTAAGCTGTTTTAAGCAAACATGAAAACAGCACTTTACAAACGTTGCACAGCTCAAAGGGGAACCTTCCCTTTGCTCAGAAAAACGCTGTTTAAGATTCGGCGGGAATTCAGAACGAAAAGCGGAGTTCAAAAAATCCGCCGTGTGTTCTGAGAAGACGGCGGGTTTTAAACAGCGGATTTCTGAGAAACGCCCTTGCACTCAGCTGTTGCCCGCTACTTGTACGAAGAGGGCGACTGCCTCGCCAAGAGGGTCATTCCGGGTACAGCACGAACGCGCAGTCGCCTCCGCGACGGAAAGGTTTATACGCATGCAATTCCACAATGTCATATTTATGGTTCTCATTCTTATCAACCCAGCAACATTCAGCTTCCTCAGCATCACACTGCGCATATGCCAAATCAATCGCTCCAAGGCATCCAACTTTGCTAATTAGCTGTCTCATTTCTTTGTACTCGTTGGCAGGAAATTCTAACCAGCCGCCGAACACAACCATGCGATCGCAGACGTATTCCAAGTGACGCAACATCCAGCGCAGAAGCTTCTGCTGCTCCTCGACCACGCGGCGCTGTATAACATGAAAAACCCCAAGGATAGTCCGCTTTACAAAGTTTAACCAGCCAAAAGAGGAACCTCCCCTTTGCTCAGAAACTCGCTGTTTAAGATTCGGCGGGAATTCAGAAGGGTCGGCGGATTTTTTGAACTCCGCTTTTCGTTCTGAGAACTCGCCGAATCTTAAACAGCGTTTTTCTGAACAAGCCCCTTGACGAAGTTGAACACGTTTTCAGCGGCGGGAGAGCTGAATGTCGGTCTTAAACAGCGTGGTTGACACCTGTGGGTTTGAGTCTCGGCGCGGAGAAAAAACTGGCCAACGCCTATACGCGGCGTGGAGAAAAGACGTTGAAAAAAGGTTATCCGCACTCGCCGGTTTTGCAGTAGGGGTCTTTCCCCTCCTCCAGCGCCTTTAGTTTGGCCTTCTCCGCCGCCTCCTCTATGGACGTCTCCAGCGCCACAGGTTTTATCAAGATCTTGGCGTCGGCCAGCTTCTTCTTTATCTCCTGCTTCAGC
>Ga0105155_1000119_pt1 | contig 25245 bp, 31 predicted proteins | sample SSWtaG_2_FD_89589 | JGI IMG/M metagenome (GOLD analysis project Ga0105155, IMG submission 89589) | Hot spring microbial communities from Sandy's Spring West, USA to study Microbial Dark Matter (Phase II) - SSWsed_130316 | ecosystem: Environmental > Aquatic > Thermal springs > Hot (42-90C) >...
CATAATATTTGAGGCGTTAAAAATATATGAGGAAAAATTTTCGGAATTCATGAATTTGCTTGAGGGATTATTAAATGAGCAGAAAAAATCTTAAAACGACGAATCATGAGCTTATAAATCTAATACGGTTGCTTAGAAAGTCTGCCAGGGAGAATAAGGCCAATATATGGAGGACTGTAGCCGAATATCTATCCAAGCCAAGAAGGAAGCGGATAGCTGTTAACGTGAGTCGCATAAACCGCTACACGAAGGACGGGGATGAGGTTGTTGTTCCAGGAAAAGTTTTAGGGGCTGGATTGATTACGCATCCAGTTAAAGTTGCGGCCTTAGATTTCTCGGATCAAGCGCGCCGAAAAATAATTGGGGCTAAGGGGAAATGTTTATCCATACCGGAGCTCATAAAATTGAATCCTAAAGGCTCCAACGTTAAGATAATTGGGTGAGGGCAGTGGGCTTACAGAAAGGTGATAAAGTGACGGTGATCGATGCCAAAGGGTTAATTCTTGGGAGAATGGCTAGTATAGTTGCTAAGAGGCTCCTTAACGGCGAGAAAATAATTATAGTTAATGCTGGTGGCGCTGTAATATCGGGCGACAAACACAGTATAATTCGGGAGGCGCATGAATACCTGCAAATAGGGCATCCTGGAAAAGGGCCATTACACCCTAGGAGACCTGACCGAATAGTTAAGAGGGCTATACGAGGAATGTTACCGTATAAGAGCCCACGCGGGAGGGAAGCCCTAAAGAGGCTGAGAGTATATATTGGTGTTCCAAGCGAGCTTAAAGGAATGAGCATAGAGACCATCCCAGAGGCTGATGCTAGGAAATTAAGCGGCCGCTACATAACTGTCTCAGAATTAGCCCAGCACATACAGGGATGATGAGGTGATAGTAGAGTAATGTCAAGCCGAGCGCCGAAAAAAGTTTTGGTTGTGAGCGGGAAGCGGAAAACTGCTATTGCGAAGGCTATAGTTAAGCCTGGAATGGGCAGGATTAGGATAAATAATATACCCCTAGAGATATATGAGCCTGAAGTCGCCCGCCTAAAAATCCTCGAGCCCCTTATAGAAGCTGGTGAGGAGGTTTGGAAAGGCTTGGACATAAATGTTAAGGTTAAGGGCGGCGGCTTTATGGGTCAGGCTGAAGCGGCGAGAATGGCTATTGCTAGAGCGCTTGTTAAATGGACTAAAAGCGCCCACTTAAAATCAGCTTTCCTCAGGCTCGATAGAACATTAATAGCTGGCGACCCTAGAAGGAGTGAACCTAAAAAGTTCGGTGGTCCGGGCGCAAGGGCTAGGGACCAGAAGAGTTATAGGTGAAATTTTTACTCTTAATTGAGGGAAGAAGGATGATAGTATGATAATTCCAGTCAGATGTTTTACGTGCGGTAAGCTTATAGGCGATAAATGGGAGGAGTTTGCTAGGAGAGTTAAAAGTGGAGAACACCCTGGAAAAGTTTTAGATAGTTTGGGCTTAACCCGTTATTGTTGTAGGCGTATGCTTCTATCGCATGTTGAAATAATAGATGAGATCATAAAGTTTTATGAGGTGAGATCCGAATCTGAGTTTGAGGAGGAGTAGTGTAAATGTCGGCTGTAATAGAGGATGTAAAAGCCAGAAAGATTCTGAATAGTAGGGGGGAAGCGACGATAGAGGTTGAAATAACTACAAGCGATGGCTTCGGTATAGCATCAGCGCCTAGTGGTGCAAGTAAGGGTAAAGCTGAAGCAGTGGCCTATCCGCCTGGAGGCGTTGAAGAAGCCATAAGAAAGGTTGAGGAGCTCATTGCACCAGAGCTTATAGGAATGAGCGCTGATGAACAGGAGGAGATAGATAACCTTCTACATGAGCTTGATGGAACCAAGAATTTCATGAATATTGGTGGAAATACTGCTTACGCTATATCCCTAGCGGTTGCTGACGCTGCTGCTAATTCATATAACATGCCATTGTTCCAATATTTGGGCGGTTATCTAGCATGCCATCTACCTTACCCGCTTGGAAATGTTTTGGGCGGGGGAAAACATGCTTTAGGCAAGGTTCCCGACATACAGGAATTTCTAGTTCTGCCAGTTGGAGCTCCAACGTTTATAGCTGCTGCTGAAGCTAACGTTAAGGTTCACAGGAAGCTGAGGGATATACTCGTTAAAGTCGACCCCTACTTTACTGGTGGGAGGGGGGATGAGGGAGCTTGGGCTCCAAACATATCTAATGAGAAGGCTCTTGAGGTTGTTTCAAAAGCTTGCGAGGAGGTTTCTGAAGAGGTTGGCTTTGAGTGTAGGGTTGGTTTAGATATTGCCTCTTCTTCCCTGTGGGATCCGGAAAAGCAACGTTACGTGTATGCAAGTGAGGGTGTTGAGAGAGATTCAGGCGAGCAACTTGAGTACATTTTAGGTTTAATTGAGAGGTATAATCTCATTTACGTTGAGGATCCCTTCCATGAAGAGGATTTTGAGAGCTTCCGTGAGCTCACATCGAAGGTTAAAGGCTGCCTAATATGTGGAGATGACCTTTTTGTGACAAATGAGGAACGCTTAAGCATTGGTATAGCGAAGAGAGCTGGGAACGCAATAATTATTAAGATGAATCAGGTTGGAACATTAACTGATACCTGGAAAACAACTAAACTTGCTAAGGAGAGCGGATATATTCCAATAGTTTCCCATAGATCAGGTGAGACAACATCCTCTCATATAGCGCATCTAGCGGTTGGCTTCGGCTGCCCAATAATTAAGACGGGAGTTATCGGGGGAGAGCGTGTAGCGAAGATTAATGAGCTCATATATATTGAGGAAATTTTGGGCGAGAAGGCTAAGATGGCTAAGCTAAGGATTTAAGGAGGAGAATTTTTGTCATCTAAAGAGAAAGCTGAAAGCGAGACAGGTATAACAACCGAGACATTACTGCTACCGCAAGATACGCTTCTATCAGCGGGAATACATATTGGAACAAGGATTAAGACTAAGGATATGGAGCCATTCATCTATAAAGTTAGAAGCGATGGGCTTTTTGTGTTAGATATAAAAAAGATTGATGAGAGGATAAGGGTTGCTGCAAAGTTCCTAAGCAGGTTTGACCCTCCAAAAATTGTAGCTACAGCGGTTAGGCTCTATGCTAGAGAACCTGTTGCAAAGTTCTGTGAAGTTACAAAGGCGACGCCCGTGATTGGGAGATTTATCCCGGGATTACTCTCAAATCCTCTCTATCCGGGCAGGATTGAGCCGAGCGTTATATTGGTTTCAGATCCAAGAGCGGATGCGCAGGCTATTAGAGAGGCAACTGATATAGGTATTCCGATTGTTGCTTTGTGTAGCACGGATAACGATTTCACAAACATAGATCTGGTTATACCCACAAATAATAAGGGTAGAAAATCCCTTGCGGTAGTGTACTGGCTTTTAGCTAGGCAGATTTTACGCGAAAGGGGCGAGATCCCACCTGAAGGGGATCTGCCCATTCCAATAGAGGAGTTTGAGGTTAAGCTAGTTGAAAAAACGCAAGAAGAGTAAAATCACACTTTCTTTTTAATGATGAAATTATTAAGCCAAGCCAACAATTTTATATTAGGTTGAATTCAAGTTTTATTTGGGTTAGAAGAATCTTTTGGGAGGAATAGCCCCTGTCACTTAAAATTAGGTATGCTAGATATGCTGGGAGCTTTTATGCTGGTTCAAAAGACTCCCTAAGGAGGCAGATAGAGGAATGTTTCACCCACAGGTTTGGTCCAGGGAGACTTCCAACAGTCTCTGAGAGGGGAGCTAGAAGGATAATTGGTCTTGTTTGTCCACATGCCGGATACATGTATTCTGGGCCAGTAGCCGCTAACGCATACTATCAGCTCGCATTGGATGGACGGGCTGACGTATTTATAATTCTGGGACCTAACCATCAGGGGATTGGTAGTGGAGTTGCAATTATGGATCGTGGTGTCTGGCGTACGCCGCTAGGTGATGCTGAAGTTGATGCCGATATGGCTAGGGAGATTATTCAGCATTCAGAGATTATAGATGTTGACGATTCAGCACATATGTACGAGCATTCAATAGAAGTTCAGCTACCATTCTTACAATATATTTATGGCTCGCCGATTAAATTTGTTCCAATATGCTTCCTAATGCAGGATCTTGAGACCGGGCGCGAGGTTGGTCAAGCCCTTGCCAAAGCCCTTAGGGATAAGAACGTCGTGATAATAGCCTCAACCGATATGACCCATTATGAGCCGCATAGGCAGGCGAGTGAAAAAGATAGGGAAGCCATAAATGCAATTCTTAAGCTCGATGAAGAGCTCTTCTATAATGTTCTGGAATCACGTAACGTGACTGCTTGCGGTTATGGTCCGGTGATGGCCATGATAACGGCGGCTAAGGGGCTGGGGGCTAAGAGCGCCGAACTGCTAAGCTATAAGACTAGTGGTGATATAACTGGAGATATGTCAGCGGTTGTGGGATACGCAGCTATCATGGTGACTAGGTAAGGGATTTATATTGAAGATTCAATCCAAGGCCTCGGCGCCAGCGAAGGTTATCTTATTCGGAGAGCACTTCGTTGTATATGATAAGATGGCTGTTGTCATGGCTATAGATAAGAGGGCTTACGTAACTGTAGAGCCGAGAGCTGACGATAAGATAGTTGTTAGATCTAAGGCTATGGGGGTTTCAGGCGCCTTCACCCTTAATGGGAGATATCAGCCCATTGAGGGGGAATGGGAGGGTGAGGTTAAATTTAAGCCATTATATGCTCTTGCAAAAAACATTATGGATTTATTCGGCGAGATTGTTGGGCTTGAAATCAAGATTGATTCATCAATCCCAATATCTGCAGGACTAGGTTCATCAGCCGCTGTATCCGTTGCCTCGGCAGCCGCCATATTAGACCTTTTAGAAATAGATTTCAGTAGGGATATGATCTTTAAACTAGCTCTTGAATCTGAGAAGATTATTCATAAAAACCCGTCTGGTGTTGACCCAGCAATATCAACCTACGGCGGAATAATAGTTTACCGGAGGAGTGAAGGAATAAGGCAAATGGATATTGATGTTGATTTGCCGCTTATCATAGGTAATACGCGGATTGAAAGGTCGACTGGAGAAATCGTCTTACGAGTTAGTGAGATAAGAAGGCGCTATCAAACGGTGATAGATAGAATCATGGATGCTGGAGACTCTCTCGCAGCTTTGGGCGTTGAGGCCCTTAGGAGGGGTGATCTGAAAACGTTGGGCGAGTTAATGAATATTAATCACTCTCTCTTATGTGCTCTAGGAGTTTCCAGCGAGGCTATAGAGAATCTTATCAATGCAGCTAGAAGATCTGGAGCGTTAGGTGCCAAGTTAACTGGAGCTGGCGGCGGGGGCTGTATTATAGCGTTATCTCTACCAGAGGATGCGCATCGCGTTGCGGAAGCAATTAGGCATGCTGGAGGCGAATCCTTTATAACTAATAAAGCGTTGGAGGGCGTTAAAATTGAGAAGTAAAGGTTTAACTGTACTTAAGATTGGCGGCTCAGTGATAACTATGAAAGATAAAGCATTAACACCCAATAATTCCGCAATAAAGAGGCTGGCTAAAGAGATAGCTGGCTCAAGACTATCGCCGCTGATAATAGTTCATGGAGGCGGTGGCTTTGGGCATCCGATAGCCGCTAAATATGGGATCGCTGAAGGGTTTAAGGATGAAAAACAGATGGTGGGCTTCTCTAAGACGCATAATGCTATGATGAAATTAAATATGCTTATTGTTGAAGCTCTACTTGATGAGGGGCTTCCAGCATTCAGCATGGCACCATCATCTTTCATAATCACCCGAAGCGGTAGAATCCAGCATATCTATAGGGACCCACTAGAGCAGGCGCTTAAGCTCGGTTTTACGCCAGTTCTATATGGCGATGCAGTCTTCGATTATGATTTGGGATTCACGGTTCTCTCCGGTGATCAGATTTTATCTAGGCTGGCTACAGAATTGAATGCTGAAAGAATTATTATTGGTGTTGATGTAGATGGCTTATATACTATTGATCCAAAGATTGATCCGAGAGCTCAGTTAATCACATGCTTAACCCTGAATGAGTTGGTGAATCTAATTGATAAAATTGGCGGCTCTAGGTCGGTTGATGTAACTGGTGGTATGATGGGAAAAATTCGTGAGCTAATGGCCCCTGCCATGAATGGTATCAACATTCTTATAGTGAATGCCTTAAAGCCGAACTACATTTATAAAGCCTTAAGAGGGGAAGATGTTGTCGGAACGAAGATCATTAGGGAATGAGCGAGTTAGCCAGATAATAAGTAGAAAGGACGAGCATTTAAGGATCTGCCTTGAGCGGGATGTTGAAGCAAAGAAGATAACAACGGGCCTAGAAGACGTTTTTCTCATACATAAAGCGCTTCCAGAAATAAACTTGAAAGATGTGAAGCTGAACACTATCTTCCTTAACCATGAATTTTCAGCGCCAATAATAGTTGAGGGCATGACTGGTGGAACAGAAAGGGCTATGGAGATAAACGCTGCCATAGCCCAGGCGGTTGAGGAGCTCGGTTTAGGAATGGGTGTTGGAAGTCAGAGGGCTGCGCTTGAGAATCCCAGCCTAGAAAGAACATACAGAATTGTCAGGGAGAAAGCTCCCAAAGCTTTCATAATATCCAACATTGGCGGCTCACAAGTCGCCTCAGAATACGATATCAGGAAGATTAGGTTAGCTGTTGAATCGATTGAGGCTGATGCCTTAGCAATACACTTAAACCCGCTTCAAGAGGCCGTTCAGCCTGAGGGTGAAACCGTTTATGCTGGAATAATAGACAAGATAAGGGATATAGCCGGTAGCCTAGACGTGCCAGTGATAGTTAAGGAGACCGGTGGTGGCATATCGGCTGAGGTCGCTAAGATGCTAGCTGAGGCAGGCGTCGCATGTATAGATATTGCTGGAGCTGGTGGAACAAGCTGGGCTGCTGTTGAATATTATAGGGCTATTGAGCGGGGTGACTTATTAAGTCGCGATTTAGGCTTAATGCTTTGGGATTGGGGCATACCTACAGTTGTAAGCCTAATTGAGGTTACGCAATCCGTTAATCTGCCAGTTATAGCTTCTGGAGGTATAAGGTCAGGTTTAGACGTAGCTAAATCAATAGCTTTAGGCGCCTCTTTGGCTGGAGTCGCCCGCCCAATTCTCCTCTCAGCATTTAAAGGCTATGAGGAGGCTAAGAGAACTCTCTCTACGCTTATTAATCAGTTGAGGAACGTGATGTTTTTGGTTGGAGCGGACTCAATAGAGAGGCTAAAGAAGGTTCCCCTAGTAATTTTGGGAAGAACAGCTGAATGGCTTAGGGCTAGGGGCTTTAACCCTGAAGTATATGCTAGGAGGTGGGTTAGATGAGTCAAGCAGATATAGAGAGTTTTCTTGAGGAGAAGGCTAAATTAATAGACGCTCATATCGAAAAGTATATTCCCAGACTCTTCTCGAAGGAATCCCTACTCTTCAAGATTATTCCGCCAAGATACCGCTTAGATTTTAATGCATTAAATAAGGCGATAAACGAGCCATTGTGGGAGTTTCTTGACAGGGGTGGTAAACGCTGGCGTCCAGTCCTCTTCCTACTAATATATGAGGCTTTAGGCGGGGACCCTGAGGAGGCTTTAGACTTCGCTATAATACCGGAGATTATCCATAATGGGACTCTAATAGCTGACGATATAGAGGATTCATCAGAGATGAGGAGGGGGAAACCATGTACGTATAAAATGTTCGGGCTCGATGTGGCCATAAATCTCTCACAAGCCATGTATTTCCTGCCAATGATGGTTTTAAGCGAGAAGCGCAATAAGATTCCGCCTGAGAAGGCTAGGAGGATGTATGAAGTATATGTGCAAGAAATGATTAACTTAAGTCTCGGCCAAGCCATTGATATAGCATGGCATAAAGGTTTGATTCGCGCGGAGGATTTGACCGAAGATCATTATCTGCAAATGTGCGCTTATAAGACTGGGACATTGGCTAGGATGGCTGCTAAAATGGCTGCAATATTAGCTGGCGCGGATGATGAGACTATTGAGAAGATAGGTTTATTCGCCGAATCCATAGGCATAGCATTCCAGATTCAAGATGACATTCTCGATGTTGTTGGCGAAGAGTTCGCCAAAGGTAAAGGGGGTTTAGGGATGGATATAACCGAGGGAAAACTGACCTTGATGGTTATACATACGCTTCAAAAAGCCAATCAAAGTGATAGGGAGGAACTATTGAGGATACTTGGTATGCATACTAGAGATGAGAAGCTGAGAATGAAGGCTATTGAGATAATGCGGAAGTATGGTGCCATCGAGTATGCTAGAGAGGTTGCGTCAAAACTTGTTATGGAGAGCTGGAGAGCTGTTGGCAGATTGCTTCCGGATTCGGATGCGAAGGAAAGAGTTAAGATGCTCGCTGAGTATCTTATCCAAAGGAAAATTTAGTGCACCCTCTTTAACGCTTTAGGGAGAGTGTTGCTACGGATTGAACATTTCAATTAAGGATTTAAGCGAAATTAGAAGCCTCATAAAGCGGATAGCCCTATTAAATGCTATATCCCATAATGGAAAGGCCCAGAGCAAGCCGGTTTTGGGTAAGCTGTTTGGTGAGAGACCAGATTTGAGGGGGTTTGCTAGGGAGATAGCTGCCTTAGTAGATGAGGTGGTGCAAGAAGTCAACAGCATGTCTCTTGAGGAGCAGATGGATGTTGTTAGGGCTTTATGGCCCGAGGCTTTAGTTAGTGAGAGGGATAAAGAAAGGGCTGAAGAGAAAGCTTTACCGCCGTTGCCAAATGTTGAGAAGTATGGGCGTGTTGTGACGCGTTTCGCACCTAACCCAGACTGCGTTCTCCATATTGGCTCAGCGCGGGCGATTATATTATGTTATGAGTATGCCAGAATGTATAGTGGGCGCTTTATATTAAGGTTTGAGGATACGGATCCAAGGCTAAAGAAATCTTCCCTACAATTTATGGACTTGATTAGGGAGGATTTAGAGTGGCTTGGCTGCTGCCCGGATGAGGAGTATATTCAAAGCGATAGGATAGAAATCTATTATAGTTATGCTGAGAGACTGCTTAAGGATGAGTACGCGTATGTTTGCACATGTAAACCAGAGGATTTCAGAACCAAAATAATTGCTGGCGAACCATGCCCATGCAGAAACCTAACACCGGAAGAAAATCTGCGCCGCTGGGAAGCTATGTTAAGTGGACTATACGCTGAGGGCGAGGCTGTTATGCGCATAAAAACAGACTTAAGTCACCCTAACCCGGCAGTTAGGGACTGGCCAGCTTTCCGGATTATAGACACTAAGAGGTATCCGCATCCAAGGGTTGGATCAAAGTATCGCGTTTGGCCACTATATAATTTTGCATGCGGCATTGACGATCACCTAATGGGTATAACGCACATTATACGTGGGAAGGAGCATCTAACGAACCAGGAGAGGCAGAAGTACCTCTACAAATATTTAGGCTGGGATTATCCGGAGGCAATTCATTATGGAAGGCTTAAGATTGAGGGAGCTTCGTTAAGCAAATCGAAGATTGTTCGCGGTGTGAGGGAGGGCTTATATACGGGATGGGATGACCCTCGGTTAGCAACCTTCCTAGCGTTAAGGCGTAGGGGGATAAGACCCGAAGCCATAAGGAGACTTATACTTGATATTGGGCCTAGACCAGCGGATATAACTTTAAGCTGGGATAATTTATATGCCTATAATAGGAAAATTATTGATCCAATAGCAGATAGATACTTTTTCGTATGGAATCCCATAAAACTAATGGTTAAGAATGTTGGGAGGGAGTTTACAGCAAGCGTACCATTACATCCCGATTACCCAGATAGGGGTAAGCGAATATTTCACATTAAGCCCAGAAACAATATGGCTAGTTTTCTGATCTCTGGACGTGATGCTGAGCAGCTTAAAATTGGAAGCATAGTGCGCTTAATGGAATTATTTAACATAAGAATTGACGCCTTCGAGAAAGATTATATAGCCGCATCTTTTCACAGTGAGCCATATAGTGAGGCGAAAAAAGTTGGCGCACCGCTCATCCACTGGCTTCCGGAGGGTGAGGGATTACCCTGCGACGTCATCATGCCCGATTACTCTATTATAAGCGGTTTGGTTGAGTCATCCTTCAGCTTAGTCTCACCAGACAAAATTGTTCAATTCGAGCGTTTCGGTTTTGTTAGAGTTGATAAGGTCAATGAGAAAATAATTGTTTTCTTCGCACACAAATAAAGTAACGCTCCCTATAAAATATGAAAGCCAGAAGAACTAAGAAGCGTAATTCCACAATAAGGGCGTAAGTGTTTAAGGAAGATGAAAAATTAAATTAGCATTTTTAGATTTTTCGTTTTTTAAACTTTTTGGTTTTTATAAACCTTAAGCTTTAGCGTTTTAATCTCAAATGGTTTCATTGGCACCTCTATTGTATTATTCGTCACAGAGTATTTAACTGGTTCTACATATTTATCCCATTCTATTAAATCAGTCTCAAAAGCCTCATATACGTCAAAGCCAAATACCAGCTTAGATGCGCATTCTTTTCCACAGGGTTCGAGGACCCTAACAATAATTGTAAGGCGCAGTCTCACCAAAAATTTAATAGTATTATTTCAGAAAATATTTCTCAAAGATGGATTAGGTGGTTAGTGGCTTGAAGATAGCCTTGTGTGGTTATTTGGGTTCTGGATGCACTGAAGTTGCCGAAATATTAGCTGGAAAATTTGGGTTAGAAATTATAAATACCAGCAGAATATTGACGATGATAAAGGACTTTGAGAGTTTGAGCAGGTCGGGTGAAGTCGACATTGACTTACTTATAAAGAATAAGCTTGATGAGATACTGCAGAGAGATAACATAATAGTTGAGGGCAGGTCGGCCTTCTTCCTGTTAGACAGAAAAGATTTGATAAAGATATTTTTAAACGCTTCGTTGGAAGAGAGGATTAGGCATGTAGCCAGCAGGAGAGGGATACCGCTGGATGAAGCCCGTGAGGATGTTGAGAGGAGCGATATGGATCGGAACAGTATCCTTAAAAGGTTCTTCAAGAAGAATGAAATTGATCCAGCAGATTTCGATTTTTCAATAAGAACGAACTCAAAGACATTTGCTAGAGTTGCTGATATAATTGCTGATGTAATTAAGGGCTTACAGTTAATACGGCAGTCTTAGCCACTACAGTTATTTAAGGTAGCCGCGAAAATGATAATTAATATACCTTATGGTAGAAAATTTATCAGCTTTGATTTACCAGATAGAAATGTGTTGGCTGTTCTAAAATCTGCTGAATATGATGGGGTGGTTGATCAGGCGGGAATCGTTAGAGATGCGCTAAACAACCCTTTTGGGAGTAAGCCGCTTTCTCAGATGGTCGCTGGAAAGAGAAGGATATGTATTGTAGTCAGTGATTATACTAGGGCTACGCCGAATAGGATTATCCTTCCGCCGATAATTGAGACCCTTAAAAAAGCTGGCCGAAGAATAGACGATGTAAGGATTTTAGTAGCATATGGGCTTCATAAACCAGCTCCAAGGGAGTTAGAGGCGGAGTTTCTAGGTGAGGATATTGTTGAGGAAGTGGAGGTTGTAAGCCATGACGCTGAGAATGAAGAAAACCTTACATATGTTGGTAAAACATCTTTTGGAACTAGGTTTTCAGTCAATAATCTTATTCTCGAATCGGATCTTGTGATACTTACCGGGCTAATTGAGCCCCATTTCTTCGCTGGTTATAGTGGTGGGAGGAAATCGATTCTTCCGGGAGTGGCGGGTGAAGAAGCTATCTACAATAATCACAGCTTTAAGATGATTATGCACCCAAGATCGCGCTATGGCGTGCTTGATGGAAATCCCGTACATGAGGATATGATTGAAGCCGCAAGAATGATATCAACCCAAATGTTCCTCGTTAATGTTGTTATAGATAAGGAGCATAGAGTTACCGGAGCGTTCGCAGGCGACATTTATAGAGCTCATTTAGAGGGCGTCAAGTTTTTAGACAAATATGTGAGAGTTAAAGCTCCCTCAAGGGCTGATGTAGTAATAACAAGTAATGGCGGCTACCCGTTAGACAGAGATCTATATCAAGCCGTTAAGGGAATGGCAACAGGCGAATTAATCGCTAGGAAGGGCGGCGTAATAGTGCTGTTTGCCGAGTGCGTTGACGGTATAGGCAGAGGGCATGAGGAATTCTATCGCCTGATGGCTGAAGCTAAGGAGCCTGAAGAGGTTCTAGAGAGAATAAGGAGGGAGGAGCCAATCAAGGATCAGTGGGAAGCGCAGATACTTGCCAGAATATTAAGGGACATGAAAGTTGTTCTCGTGACAAAAAATATTAAGCATAGCGTGGTTGAAGAGATGCACATGATCCCAGCATCAAATCCTGACGAGGCTCTTAAAGAGGCCTATAAGATTGTTGGCACTGACCCCAAAATTATCGTTATCCCTGAGGGGCCATACATCATACCCACAGCTGAAAATTAATTTTCACGCAATTTTTGGAATTAAACCGTAACGTATATAGGGAGAAACCTTATAGTTTTAGGGTTAAGTATATGAGACCAAAGCGCAGGTTGATGAGGTTGAGGGATAAATATGCCGAAACCATTCTATGTTAAGTTTGAGGTCCCAAGTGAGGTAGCGAATGCCGTGTACGAAGCGGTGCAGATAGCCGCTAGAACCGGTAAGGTTCGTAGAGGAACAAATGAGACAACGAAAGCTGTTGAAAGAGGGCTTGCAAAACTTGTCATAATAGCTGAAGATGTTGATCCGCCTGAAGTTGTTGCGCATCTACCATTATTGTGTGATGAACGGAAAATACCATACGTTTATGTTCCAAGCAAGGCTAAGCTTGGCTCAGCAGCTGGAATAGAGGTTCCGGCCGCATCAACATGCATAATTGAGCCCGGCGAGGCCGCTGACCTCGTAAGAGAGATAATAAATAGGGTCCAGAAGATTAGGGGAGGCTAAAGTTAGTTGAGCCGTAGAGAGACAAGGGATCTCAGAGAGATGAAAGAGTCTGAGGAGGTTCCTACACCAGCCGAGGTAATTCAGATAGTGGGGCGGACAGGAGCAACCGGCGAGATAGAGCAGGTTAGGGTTCGAATACTTGAGGGGCCGGATAAGGGTCGGATAATAACGAGAAACGTTAAGGGGCCAGTTAGATTAGGTGACATACTAATGTTGAGGGAGACAGAGAGGGAGGCTAGGAAAATAAAGTGAGTTAAGGGAGAAGAAAGTCTCATTCCTAATAAAGTAAGCGCCTTAATATGTGGGATGATAAATGCCTAAACCTAGGAAATGCTCATTCTGCGGACATGAATTCGATCCCGGAACTGGAATAATGTACGTTAACAATGATGGCACAATATTATGGTTCTGCTCAAGTAAATGTAGAAAGAACCACATTGCTTTGGGAAGAGATCCCCGCAAACTGAAATGGACAGCCTATTATGGGCAGGAGGAGAAGGCTGGAAGGGAAAAAGCTTCAGCAGTTAAATCTTAAGATCTCCTCATTTTTTAACCCTAAACATTAAATAAGCATTAAATAACATCATATTTTCCCCAGCCATTTTATTGGAGAATTCTTAGATTTAGAGGTAAGCTTCATGTGGGCATCACTCAATAGGGATTATTAAGTAGAATATCGTCTCCGCAGTGGTTGCCCGTGCTTTATCTTTTGGTAACTATGGTTGCTTTGGAATCCTGCACTCGCATTTTAAGTATACTTGAGATCTTAATCCTTAATTTGATGGTCGCCATAAATAATATTGGGAAAATTTGTGAGAGTTTAAATTATGAGGAGTAGGGCTAGAAGCACGATTTTAAGGGCGTTTTTTCCTAGGAGTCTTTCCGTCTCTTTCCTCCTCATCTTGATTTTGGCGGCTGCCAAGTTCTCGCTCTGCTGGAGTAATGGAGGTTATAGTTCGGATCCATCTAGCCCAAAGTATGGGACTCATGATTGGATAGCTGAGCACGCGCTCGATTGGCTTCCATCCGAAGTGAAGGGCTGGATTCTGGCGAATAAAAACCTATATCTTTATGGGACGGAGCTTCCAGATAACGGGCAAGCTCCAGATGGGATAGGAGATACGTGGCTCCACCACATCTATTTTGACGCTGATGGAGGACTTATAGATGATTCCTCAGCCAGAAGGGCCAACGCGACTTACCAGCAGGCTTTAAGCTACATGCTTATGGGAGACCTCACGTCAGCCGCAAAATATGCTGGGGCCATGACGCATTATATATCTGATGTTGCTGTCTTCGCCCACGTCATGGGTAAAAAGACGCCGTGGGGTGAGGAGGAGCACCACAGCGACTATGAACAATATGTGAACGACAAAACTCAGAGCTACTACTCAGATTTCAACGTATACCTCAAATTTGACGGCGCTCTGGAGATTATAACAGCTTATGATGCTGCGGTTAGGCTCGCCTACGACACCACCTTCGATGCTTCCGGAAGGAACTTAACGTGCGTCTGGATGGACAAAAACTATGATTGGAGTAACTCAATTTTTAGGGATAGAGCCGGCGAGTCGCTTAATTACGCCGTTAACCTCATCGCAGACGTTCTCTACACGTTATACACCGAATATACGTTGAGCCAGCAGGCTCAGGAGACGGCTGTTGTAACGTTTATGGCCAGCGGCTTGGAGGAGGATGCGGAGGGCGTGGTGCTGGTCGTTGACGGCGTATCCTACACTTGCGAGCAGCTCCCATTAAGATTCACCTGGAATGTGGGCTCATGGCACAATTACTCTTGGGCGGCGATTGTTGAGTCCTCAATTGAGGGAAAAAGGTATGTTTGGCTCTCTTCTACGGGGCTCTCATCTTCCCGCGAGGGATCGATAACCGTCCCTGAAGGCGGAGGGGAGATTTCAGCTACATTTGGAAGGCAGTTCCTATGGGTTTTCAAGGCTGAGGGCTTGGATGCAGACGTCGCTTGGACTGTTAGGGGCGTTGCCGCCATAGCGCCGGAGGGGGGAATAGGCTACGAGGTACTTAGATACAGTGGCTCAGAAATTTTAGCGGCATACTGGTGGGATGAGGGCTCGAAATATAGGGTTGCCTATGAGGAGATTGTTGAGTCAATGGTTGAGGATAAGCGGTACGTCTGCCGGGAGCCGCCGCGCCTCAACATAACGGTTACCGGGCCGGGCACCATTGTAGCGTCTTATGGTGTTGAGTTTGCGGTTTACGTGTCCACTGAGAATATTGGGAAAGGAACTACTAATCCGCCCCCAGGAGAATACTGGGTTGCTGGGGGCTCAAAGTTTACCGTTGAAGCGATCCCGAAGGAGGGCTACGTCTTCTACGAGTGGAGGGATACGGTTACGTTAAGGGATAATCCGCTAACCATAGAAGTCAATATGCCCCTTATAATTCGAGCAACATTCATCGAGGAATTTGACTTTAACGTTTCAGTAGTTCCCTCTTCAGCAAAGATTACTAAAGGCATGTCTTACACATTCTCGGTTATGGTTGAGATGGTTAAGGGGGTATCTGAGAGGGTGTCGCTTTTAGCATCGGGGCTCCCTCAGGGGGTAACAGCCTTCTTCAACGTGCTCTCTGAGATGCCGCCATTCTCAAGCACACTGACTATAGCAGCCTCCAAGGATGCTCCTGCGGGGACACATATAATCACGATAGAGGCAAGGGGCGGGAACCTAACTAGAACAGCATACATCTCGCTTACTATTGAGGAGCCTGAGCGGCCGTGGCTTAACCTAATTTTACCCGTAGCCATAATCCTGGTAGCGGCCGCCGTAACCATAATCTTCCTTAAACGCAGCAGGAGATAAACTCCCATAACGCCATTTTTTAGGCTCCACCTACCGCTCTCATTAGAGGATTCAGCTTCCAAGTTCTAGGCGCGCGCATTTGAAAAATGTTGGGTTTTTAGAAGAGGGGCGGTACGAAAATTGTTAGAAAGACTGTGGTTTCGACGGCGCTGATTATGCCGTGCTTTACGCCTTTAGGGATATAGGTGAACGTTCCCTCAACAATCTCTTTTTCGCCTAAACCCTCAATGAACATTAAAGCCTTACCACTAATACAGTATTCTATTTGATCACTATCAGCATGCGCGTGCACGTCAATTCTGTCACCCTTATTAAGCATACTCAATCTAGCGCTAGCGGTTGGTGTATCATTTTTGGATAAAAGAATTTTCGTTGGAAAGGGTGTGTCTCCACTAAAGGTGATATCCTTCTCATACCTAACTACTGGCTTCATTTAGTCTCCTCCACATGTTCTCAAAAAGGATACCTATAGCCACTATAACTTGTCTCCTATTTAAGCTAGATTCCCACCTTAATTTTCTCATCACATTTTGGGGTACTAGTTATATATGTCTTTTTAATTAAAGTTTCTTTTGAAGGAAAATAATGGTTGTTGATAATATGAGGAAGTATTTTTGTTTAATTCTCATAGCGCTCTTATCTCAGTTATATTGCCCGATTGAAAAATCATTTGCAACTCAATCGCCTGTTGTTTCAAAAAGTGTAAGCGTTACTAGAAATATTACGTTGACAATTAAGGTTGTATTTATTGGCCCATACTTTAATCCGGAAATAATTAATGTAACAGTGCTCGAGTCCCTTCTTCCAAAGGAGAAGGCGGGCATAATTCTCATGGATGAGCGAAACACTGGGGTTATCTATAAATTTAATTACGAATTCGCTTTCGCTCCCCAACAATTTATGGTTAAACTCATAAGATTTCTTTTGTCTATAGAGAAAAAGATGGAATTAGAGAATCCATGGTTCTATACTTTTGCTCCCGATGAAGAATGGTTTATATCGAAGCCAGTTAAGATCAGGGCATCAATTTATGATGCTGAGAGCGTTGAAAGATGGCTGATTGAGCATTTAAATGAAATTAATGGTTTATCGGAAAGAGATGGATATACATTCGTCATCATGGACCTTAGAGACTTGCCCTCAGTAACTTATAATGAGATTCGAGCGTTTTTAGAGACTAGGACTTTTGGTTTCACTCCTCCGAGCGTTAAAGCCCACTACTATGGGATAAATCGCGTAGATTTTGATAGGGGTTATAAACTAAAGTTTAGAGAATTTGCTGTGGGATGGGGTGGTTCGGAGCGCTTATGGTTTATTGATTTAAGCGCTGGGCCAACATTTGTCTCGATGTGGTATGATCTTCCATTACAAGTTATTATGGAAGATCAATCTATTAATCCCTACAGCGATGCCGGCGCCCTATGGCTAACAGAGTTTTTAGCAGATTATATATGGGAATTTATTTATAATTTGGCTGCTCCAGACTTCGTTTACGATCCTCCGTGGAGCGAGAAAATTAAAGTTAAAATTGCAACTATAGATTGTAGGGAGGAACTTGAGAAAGCTAATGTCCCCATAGAGTCAACAGTAAACCTTACATTGATTAAGAGGGCTGTAAGCGACCTTCTACCATTATCGGAGGTTGATGTAGAAGCTGTCTTCCTAAATATTACAGATTTCCCCGAACTTAACGTGTTAATTAATAAGTATTCTGGAAAACTTGATTCATGGATGCACAAATATCTCTTCCTATCTCCAATGAACATATCATACGTAGATGCCCAGCCAATATATGAGTATCTTAAGCGCAACCTGGATTTATTCATGCCGGAAATATCTGGAGATAGAAGCGAATACATAGTGCCGGTAATAGCCTTCGCCTTTAGTCAAGATAAACATTTCATGTTTAAATATAAGTGGTTAATAGCGGGGTTAAATCCAGAGTCGGGTGCAATATGGGGCATTTCATTTAGGGAGTTTGCGTTGATAGGGTTAAGCCATAGGGATTTCCTTTATGGGGAATATGCAGAGCCAAAACAAGAGGGTAAGGGATTAGGTTTTAGTCAGGTGATTATACATGAGATTGGGCACATGCTTGGATTGGCCCATCCGCATACGTATGGCGATTTAGGGGATTTTGTGTCATCTGCCATGAGCTACTTTTCCTATGAGTATAAATTTAGCATATTTGATAAGGACGCTTTAGCACGGATACATACGGACAAATTGCTTATGAAGGCATATAGGGATATAATGGAGGCTAAAGAGAAATTGCCCTTAAAGCTTAACCTAGAGGAAACTAAGGCTATAGAGGGTATAATAGATGAAACTGAAAAGCTAATTGATGCGATAGAACAAGAGTATCTAAAAATGAATTATGTGAATGCTTGGAGGATGGCGCTTAAAGCATGCGAGATGGCTTATGAAATACTGGGAAATGTGGAGGCTCTCCCATCGATATCTAGAGAAATAACAATGAAACTTGAGGAGAAAGAATTAGAGATCAAGCATTTAAATGAGAAATATTCTAGTCTCCTCTTAGAATATGAGAATCTACTATCGATAAATGAGGAACTTTCAAGCGAACTAGGCTTATTCAAAAACTTAACTATTCTGCTTTCTATAATAACAATCTCCTTTGCAGCTACAACAATATTTTTTGCAGTGAGAAAGAGGAAACTCTCTCCTAAACCCCCTAAAATATCTTAAGGGCATTATGGTTTCGTGTCTTAAGGCTTTTCATAAGGCGATGATCATTACTTCAGATACCATCTACCATCTACTTCCTTTAAAATATGCGTCTCCCCCTTTAGGCTAGACGAGGGGGCGAATTCACCCCATCAATAACTTCTGTTGTCGCCTCTGAAAATAGGCATGTTTAACACAATTTACTTCATTCCTAAGTTGGAAATATTTTTATGATTATATACACGTTAGGATCTTTGATGATAATGTATGGATTATGCTATAAGAGTTTCTGGCTTAACTAAGGTTTATGAGGGTAAGATTAAGGCTTTAGATGGCGTTTACTTGAATGTTGAGCCCGGTAAGATTTTTGCGCTGCTTGGGCCTAATGGCGCCGGCAAGACCACTTTAATGAGGATTCTGACGACGCAGATTAAGCCGACCTCGGGTGAGGCTTATATTTTCGGATTAAATGTTGCCCGCGATGGCGCCAGGGTTAGGAAGTTAATAAGCTATGTTCCTCAGGAGATGAGTGTTTGGACTGATATAAGCGGGTATGAAATATATTAAGCCCTACTAATAATCTTCCTCTCCTCTGGTGGTTTCGCGGCAATATCGATTTTTAGTTGCATCGTTCATGAAAACTAGGGAGAGGTTTATGGGTATAGGGCAGGTTCTAACAATGCCATTATTCTTCGCAAGTAACGCCCTATACCCAGTTTTAATAATGCCAGAAATAATGCAGTGGATAGCGCTCTTTAACCCAATGAGCTGCGTTTTGGACGCTGTTAGGTCGCTGATAATAACTGGGGGCCTATCCAGCTTACCAGCAGATTTAGCCGCAATAATGCTGTTTGATACTGTAATGTTCATAATAGCGTCAATAAACTTTAGGAGGATAATAGAGTGACTGAGGAAAACTTTCTTTGGAGGGCTGTTGCTTCCTTAAACGCTACTTTATATGTTCTCTATCCAATGTGAACCCTTATCTGTCACCTCCTTCTTCCATATTGGAACCTCGCGCTTAAGCCTTTCAATTAATTCGATTATGGATTTGAAGCCCTCTTCCCTATGCTTTGATGCCACTAGAGCGTATACTGTGTCCTCTCCTACGGATGCTGATCCAATTTTATGCTCAACTATTGCATCAATTATCCCATACTTGCTCTTTAGGTCGGAGATTATGTTTTCTAGAGTTTTTATAGCCATCTCCTCGTAAGCCTCATACTCGAGCCTTAAAACTTTCTCCCCATCCTTTCCTAAACCCCTGACTGCCCCCACGAATATCGTTATTGCGCCTATCTCATTAGATGCGCCCTTAATCTCATTTAATAGACTGTTTAAGTCATCGAGCTTCTCAGATATCTTAACCTTCAACATTATCCGCCCCCAACTGGCGGGAGGATGGCGACCTCATCACCATCCTTCAACCTATAATTGATGTCCTGGCTTCTCCCATCAACCAGTATAAAGTGGCCTTTAATTATGGGCGCCCCATCCCTGTTAACGGCAACCTCGCCCCTAACAGTGACGAAAATCGCCTCCATCCACTTCTCGCTAACATCCTTATGGTTTTCCGGAATATATTTCAGGAGGAGATCCGCTAATGTGGCATCTTTAACATCGTACTCTTCTTCCCTAACGCCCAGCATCTCGCGCAACATACCGAAATATTTAACCTTAACCCTAACCATCATTCGCACCCCTAAATAGAATAGCGCCCCATCAAAGTTAAGCGTGTTTTCGCAGCTTAAAAGTATCTTCCCAAAACATTCATTTAAGTGTATCTTCAAGATTTTTTCTAAGTTTTTGATCTGCGGCGTAAGCGCCTTGCTCTCTCGATGTTTTTTAGGCGGGCTTGGAGAATGGCAAGTTTAGTCTTAGATATTTTACGCTTCCCCAAAATCTGGCTTCTGGTTTTTAGGGCTAAAAGCTTAAATTCTGAGGACTTAATTTTCTTATCTCTAGTTTTTCTTTGAGCGTTGGTGTTATCTGCTGTTTGGGTCTCCCTAATGAATGTCACTGTCTTCTCTTCGAGGTTTACTTCCTTAACCCTCCAGCCTACATTTAGCCACGCTTCTGAGTGGCTTCTCCCCCTAATATTACTCCACCAGCCCTTATCCTCATATGCTGATTTAGGCAGCTTATCTCCAATGATACCCTCGATCTCAGCGAAGGATAATTTAATTTCCCCGCAGAACCTAGCCCTCTTAGAGAGCATTATGCTTAGGTTAGCGTATTTGCTTTTGGGAGCTTTTGGAGACACCCTTTTAACGGCGCATCTTAAGCACATAACACTGCTATTTTCGGTTATAATGCAGTTTCCACAGTAGATCATTCCGCAGATTCTGCATTTGTAGAGGGCGCTACTTGGATAAGTTTCCTCACAGAGGGCGCAGATATTCCCAACCTGGAAGACTCTTCTGCCGGGCAAGGTTAATCTTCCATCCTAAATAATGGGTTTGGCGGATCCTAAATAAATGTTAATTATAAGCGAGGATTCTCTGAATTATCTCCTCAACCTCCCTAGCGAAGCTCGTCTCTAGGAGCTTGCTTACGCTTCCAAGGGACTCCTCAAGTTTCCTGTCGAAGTGTATTTCGCCTAGAAATATCTCCCCTAATGCCTCAACTTCGCGCCTAATATATTCGGACTCATCCATCTTCATGTTCTCTATAACTCCTATCACCGGAGCCTTTAAACTCTTCAGTAGTAGCAATAGTTTCCTCACCGTTTCAAAGGCCATTCTTGATGGCGAGGTTACTACGAGGAAACTAGCTCCCCTAACATATTTTAGTACGTCGAGCATTAGGTCGCTTATGCCGGGCGGCATATCAATCATTAAGAAGTCGATGCTGCCCCATAATGTGACTGAGAGAACTTCTAGTAGAGCGTTTGAGAGCTCAGACCCCCTTAAAGGCGCTAGGCGTTCCCCAAGATAGAAAATTAGCGACATATATTTTATGCCGTGGACTGTTGGGGGAACTATACCCCTATCTTCGGATGGCTGCATCCCCGTAACGCCTAGAACCACATGTGTTGTTGGGCTAGTGAAGTCTAGGTCTAGGAGACCTACTTTAAAGCCCCTGCGCGCTAGTAGTAGGGATATTGTTGAGGCTATTAGGCTCTTTCCAACGCCTCCCTTACCGCTTGAGACAACAATTATCCTATTTATCCCGCTTAGCCGCTCCCCTATTATACTTAACCTCGGGTCATACATGCGCTATTTTACGCCCCTAACACTCAATATCCATAGGCCCCTGCCGCTGGATACTTCGAAGTCTGGGCTATTGCATTTTGGACATCTGATGTATGCGTAGGCGACTTCTGGAATAAAATGTATTGACTCCTTAACCTCATCTGGCGCTTTAACCTCCTTAAGGAGCCATTTATGCCCACAAACCCTGCACTTGAACCTTGCCCTACTAGTCTTCAGGATGAATTTTGTGTTGGCGAGCTTCCCACTTCTCATCTGCGATAGGGCGAATAGTAGAATCTCCTCATCAACCTGCTGTAGTTCACCTACCTTTAGGTGAACCTCCCTAATCTCCTTTAACCCTTCTCTATTGGCAATCTCCTTTAAGGACGATATCACCGCTTCCGCCAGAGCCCACTCATGCATAGGAAAGTTTAGATTGAACCGCGAATTTAAAAGTATCTATGGGTATAGGTGAGCGTCCGCTGAAAGAGAGTTTAGGTGTGGGCTGGTATGGGTGCTGAGGGCGGATATGTAACTATGCTTTATGGCGCCGGCGGCTCGGTCATGCATGAATTCATCAAAAAGTATATTTTAGGGTTTCTCGGCGACTTGGATGGTGGGAGGTTCGAGGTTTCCCTTAAAGCTTTAGATGATGCGGCTGTTGTGGGCGACATAGTCTTGAAGAGCGACTCTCATGTTGTTAAGCCAATATTCTTTCCGGGCGGTGATATAGGCCGCTTAGCCGTGTCGGGGACTGTTAATGATATTGCTGTTATGGGAGCTGAGCCAATAGCCCTAACGTTCGGATTAATATTGGAGGAGGGTTTGCCCCTATCGGATTTAGAGCGCATATTGAAGAGCGTTAGGGACACGTGTCTCGAAGCGGGGGTCCCAATTGTTACGGGGGACACTAAGGTTGTTGAGAGGGGGTCTTTAGGCGGCTGCGTGATAAACACTTCCGGCATAGGTGTGAGGACCCCTGCCCTAGAGAATAATATGAGGGTTGTGAGGAGGTTTAGGGCTAATTTTAGGGCTCGCTGGCTTCTAGATTCTAATCTTGATGTGGGCGATAAAATTATTCTCTCCGGAACTATAGGGGATCACGGATTATCCGTTCTATTGGCGCAGGAGGGTTTAAGATTGATCGGCGAGATAAAATCTGATGTTAAGCCATTGAATAAGATGATACAGCGCCTTCTAGGTGAGGTTGGGGGTGTTGTCTCAATGAAGGATCCAACCCGCGGCGGGTTGGCGGACGCCTTAAACGAGTTTAGTGAGAAGTCTGGTAAGGGCATTCTCATATATGAGGATAGGATACCAATTAAGGAGCCTGTTAAGGCTGCATGTGAGATGCTTGGCTTGGATCCGCTTGAGATTGGGAATGAGGGTAAGGTTGTTATTGGCGTTGTTAGGGAGAAAGCCGAGGAGACCCTTGAATTTCTTAGGGGGACTAGCGAGGGTAGGGATGCTGAGATAATAGGTGAGGTTACCGATGAATTCATTGGGGTTGCCATGCAGACGACTATTGGCGGTAAAAGGATTATTCCTAGGCCCCTCGGCGATCCCGTCCCAAGAATATGCTGAAGCTCTGACGCTATTAGGCTTCATACCAAGCTTTTCTAATAGTTTTAGGCCTTAAATCAGTTATTCCTCTCAGGGCTTCTAGGAGTATCATTGTTTTTTCGAGTTTTGGTTCTGGAAGCCTATTATCATAGTTGTCGTATCCCACGTAAACTATTGCTGGGGATATCTCATATATCCAGTCTATGAACTCTTCATCGAAGTCTAGGATTGGCTCTATAACAATGGCTTTCCATCTCCAGTTAAGTTTAACCATGGCCTCGTATCTCTCCCTAGGAGCCGGGGCTCTAGTCAACTTATAGTCCCTGTTAGTCTCAATAGTTGCACCAAGCACAACGTTATTTGGGAACTCACCCTCAAATTCGAGGTATCTTCCGGGATTCTTCGTTAAAAAGAAGAACCATGATCTAGGCTTAGACCTAACGACCCTCAGCACCCTCTCAATCCACTCCCTAGAAACCCACATACCCCACATATCGCTCATATCTGAAACGAAGATAAATTTCCCATTTGGAACCTTTCTGAGCCTCCATTCGGCTAGGGTTGGGTTGAATCCATGCGTTTTATAGGGTTCAACGCCCATTGAGGCAAGCCTTTTAGCGTAATTTCTGCTCCAGCAGTAGGTGCACCCATGTAGGCAGCCAGTTATGGGGTTCCATGAGGAGTCGATTTCGCCGAACTTTACACGCTGATCGGCAGCCAAACCTAACATCCTCTAAGAAATAATTGCGGTATTCTCCCTCTTTAACTTGATGACTTTAGGAGGACTCATAAGTAGAACAATTACTATATGCTTGTATCCACTAGATAGGTTGAGAGTAATTATTGAATCATGCGCTGGAAATGAGCCATCCTTAGCATAAGGTTGATTTAGTAGGGTCTTATGCTGTGCAGGAATAGGCAGATTAGCATATCTTGTGGTTTAGGCTGGGGGTGAAAGCGTTCACCCCTTCAGGGTGGGAGGAAAGTGCCAGTATTGCTTCAGATTTCCTTAACTCTTTTGTTGTTGGATCAATTTCTAAGCCTAAACCCTCTAGGGCGTATACGCCTAAAACCTCAATGTCCCCCTCTTCGGCGAAAACAATTATGGTTGTAACCTTCTCCCCCAAACATTCTATATAGGCTTCCCCAATCTCACGCCTAATAACCTTTCCCTCAATCGTTCTAAACAGCCTTTCACCTATAGGCTTAAGCCCTAAACCCTCAAGCTTTGCGCGTTTAATCCACGTGTACGTGGATCCTGTATCAACTATAAGATTTAGATCTAAGGTTTTTGATGGATTAATGGGGCTATAAATTTTAACTCTAGCGAATGTATGGCCCACTTTGAGCATCCCCAAACTCTTCTATTAGAAAACCATCAATATATGGGTATCTTCCATAGAATTATCATGTTTTCGTAAACGTTGAACAAGCATAACCAATAGGGCTAGACATAAATTTTTGGGCATTTAAGCGATAAAAAGATATTATTCCTTTCATTTATCCCAACAAATTCTGGACTCTAATGATGAGATATGCTGGTGAATACCCAATTCCTCTTTCAATTTTCCTATCCTAAGATTCACTGTGGTTGTCACCTAAAAATTATAAGCCTGTTATAGGTAGAAGCATTTCACGTTAGCTTTCAATTCTCTTTGTGAGATTCTTTGAATAGCCGAGTCAAAAAATTTAGACTTGAGGGCTTTCAATTCTCTTTGTGAGATTCCGAAAACATGCGAAGCCCCTCCGGCTGAAACAATGTACGTTAATCTTTCAATTCTCTTTGTGAGATTCCACGATAAGGAAACCCTCAGACGTAAACCACGTGAAAATCTCTTTCAATTCTCTTTGTGAGATTCTGATGCTGGATTGACGTCAGTTCAGGCGCAGAAGGTTTCTGCTTTCAATTCTCTTTGTGAGATTCCCAACTGACTTTCCAAGCGACATGCTAAGAAGGCTTGCTTTCAATTCTCTTTGTGAG
>Ga0105155_1000123_pt1 | contig 24985 bp, 15 predicted proteins | sample SSWtaG_2_FD_89589 | JGI IMG/M metagenome (GOLD analysis project Ga0105155, IMG submission 89589) | Hot spring microbial communities from Sandy's Spring West, USA to study Microbial Dark Matter (Phase II) - SSWsed_130316 | ecosystem: Environmental > Aquatic > Thermal springs > Hot (42-90C) >...
CTTATGAGGTAGTTAGTGATTGGTATAGCTCCACTGAAATTACATGGCATGATGAGCAAAAGGCTGGAAAGATAATCTATCCTTTCAAAGTAGACATAAAACTTATACAGCTTGGAACAGCCAATATAAGAGACCTTGTGGATAAATTATCTTTCATAGAACATAAAGATGCTTGGGCCACCTACCTAAGGGGCGGCCCCGCAAATTTTAAGAGACCTATAAGTGAAGAAGATTTTCAAGTAATCTTAAGTGAGTTAAAGAAACCATCGATCAATGTATCTTTTAAAACTATTAGCGTTAAAGAAATCCCGATAAAACCCTATGAGCTTGTTAAACATCGAGAGCCCTTAATTACTCAACCGCCTACAACCCCTCCAACCCACAAAGATTTAATAAACATGTTAAGAGATATCGGCGAAATGTTATGTTTTGTAGTTAAGATAGAGGATTTTACACCCGATAAGACTTATCGTTGTGATATGACTTGGCGTGATTATGAGGAGCATTCACCTCTCAAAGTCTTTGAAATTGAAGTTAGTGGAAATGTTGACCATGCACTTGCCAGTCTAGCGCATGCTTATGACGTCTGGAGACCCGAGTGCTTATACTTAGTAGTTTCAGATGAAAAAGATTTAGAGAGAGCTAAGAGATTAGTAGAGCCACGTTTAAAAGGTGCTTTCTCAAGACTACGTGGAAGACTAAAAGTTTTAACATGGAAAGAAGTTCTCACACTTCATTCCACTCTAAGCCCGCAGAGAGAATTAGTCAAAGAGTTGGCTAGCAGAGAAATGCGGTGAAGAAGCTTTTTTCTCTTTCTGAATTGCTCAGGCCCTATTTCAAGATTTTTAATAAAGATACGTTCAATCTCTTCTTCCCAATTAATTTTCTCTTCATTCATTATCAACGATATTAGTTAGGTGTTTTGATTACCATCTGTCACTAAAGTAATGATTAATCATCTACTAATAATTTGAATCTCAATGTCAAATTGATTTGCGATTACGAGGTCTCGAGACCGGACTACCTAGAAGCAAATATCTCAAAGCCTTGAACAACTTATTGTCTTTGAAGGATATTAAGATAGGAGTATCAAGAAGATTGAAAGAAGACTCAGAATATAGCATTCTATAGCTGACATCATAAAGAATGAGGCTTTTACACAAATCATAATAACCCTACGAGCATGCTGAACTTATAGGCTTGAATCTCTCCTCCAATCCGTACTTTACAGATGATGGTTCTATCACTTTGTCAAATACTACGTGTATGACTTGTCCTGGAATTCTGAATCCTGTTGCTGATTTTACTATAGCCTCGCCTGGAGGGAGAGCTCCGAGTAAACTTGCAAAAGTTTCTCCTAAATCTTCGATGATTCTTTTCCTGTCTACGTCCTCAACGTTGAAGCATATAAAATTTTGTTGAAGCTCTGTTGTCACAGCCTTGCTCACGAGGCTCAGCCTCCTAGCTACGAGCCATAATGGACATCCATTCCTCCCGCCCTCCGTTGCCAACTTCATCCAAACAGGATCCATTTCTCCGCCATAAAATTTCTCGGGCGCTATTCTGTGAGCCTCATCTGAAACTATTATGCAGCCAAAATCTTTCTTACTAGTGGCTTCTTCCCAAACACATTTAGCTAGGAAAACAGCCATCCTCTTTTTAACCTCAAAATCATCTGGTACACTTCTTTCCTTTGTTTCTGAGAAATCCACGATCACGATATTATTTCCCTTTATTAGCTCTATAAGCTCACTCTTACCATAGATTACTAAAGGAGAATCGCCCGGTAAATCCTCTACTAGGTGATTTGTTTTTTCAACTATACTTATAGCTGTGGCAATAGTTTCACTACGTCTTCCCGATCCTGCTTCACCTTTAATAAGGGATATGACGTGTTTTTTGGTTGGATATCTCCCGGCTTTCTTAGTTAGAACCAATGCTGCCAAAATAACTTCACTTGGAGCACCTTTTGTCCTCGGATCATCGCTCTCTATAAGACATAATGTGGCTTCCGGATCTTCCATTTTTAACCCTGAAATGAATGTATCCCATGAAATTATGCAAACTTTAAGGCCTCTATCTTCAAGTTTCTTGAGCGGTTGAAATTCTCCAGTCCAATCTAATATCAAGAAACGTAGATGTGGGAACGTCTCGAGAGCTCTTGAAATTAAAGTAAGCAACGCTGTTGTTTTTCCGGTTCCCTGAGCTCCACTTATTAACACACCTTGTCTTATCATAGGACGAAGGTCTATATGTACAGCTCGCTGTGTAAGGGATTCTATTCCAATTTTAACCTTAAATGACGTATTTGGCTCAGTAACGAGCTCTATAAGTTTCGAAGGACAACTATAGACTTCAGATAGCGGTATCACAGGATATTTTGGCGGTTCAATTCTTCCGTCCTCATAGAGCTTACCAACTAATATGCCTATGCAATCATATGTATGAGATTCATCTTTGGAAGCTCTACCATGGGCTATGAGCCTCTTCTCAAAGTCATAGCCATATCTATAGTATTCTGGTGATGCAACTTGGTACACTATTGGTAAGCAATCCTCATCTAAGACAAATACATAGGAACCAAGGGGCAGCTTCTTATCTTTTCTCAGGGTTATGTATATTTTATTTATTCCATAAGTGTAACGAGAGAACACATTTCCAATTATTTCCGCGTGCTTGACCAATTCTCTCACATCAAACTTTTCTTGAGTTTCGACTGATTCACTCAAGTGAGAACCCCCATATTAAGCCCAAAAGTTTAACATTAACGCCCTCATCTAATAGTTTAATTATCCCTCTTTTGTATATCTCCCTCATTATTGCCTTTGTTATTTTAGAATCTCTATGAGTTAAGCAAATAGATTTCGGCAAACCATCGAACTCGGCCTCATATGTTGTTAATGAAGTTGTTAACACATAGCTGGCGATCCAATCTTCCCTTCCCTTTAGATACTCTGGATATTCGACTCTAATAGGCGGAGTTAACGGATTCCTTGAAGTTTTGATGTAAAATCCGTATATTTCATTGAACCTAGCAAACGGTTCGGCCCCCTGCATTTCAATAGCTTTAGAGATTGATATAGCATTAGTCCTCTGACCATACTCTAAAAGCTGTTGGAAAATAAACTGATCAGTATAAGGTGAGTCATTCTTAAGTTCATACCAAGCCATAAAGTGTCTAGACGTACAACGCTTGACCACCGAGAAAACCGGAACGTCTAACTCATAGCACTTACGTATGAGCTCATCCCTTATTCTAATGAGCTGATGAGCTTTTTCCTGCATTTCACGGTAAACTTCTCCTCTCAAACCTTTCCTATATGGTATCCTTATGAGGAGGCTTGAGGCACTCAATGGTCCATCAATAACGACACACTCAGGCTTCCCATATTCATTCATATGGCGGATGCAAGCTACCGGAATAAGCGCTTCAGCCAAGACCTGATAGTAAAATTTGAACTCCCTGCTTGCCATTGCATCACTTTTAACTTTCACTAAATCTCTCAGTATTATTGGGGGACTTCCTTCTACATATGCGATTGCGCTTATGAACGCTGCCTTAGCCATCCCCATTGGTATTGGGCAGCTAGAAGCATCGGCACCTAAAGCTCTTAACGTCCACATCTCCTCATCCCTTGCAACATCTATTATTTTCAAACCCCCCTCCTCTAGTGTTCTCTTAAGGGTGGAAATTTTCTGCTGCGCCTCCTTAGCCATTTCATAGAGAGAGGTTGTCGAGTCTTTTAGTAACCCTGCGTACAGCTCCGGGTGTATTGTAGTGATTTTTTCAGCCTCCTCAAGTACAGACATTAAAGCATAATAGTCATCAAGTGTTATGAGACCTTCATCTACTCCCATTTGTAGGAAATTTGAAATTCGCTCTTGGAACAAACTCATTAGGGCCTAAGATAGATACGCCAATGCCACATATTAGTGTTATGCTAAGAGTTGTGCTCAAATCGAAACTCTCATTTGCTCAGAAACTAAACTCTTGAAGGAGGGTCAGGCGAATAGTTGAAATAGGGGTTTATAAATCTGCAGTTATAGCCAACAAAATCTTTTAGAATGGTTATCCCTAAACCAGTAGCTAAGGCGATCAGGCTTCAGCATCAAACAAAGGTATATTGGGAGTTGAAGGTTGAAAATGGTATAGTTGTTGCTTTCATAAAGAAACTTTCCTTACCATTTTTTTGAAAGGATGTAACTTACAACCTTTCTCCAGTCGGATTCCCTCTGCCATTCTGCATAGTATGGTTTTCTAACTCTCTTCTCATGCTCTCCCTTACGTGGCAGTTTAAAGGCTTCATCAAAGCATTTAGCCCTTCTAAACCTCTCCAAAAGCCAATTGTAGGGAGGGAGAACTCCTCCATAACCATATATCCTACGAAAGTCCTCTACCCTCTCAAGTTTCTCCCTAGTCCACTTCGGCCCTACATGTTTCCACCTCTCTAAAGCGTTTAATGGTTCGAAGCGCATGGGGTAGACCACGGCACCCCAACACAGCACATCGCGGACTCGCCTAAAGAAGCTCTCGGGATCATCATTAAAATTGTAAAGGACATAGACGACGATGCTACGCTTTCTAAATCCTCTCTGGCTTAGCATCTCAATGGCCTTTTCTACATAAGGTCCCATATCGTCATGGTCGTAGGCCAACCTTAAACATAGGGGTCTCATTCTCGTTAGTTTCTCTACGACCTCGCTCGTGATAAGCCTCGCATCCAGACCTTGGTTAAAATCAATGCTCATGCTTCTCACAGTGCAGAACCATATTAGCTCATCAAAGATCTCCTGCCAATAGGGGCTTTGGAGAATATTATTGTCCCATAGAATTATCCTCTTGTGGGCGGGGTAGACGAGGTCTTTAATGCTGCGCCTACATGAGTTAAGGCTTCCTTCGATATGCCAAACAGCACAATAAGGGCATCTATTATTGCATCCTCTGGAGGAGAATATTATGCTGCCGTCCCACTCTGGGACAAGATCGTATGCGGGCATGAGGTCTTCAGCCTCTTTAAAGACGCCGACATAAACATGATCAGCTCCAGACTTCTTTGCATGCTCAGGCATTAAAGAAGCGTATATGCCTCCAAGCCATAACTCCACTTTTGGAAAAAGGTTCTTATAGAATTGGACGACTTGCCAAACAGGCCTCCAAGCCCAAGTGTATAAGCTGGTAACATAAACTAGGTTAGGTTTTCGTTTTGGCTTAACACATCCTCTAACAAGTTCAACAGAGTCTCTTAAAAGTCTATGATACGACGCTATTTTTAGCAGTCCCATAGGAGGGAAGCGCGTATGGTAAGCTGGCTCAACAAGCAATACATGCATATAAATGTGTAAATTGACCTTTACTAATAAGTCTTAAATGCCTCTCCTTACCTTCTTCCTCGAAGAAGCCGCATTAATGGAGCTACTTATCTGAGGGGGAAACTTATCAAATGAAACGTTATCCACTACCATTGTAAGACAGTGTTAGTTGCTAGGCGTGGTCTAGGCACAACCATCAGCCTAGATTCAAGATCTTCATAAAGAGGCTTAGAAGGCTAGAGATAGTTGTTCAATTGCTCCTTCTAAAGATATTGGAATGGTTTCACTCTTAAAGATCCTTTTCTCTCCTTCAGAGAATGCGGCAATTGTTTTCTCGTCAACTCCTACAGGGATCTTCCAAAGATCTTCGAAAAACCAGTTTTAGAATTTTCTCGGTAGCGTCCGAGTAAGCATTTTATTCACCTGTCTTTATAGTCTGTCTTCGTTGTAGCATCTCTTGGACGTCTTGGACTTCTCAGCTAATCATCTATGAGAATACTTATTCATGATGTCACGTCTTCATCTCTAGAAAGTACGTTAAGATTATTTTCTTTGTCTCCTTAACTTCCTAATCGGTCAATCTAAACTTTAAGAAGCCTATAGAACAAATTAGTAAAAAAGAATTAGGTTTGATAGTATGCCGGCTCATTTAAGGATATAAGTTATTTCTTACGGTATTTGCAACAACGTTTGGGTCATCTGAAGCATCTATAAGCATTAACGGTATGCTAAGCTGTTGAGCGAATTGTTGAGCGTTTTGAATTTTCGTCGGTTCTTCTTGTTCACTATTCCAGCAAGTCTTTATCACAGCGATCCGAACATCGAATCCTTTACTCTGAGCACTTCTCACATACTCTTGATAACTATACCGAGGGTTCTTTACTTGTAATTCTAACGCTGAGATCAAAAGGTCGTACCTATCTCTACTTACATTAAGTTCTTCTTCAAAAGCTTCGGGAAATTTAGCTGGAGGATACTTTCCTGTACCGAGTTCTTGTGGAGAGCTATGGAGAATTAAAGCCTTTAAAGACCGCCCATTTCGAGCTTTTACATTCCATACATGCCCCTTTAGCCTTCTCCCTAAACCCGTCAAGCTCCTAATTATAGTTGATTTTCCACTTTTCCTTCTACCTACAATGAAGAGTGCATACTTCATATCGAAAACCTACTTTTCATTGTCTGGGTCAGTTTTATAAATCTTCCCCAAGATTAGTTAGAAGAAAAAGAGGGTTCAGATAATTAGTAAAGAGCTTTATACCAAGAAATCACCTGAGTATCTTATTTGATTAATTTTCCTTACAGCTATATAATTGCCTCTTCTCATATGTCTAGCTTTTATATCCTAGAGGAAAATGTAGAACATATATAGTATTTACTGAAGCTTTAAAGAAAAAGATTAAAGAGCTAAGGAATATGCTATAGTATTCAGCGAATGTAAATGATTCCAAAGGCTACTGAGAACACGATAACAAGTTTAGTGAGGGAGAAGCTAGAAGAGTTAGGAGTAAAGGCTATGGCCTTTATCTCCATACAGACACCTGAAGGGAGAAGAGAGGTTGACCTATGGTGTTACGATGGTGGAAGCTATCCTATTGAGGCAAAATTCTCTGAAACCGACCTAGTAGAAGCTATAAGCAAGATTTATAATGATTACCTTAAGCATTCAAGTTACCTCAATATTCAAGGAGGGTTTGCGTTATTACTTCCCGAAGAATTTAAAAAACCTATGTCTTTAGATAGAATTCGAGAGCTGGTCAGCAAGCTTAGGTTCAAATTAGTTTGTATATTTCCTCCAGAGGATAAGAGGAAGAGCTTTACGGTACATGAAGGTAATTTGACTGATGTCTGCAGAATTTTAGCATCTTATATTTTAACTCCTCCAGAGTACGTAGAGCCAAGTATACCATACATTATCGGTGTGTTAAGAGAATCAGCTAAAAGCATTGCTGAAGCTATGAAAGATATGTCTGGCAAAGCTATTGAGGATATGCTTGGAGGAAGAGACGTGTTTGAGAATATTCTCCAATATGAGGAAGGGAAATACCCTTTAGAGGACTTAAGGCTTGTAATGTCGTATATACTAGTTACTCAGTTACTATTTTATCACGTTATATCCAGTTTTAGAGAAGATTTTCCGTCAATAGACCCTTCACACATTAAGAAACCTTCTGATCTTAAGGAATACTTCAAGAAAGTTTATGAAGTGAATTATCGGGCTATCTTCTCTTATGATATAGTTTCATTAATTCCTGATAATTTCACGAACTATATTAAGACTATCATAAACGCTATCAAGGGTATAGCACCAGAAAAAATTAGAGGAGATTTACTTGGTACTATCTTCCACGATTTAGTCCCATTCGAAGTAAGAAAATCAGTAGCGGCCTTCTATACAAATGTATTAGCTGCAGAATTACTCGCATCTTTAGCAATAGATAGGCATGACGCAAAGATTGCGGATTTCGCATGTGGGAGTGGAGGTCTACTTGTAGCAGCCTATAGGAGGAAAAAGGAGCTTTTGGAAAGAGAGAGAGCTTTTATGCGAGAAGACCATAAAAGGTTCGTTGAGGAGGACTTACTTGGTATAGATGTAATGCCTTTCGCCGCTCATATAGCTGCATGTCATTTAGCTTTACAAGCCCCTGAGTATTTTACTGATAAAGTTAATATAGCAATCTGGGACTCAACCGAACTCGAACCTGGACATACAATACCTTCCATAGCTGCTTTAAAATTTGTTTTGAAGGGTCAAACGGAATTGGAATTGTTTACAGAACCTCAACAAGAAGTTAAGGGGGTTGTAAGCTTAACGGGTTTAAAGTCTGAAGAGATTAAACTAGAGGAACAAGACGTAATAATAATGAACCCACCCTTCACAAGACAAGAGAGAATACCTAAAAAGTATAAGACTGTATTATCAGAAAGATTTTCGAAGTATAAAGATTATCTTCACGGGCAGCTAGGTTATTATGGATATTTTATTTTCTTGGCGGATAAGTTTCTAAAAGAGAACGGCAGAATTGCCTTAGTATTACCAGCTACGATTTTAATGGCTAAATCTTGTCAAGGAATACGAAAATTTTTAAGTGAAAACTATCATATAGAATACATAATTACAACTCATCAACGGTCTGCTTTTTCTGAAAGTGCAAGATTTAGAGAAATACTGCTTATAGCTAAAAAGCTAGGCTCTTCTGATAAAGAAATTGAGAGAACTTACCTAAAAATAGCGATTTTAAAAAGATTGCCATCTACTTTAATTGAGGTACGAAGATTTGCTAATTTGATCAGAGAAACCGCAAATTATGAAGATGATAAAATAAAAATTTTTACAATAATGTATAAGGAGTTTATGATGGATACTGAAAACTGGTTTAAATTTATAATGGTTAATCCAGATTTGTTAATCTTTATGAAAAAGTTATTAGAGTCTTTTAACTTAGTAGATTTGTCAACGTTATGTGAACCTCAGCGGCTAGATCTGCAGCATCTAAAATTTGGTGATTTTCATGGTTTTATTCTTTTTGAAGAGAGAAGAGCAATAAAGAAAACGGATGTATGGGTTCTGCAATGTAGAGAGAAAGACAAGATCTTAGCTAAACATAGAGGTTTAAGCTTTAGTGTGAGCATCCCCCTTGAAGTCCTGCAGAGGGGGGTTCGACGCTTATCGCATGTTGACACCATAGATGTAAGTTCTACGGCAGATTATCTTATTACAGGGTGGTTTAAAGATATTATGAAAATGGCTTCTCAATCTTTATCAAAAGCGCAACTGGAGCGATTTAACGAAAACATAATCAATTCTTGGAAAAATAAATTTGAAGCGAGGAAAACACACGTCTTGATGGGAAGAAGGTTTGATATATCTGCCCCTGGAACTAAATGGATAGCTTTCTATTCAGATACAGAGATTATTGGAACAGACCATTTTTGGTGTCTAAAAGGTTTAGTTGGTGATGATGCAAAAATAGTTACATTGTGGCTTAACTCTACTTTTTCATTACTTCAATTAATAGTTAAAAGGAAAGAAACAAGAGGTGCTTGGATGAAAGTAGAAGAGTATATTCTGAAGGAGATAAAGATTCCCTCAATCCTAAACATGTCTTCAAAAGATAAACAGGTTCTGTTGGAAACATTTGAGAAAGTTAAAAATATCAAACCACCAAGTATTTTTGAACAATTGAAAAACAAATTCTGGAGTAGACAATTAATAGATCAGGCATGGCTTAAAGTCTTAGGTTATAAAGGAGATTCTACCTCCTTACTTGACATTCTCTACAACCTATTATCTAATGAGATAGAACTCTTAAAAATTATGATGGCAGAAAGTTCCGCTGTATCTTCAAGTGATAATTTCTCATAAGACAAGGTAAAATACCGCGTCTGAGTGTTTAGTCTTTTAAGAAGCTAGTAATTAGAGATTGGGACCTCGACCTTATACGTATATATTACGGTTTGGTCTCTAATTGTTTTTAGGGGTAGGAACTCATCTCAAAACTATTTAAGCTTCTCTTTCTTGGTTTTCCTTACAGAGTTTTGTGAGCTTAATGATTTTGAGACCATAAGCTCTTTCTTCCTCCTAGGTTTAGGGTTGGTAGGCCTAGAGCTGATGATAGGATAGTCCTAAACGGTACACTCTATGTTCTCTTGAGATGTAAGTCCAAGCTAGAATGATTTTACTAATTCTAATCTCCCTATTATAGCATTCAATTCTTTTAATAGGTTGTAGGCTTTCTCAACATCCTTTGCTTCTAGATATGCTAGAGATTTTCTAAAATCTTCGCTTAAGGAGCTTACTTCCTCCTCTATTTTCCTCAGATCTATCGTGTTTGCTACGACAACGAGCTTCTGGACTGTTGGATTATTCTTAGCTCTCTGTAAGTTAAGTATTAGTGAGTCTATACTTCCTCCTCTATGTACTTCGAATACATAGCTTACCACTCCTAGATTCGCAATTTTTGCACGCCATACAACATCAACTCTAGCACCCTTCGCTATTAATTTCTCACTCTCAGCCTCAAATCCTAACCCGTTCCCAAGCTCAACAAGCTTCTCCACAATCTCATCATGGTCAAAATCATAATCTTCCGAGACGATCGTTCTCCCCTCTACGAATATAGAGGTAGGATATACTTCCTCACAAATATAGTAGAGGAATAAGTCGACTAAGAGTAAATCTACAGCTTCCTCTATAATCCCAAGCTTTTCAAAAGTAGGTTTAATCTCATCATATATCTCTTTAAGAGCATGGTTGAATCTTTCATATTCTGAGCCTGTTATCCTATACTTCCTGGTTTGCAGCTCATCTCCTAGACCTAGGAATTCTAGAGCTCTTCTACTCTTCTCATTCCATATGCCATACTCTAAGGAGTTAAAGAAGGCTAGGATCTCTGTTAGACCAGCAGGCCCAAGCCCCCTAACATTTTTAGTAAAGTGGTCGTAACGTTCCGAGAATGGACCTTTCCCATAAAGCAATCTTCTCAACTCAGATTTTATTACTTCAATACCCCTATCCGCTAAAACCCTATCAGCTACATAATCTTTATTCGTCCATCCAGCAAACGCATATAATGATGCGATAATCTTCCTGAAATCAGGCTCTGTTAACCTTTCAATATTTTCTTCACTCAGAAGATTTCTGAACTCTCTAACCCTCTTAACAACTTGCTTTACATGTTCTCTCGCATCCTCAGACTTCAACCATTCCTCAAAGCTAGGCAATATTTCATGAATCTTCAACTTAACCTTACCATTCAACAAGAACGTTCCATATCCTATGAGAAGACATGTTATTTAATTTTTCTTGATGCACCTCTATAGATTGTTGTTGACCTCTTAGTTTCTATTACTACTTATTATTTCCATTCCTTTAATCTTCTATGCTTTGATAAATTACTTAATCATTACCCGCAATTGCCATTTAATGATTAATTATTCCTGAATTTTACTGTAAAGATTATAGAAACTCTCACTTGGAAGAGTTAGATAAAAATTGTCAAGACACAACTAACTGTGTATTCTAAATGAGAAACATAATATACTACGATAGTAGTGAGAATCTCTCGTTGTTTATTTGATTTTTCAGTGAAGATTTATATTCCATGCTAGGCACTGTGACCACATGGGAGGAATCTACGAAAGGGTGACGTTATAAAAATTTGTGAGAAAAATACAAGTTAGTTGAAAGGCTTGGTGGAGGTTTCCAATTTCGAACATGGCTTGTTAGAGATGTAGGAGTATCTAAAAAGAAGATCAATGGTAAGGAGTACGTAATTAAAGCAACTACTGATGAGAGACTTGTAACCTCCGAATTGAAATTTTACATTTATCTAGCCAAGAAGGGCTTTCCTAGTAGGTATTATTCTGAATTATTAGCATTTGATAATGAGGCTGAAGTCAGTAGGGCAGATAAACAAGTCGGAAGATTCTATGCTATCTTGCTGAAAAGATACGATGGAAGTCTTAAAAACCTCCTTAAGAAACTAAACCCGAAAGAGAAGAAAAAAATAGTAAGTAAGTTAAAGAGAAGGGTCAAAAGACTACATGAACTAGGCATTGTACATAATGACCTAACACTATCAAATATACTTCTTCGAAGGAAGGGCAAAGGATTAGGAGTCTTACTAACAGATTTTGCTAATAGCAAATTCACTAAAGATGAAAGAAGTAAGAAGAAGGAGTTAAAACGTCTTAAAAACATATGTTCAAAAATACTGCAAGTATAGGTCTCTATCCAGATTATCTATACCATAATATTCTAATGAAGCGAATAGTTTCACTCTTTATGTTCTAGTTTTTCGCACTTTTTAGTTGTCATAATAAAGCTTAAGTTTATTATCTTCTCCAAAGCTAAGATCTTTGAGCTTCTCATCATTCCTTCAAGCCACCTCTATACTGACTCTAAAATTACTCCAAGTCTAAACCTTTAACTTAAGGCATAGTCTAATAAATCTCCAACATTCTCAGTCTCTCTTACGCATTCTCTCCATATTTCTCAACTCTCACATCTAAGCCTCGATATATGATGAGCGAGGCCAGCTGGACATAGCATTAAAATTCGTAAACCTCTAAAACCGGTATAGGAACTTCAGCAATACATTAGAATTAGTGTTCTGCGAATAGTTAGAGGAAAAGCGGGGAAGTGTCAAATTAGCATTTAAGGCTCTACACGAAATAGGATACTACACGTTATGAGCCAATACACTCAGTCTTCCTTCCATTAGGTGGATATATAACGGTTCGAGCAGACCTAGACATGGAAGACGCGACGATCACATAGCCAAACATAACTATAGTCTCAAAGAAGTTAAATTGAGTAAATGGCCTAGCAATATGTCTGAAAGAAGTAGAAGACCGCAAGACAATTCAGTCTCATATAATACCTTTAGATGAAGAACTCTGGAAATGGAACAATTATAGAAGCTTTCTAGTAGATAGACTGAAAGAACTGCTTCAGTGAACTAGTCGATAGAAGACCATAAACAGGATACTTAAGGAGTGATATTACTTGGTTGATCAGATCACCAAATACATCGAAAACTTTAAATGTAATCAATATATTCAAGACATCGAGAAGTAGAATGCGTCTGAAATACAGTGAATCTGAGGTTAAGAAGAGAAATGTCGTGCTAAAGATGGAGACTTATGAGCGTCTCCAACGATATCTTCTAGAGTTAATACAAAAGCGTAAAACTCCTAGGGTAACATTTGATGAGGCAATAAATGCCTTATTAGATGAGCATGAGGGGAAGCTGGGAGATGAAGAATCAGGGAACAAAAACTAGATCATTTGGTAGTGGAAAGAGGGAAAATCACGACTCCTCTCCGTTTTATTCTAGGAAGCTTTATAAAGAGATCAAGTTTCCAGAACCCAGCCCAGAAGATCTTGAAGAAAACCCGGTTCCATCCAACCTCATTGATAAGGTGATTCTAGGTGATGCTAGAGAATGTTTAAAGAAGCTCCCAGACAAATGCGTCCACTTAATGGTTACATCTCCACCATATAATGTTGGAAAAGAATATGATGAAGACCTGAGTTTAGGTGAATATCTAGACTTCATAGAAGAGGTTATGAGGGAGGTTTATCGAATTCTAGTCTTTGGAGGTCGAGTCTGCTTCAACATAGCTAATCTCGGGAGGAGACCATACATACCATTACATGCATATTTAATAGAAAGATTTGAACGAGTGGGCTTTTTAATGAGGGGGGAGATAATATGGTATAAGGGGGATGCTGTAGCTAGCTCTTCCACAGCATGGGGTTCATGGCAATCAGCAGTCAACCCTATATTGAGGGATGTCCATGAATATATCATCGTCTTGTCAAAAGGTGGCTTCTCTAGGAAGAAAGATCATGGGAAAGAAGACACGATAACGAGAGATGAATTTATAGAGTTCACTAAAAGTGTATGGAAGATCCCGCCTGCATCAGCGGTGAAGGTCGGTCATCCTGCTCCGTTTCCAATAGAGCTACCTTACAGGTGCATCCAGCTATACACCTTTAAGGGCGACGTAGTCCTAGACCCATTTGTAGGAGTGGGAACTACATGCATTGCCGCAATCTTAACCGGGAGGCATTTTATAGGAATAGACATAAACCCGGAGTATGTCAAGAAGTCAGAAGAAAGAATAAAGAATCTATTAGCACAAAGTACATTAACAGGAGAATTGCATTTCGAAGCTCTTAATAAATATGAGATATAAGTTGATTAAAAGTAACGACTTAGCTGCCCTTCATTATTTATCAATCTTATTTACTAGCATTTTTACCATTTCATAGAAAGCATCTAGGTAATCCCCCCTGCTAATCTGGGCTGTAATTTCCCTTATTGAAGGGAGAGGGATATAGTTGTCTTTCTCTTTTGCTTTTGTAACAAGTTTTTCAACAGCCTTCTTACTTATGCCAAACCCTCTTGGATTACCTCCCGTAGGAATCCACCAAAATTCATCAAACTTCATTTCTCTTTTCACCGACTCAATGTCATTTAATTCAAATACGTATATGCCTTCTTTTGTAACATAGACTATTGGACATGTGAACTGGAAATTTTTAACTCTCTCAGCGCTAGGAAAACCATTCCAGGCAACTTTTATTATCCCTACGCTCTTAGCGGTCTTAAGACTATATGCTTGCCGCCTGGCCTCGCTTATCAAGTAGAAATCTTCCTCTCTTCCTAGCTGTTCCTGAATCTCCTCAATAACTCCATGTTTCTTTAATGTTGCTATAAACAACTCTTGTCTTCTTATACCTATATCAGGTGTTTTAATTACATCACTAAGAACCTTAAAACCCTTAGCTAAAAACTCCAACACTTTATTCTGACTCCTGAGTAAAGCTATTAAAGGGTCCACGAAAATCTAGCCTTGACGGTCTTATATAAATACTATCCTGTTCCGACACTCTTTTTCAAGAACAGGGTCTCGTTAATAGCCTAGACCCAAAACTGAATGGAAAGACACTTCACAAAAATTAAACATGTTAAGATGGTAAAATAAAACTTTGATTATCCTCATAATAGGATAAGAATAATGCCTTGAATATTCTTGAATTTCCATCTTATATTTAATCTAAAATCCACAGCCCTAGACAGAAGCCCTCAAACGTAACCCACAAAGCATCTTAACAGATTAACAGAAAAAGAATACTATGAAAGTTCAATTAAAGATGTACTGTTCGAGGAAAACTTATGCGTTAATTGAAAAAGATACAACGTGTCTAAGCCACTCTACTAGCAAAAAATCCTGCGTTGAAACAACTGCGAGAACGTTCAGATAGGGAGCATGTTTAAAGTCTGGAGGTATAGATACTTTGACACTCTTTCGGCAGGTCTCTGTAACACTCGATTTTCTCAATGCAGATTCCAGCAATAGGATGCAACCTGTCTTAGAGTGCCTTACTGCTGTTTTCCATCTTTACTTTCAGAATATATGGGACAAAAGTTTAATGTTTAACAGAATGGATTTAAAATTTAATGCGATGCTAGATTGTTCACAAATTTACTTTAATATCTTCCATCCATGAAGTTAACTTTCACAGCCATTGTCTTAACAATCAAAGTTATTAATCCCTCAACTTTTAGAGGTTATTAATATTAATGAATATACATGAGGTGCTAATATGCCAGGAGAGTATCTAATGTTATGCGTCTCTAGCATTGCTTATTTCAAACCATGCAAGAGCTGCGGCGCTGCTTGTCAGCTTTGATAAAATTGAAACCACTATTTCATCAGTGTTGGAAAAGGTTTGAAAGTTTTCGTATTTCTCGAATATTGACATTTTTACTGCTCAGCTCGTTCTTTCGTCTCTATAAATTTACGATGCACTCGAATCCAAGAAAAGAGGATTCCATTTAGAAGGCTTAGAAAAATAAGAAATACTTGTCTTCCATGTCGAACCATAGTTCGAATAAAGCGATAAAGTATTAACTTCTTGCTTCTCTCTTGATTCTAAAATAATTCCATCATTGTTGCAAATATTTTTTGTAGATCAAGCTAATTGCGGCTATGTAGCGGATACAAGACTCTGTTATTATTGAGCAGAGGCAGTAGAGTATATCTGCTTTCCTTTATTGAAGTTATAAGTAAGAAAATACAATAGAACTTTACGCTAACTATTCTATAGGCAAGAATCCGAAAGTAAAGAATATGTAAAAACGAATAAAACTTTTTGTTAACATTAACATACTCTAACGTAACGCCTTTAAACATTTCTTAACACTTAAAGTTTTAATTCTTTTTACAAGTCAATTAGTCTTCGGATCATCTAGATTTTAGATTGAACTTGACTCATCTCTAAATTCTGTAACCTAAATGTGTAGCCATTTAGGTCGCAGAAATCTGAACAAAAATAGCCAAGGAAAAAAGCGTAAATAATTTAGGGATGAATTCTTTATTAAAATTTCATGTATTTTCTGAAATTGAGTGGAGACCATTTAGGCCCGACCATTATTTAGGTTAGATTATTTCTTCAGAAGGCTACTATTAAAGACTCTTTAGATGTTTGAAGGCATCTAAGAAGTAAATTATTATCCTAAAAATTTATCTTCCCTCTTTTAAACGTTGCTGAAAAATTTATCTATAGGTTCATATTTAGAATATAATTAGCATGACATGATTAATATTAACGATATTAGTTTAAGTTGGGTAAGAGTACCTTTAAGATACTCTTGGGGTAGACCTCGAGAGCTAAAAGCTATACATAGATTTAGAAAGTTGACAAGAGGTGATAACATTTTTGAGAGAGACAAAGCCTGGTAAGGCTCCTATTGAAATACATATGGAGAATATTATCAAAAGTTGCCGGAATCTATGGATGGGTTACAAGAGATGGCTGTTGCAAGTTCATATATTGTTAAAAGAGCTAGAGCAGGAGGCAAACTTGTCGGTGATTGAGGGCGACTCGTTTGTTAGGTTTAAATCTAATATTGATAATGCTGGTCTCAACTCTCTTTTCTTTATCTATGAAATTGGGAACGTACTTCCTACTCTGACGTGGCGTCATTTAATTGGTGCTGGCCATTCGTTTAACTATGTCTTATTGGCTAGACCTATTTCTTGTCTTCCAGCTTTCAGTTTTTCACTTGACCGGCAAACAACTCTTCTATACTGGGGAGAAAATGTTCCGTTTCTCTCGACAATATATCTTAAAAACCTTAATCTGAGAAACTTTGTTCTCAAAGCGAATAATCCAAGTTCTGTTGAAGTTTCGGCGGCAAACATAATGTGGCCAAAATCTGCTTATCCGTTAATGAATCAAGAGCTTGAACGTTTGATGCCTTACTACATTTTCAACTCACTCATGCCTCCAATTCTTAACGATGTGGGTGAAGTTTGGTCTGAAGCACCTTTAGTCCTTATCGGGGATAAGACGATCAGGCTCTTGACAATACATAAGACTATCTGTACTATTGATGTAAAGAATACAAGGACATTTACGGACAGAAATGTCGTCAACACTAGAGCTACCTTAATTGATCGCAGCTTCACTGTGAAGCATGTGTATCTCGATATATCAGAAGAATATTTTGACCAACTTGTTAGGAGAGAATCCCCTCAAGAAGTTATCTTCATAAAAGACGCGAAGTTCAGCTACGACCCTACAATGAGTATGCAAAGACCGTATATCCGCTATATGATATATCCTTTTGAGTCCATCAAGTTATTTAGTGAGGAGAGTTATGGATTGCCGCTAAGTATAGTATCCATGGTGCTACGTGAATACTACCTAAAGTCGAATGATCCTTTCCTCTTCACCTTAACCCCTGAAGAGTTCAAAAAATGTTTAGTTAGGATTCTTTCTCCTTTTCCTCATAGCCAGATAAACGAGCTTGGTCTAAGACTTATTGAAAGTAGAAAGGGGCTCTCCGCTTTAGCTTCTCTACTACGTGTTTATGTTTCAGATGGCTCTATATTCTCATATCTTCACCCTGCGTTATTCGAATGCTTTATCACCACTCTGAAAGACCGGATTGAAAAAAACTATTTGGTTGGTCTACAAAGAATTGCCTCTAGGTATATTCAGGAAAGTGAGCCTTCTAGGATTATCTCAAATGTGTTATTGATTCAAAAATTATTTGAAGAAGAACTTAACTCTACACTTAGCTACACTAAGGCAGAGCGGCTTATAGTTCCTCTTCACACCTTCGCGAAGGTGTGCATCCCCCTCTCAAAAGCTTTATGCATGCGGTCTTGGGGTCAAGCGTCATGAATGATTTATGGGTAGCTACATATCATGAACTTCTAGAGTTAGAGAAGAAGAAAGTTGATGAATTTGGACTTGAGGAACCGCCAAATCCAGCCTCGTTCCTTTCCATCGAAGAAATTAAGTCTATATGCTTGAAGAACAGAGTTGAGTTCCAGCAATTTATCTCTTCTGGTCTGTTAGTACAATATCCTGGTCTTGGCTGGCGTACAATGCACTTTGATCTTATTTACAGGATTGTCCATATAAGGAACTTAGAGTGGCAGGCACCGATACCTCTTGAATATAGAGTCGAGATCCAATCCGAGCCTGTCCCTGATTTTGGTCGTTACAAGTTCAGTGAAGTGTTGCCTGAGTTGATTCCAGATGAGTCAGTGAGAAAGATTATTCTCTCTGCTCTCGCTAAGAGTAAGTATGAAGGATTGTCAAGCCATCAGCTACTTATAATAAAAGAGCTCCTCTCTAAGAAGCCCAAATATGCAACTGCCGCTATTGTTGCCCCTACAGCCTCAGGTAAGACACTTGCATTCTTTCTGCCCGTAATCGTTAGAGCAGTTGAAAGAGGTAGAGAGGGAAGAGTCGGAATTTCATCTATACTTGTATACCCTCGCAAGGCACTTGAACGAGATCAACTACAGTCATTTCTTACTTTAATTGACTTTATTAACCAGGAAGGGGGCCATCAAATTACTATCGGGATCGATGATGGTGATACAAAAAGATTTGACGAAATTAAACCCGGAGACACATATCGAGAAATGAAGTGCATTGAATGCTCAAGCAGCTTACTCATAGAGAGGAAAGAAAGTAGCATTACAGTAAAATGTAGTGGATGCTCAAAGGAGTACACCTATATATTGGCTTCGAAGGATGAGATTTGGCAAAAGAAGCCAACAATCCTAATAACAAATGTTCATACAATATATAGAAGACTTCTCTCCCCCACCACGGTAAAAATGTTTGCTGGGGTAGATTTCCTCGTCTTTGACGAGGCCCATGTTTATACAGACTACCTTGGAGGACACGTTTTCTATATTCTTAGACTCCTAAGACATGCAACCAGTTCAACCGGATCAAACCCGTACTTTGTCTTCTCATCAGCGACTATACCAAATTCTCACGAATTTATCGCAAAGTTAACGGGGGTTGAAGCTGACAAGATATTCTACGTTGACTATAAGAAGACGTTAGAAAAAGCTCAAGGTATAGGACGCAGGCTGATGTTATATCTCTACCTTTTGCCTCACCCTGACTCAAGCGTGGAAACTCTCACTGAAGCTTTGATCTTAGCGGTCACGTTATGGTGTCATAGGCATAATTTAAAGGCCATAACCTTCGTGGACAGTATAGCCGAAATATCGACGCTCTCAGACTATATCTTTACGACTATCCTAGACAGAAGGCAAGGACGAGAAGTCATAGACCATCTTTATAGTACAAGAAACATCCCTGAAAACAGCTATAATTGGTTCCCCTTGACTCCATCTAGAATAGCGATAGATCAAGATGCATTCAGACACTTCGTGCTAAACCAATACAAGGCGAGTATCGGCATACACTATGGCCAGCTCCCTCTATCGGAGCGGGCAAGAGTCGAATACAACTTTTCAAAGGGGCATCTAAAACTCCTACTCTCAACATCGACTCTCGAACTCGGCATAGATCTATCAGATGTCGCTGTAATAATTCAACATAAGTTGCCAATAACGCCTGAAGGCGTCGTACAGAGGGTGGGCCGGTCTGGCAGAAGCTCCGCCTCCTTAAGAGTAGCCTTAGGGATAGTCGCTCTCCAGTCATCGCCCTTGAGCACCCTTTACATGTTCGATGAAAACCTTCGAGGCAGGCTAGCAGACCCCAACTTGCTCCCCCCAGTACGAGTAGGGCAGTCTAGCGCAAGCATCAAACTCCAGCATACTCTTTCGCTGCTCCTCTATAAGCGGGCCTTGGAAGGTAAGCCAACTTTTCTAACGGGAGAAGAGTATTTGAAATCTAAACATGCAGTGGTTAGTGCAGTTAGAGAGATCACAAGTGAACTTAATGAAGACCTACTTGACTTTAATGCAAAAGTTGGTCTATTTGACGATAAAGATATGCTTAAAAGCCAGATCAACGAGCTCAGAACCTTGCTTTTTACAGTACTGTGCGTCTTTAAAGATGTTAATCAAAGCGATTTTTCCCAAATTAAGGAAAAATGGGATAAGACACTTACTGATATTGAGGACAAGTCAACAACTATTAGACAGATACTTCCAAAAATAAACAGTCTGAAAACTATGTTCGAAAAAATACAGGACCTTGATGGAAAGATCATATGCGAGCTTGAGTCGCTTAGGCAATTACTGCATCGGGCCTATCATTTATGTAATACGCTACATAGCATAGCAAGGTCATCTTATTATGCTGGAGATAATAGTTTGATGCAAGGATGGTGTAAAGCAAATTCTAGTGACGTTGAAATAATAGCTAAGGAGATCCCCGACTCTGACGAGATCCTCTCCCGACTTAACACACCTTTTCTTACTTACTTTACCAATGTGATGAAAGGCGACTATAAAGCATTTAGGATAAAATATGGATTCGGCTTTGATGAAGTTATTAAAGCATTAACTGATGTTACCACTTCCCTAGGAGATCGGATGAAGAACGGTCTAGCGAATTTCTTTAAAGAGCTTCCAAATATAGTTAAGTTTTTGCAGTCTGTTAATTTGCAAGGCTTAATTACATATGAGTCGCTTAAGCGGATAGAAAGCGAATTAAAGGTTAAGCCCTGGGGCATCGATATTATTGATGCCATCAATCTATTATTGCTGAATAGAACAAAGTTCTCGTTGATGCTGGAACCACCATCTCCTGAATTGCAGTTAGTAGGTGTTGAGGGGGCATGAACTCAAGTAGAACTTTAGATTTCACAAAGAGAATTAGTAGACGAGGCATACAGGCGTTATACACATTTACACCTTTCAAATTTCTTAGAGCTCAACGAGGAGAGACATACACACTCGTCCTTGCTGAAACGGCTCACCACCAACTAGTAGGTCTGAGTCTCCGTTGGCGCTCAGAAAGTATAAAAGATAAATTCCTTTTCAATGTGCCGCAAGGATTTCCCAAAACTATCGTTCAACCATATGAAATCTACCCTGTAGAGTTGACTAGAGGGCAGTCTGAAAGATATACATTTATATCGAAAACACACCGATGGAGCTACTTCCCTGAGTACATGGAATTCAGCTGGGAGGCACTTCATGGAGGTTATTATTGTGCCTTCGGATTAGTGCTGCTCTCTTCAAAAGAAAAAAACTGTCCTCTCGTAAGGGAATGCCCAATCCGTAACGGAACGCCTTGTAAATACTATTTCGGTCCCATGGCATACAGTAGCCTCTATAATGTTTACCCACTAATACGCAAGAAATACGAGCCACCTCCCGATAAAGGAAGAAATGAATCTTTAGCTGCCATAAGATATGAAAGCATGCCACTTGTTACTTTAACCTACATTCCAAATGGTAACTACGTTGCATTCATTGATGGGGTGCAATTCTTGCCTAAACGTGCAAGGATGTTTAGGTACCCATCCCTATTCCTTAAGGAAGGCCTAGGTTTCAGAATTTCACATGCACCAGCCATCCAGTTTGAATTCCATAAGGAGACATTAAGAGAACTGATAAGAGATAGGCTTAACAGTAAACCTATTCTTGCCCGTTGGATCAGGTTAAAACAGCAACTATATCTAGATACAGATGATGACGATGGTCTAGTCCGGGAGGGAAGGGGTTTCACCGCCTTCCAGCGGTTGGACGACGTGGTTAAGTTAGCATTGTCTAAAAGAAGCAGTCCTGAACGAGCTCCATCCATTGTGAAAGCAGTTAGCGAGGCAAAAGTTGACGATAATCTAATAGATTTTGCGAGTGTTTTATTCGTTCACAGTTTCACACATTTATTTCTGAATTGGATAAGCGCTAGATATGGATATGGTAAGGGAGACTTCGGGTACCATTTAGAACATGATAAGATTCAGCCGACTGGATTTCAAAAAGAAGGTGTAAGAGCTTTTGTCTTTGAGATGGCTGTTGGAGGACTCGGATATCTTAAGAGCTTTGAGCAAGATGTTAAAAACAAAGGCAAGGGCATACTTACTGAATTCCTAGGTTCTGAAAACCAAGGAATTCAGAAAGTCTTAGAGTTTTGCGAAAAAAGATCTGAGCGGGCTTTAAGAGATCTACCTACAGAGCTAAACAGTTTTAGGAGTAATGACCAAGTAGTCAATGATCTTATTGACGCAATCTTAATGGCGTACACAAAAAGCTTCGATGAACCATATGTTTATCCACATGTTAACTCAGTAAGGCGTGCGATCGTAGACGCTATAGCTATAACTTCGAAGAACCGTAGCTTAATGGATGACCTGCTTGGTAAAAGCCCTCATTGCTGGGACGGTTGCCAGCTATGTGTTATGTTAGAGCGGGATTGTAACTATCCTCCATTCGACCAACCATTCCTAGTCACGAATAGACTCACTGCGGACGTTATTAGGATTCTCAGGCAGATGGTCGATTCACCTGTGCAAATAATCCCCTTGAAGATTGGAGTTGAGAAAGAATTTCTGAGGTTCGTGTCCGCAGCAAGACACACGATCGACTTAATCAGTCCTTGGCTCTCACCTGAAATTGTAAAGGCGCTTGCAGAAAAAGCGGAAGAAAATGAGCTGAGTGTTCGTCTAATTACTTCTAGAGATATAACTAACAAAGTTCATGAAGAAAGTCTTAGGCTACTTAGAGATATAAGCAACCGCATTAAAGTAAAGGTAACCCAGCAACTTCATGCTAAAGGAATGCTGGTAGATGATGTAATGTTACTGACAGGGTCTTTTAATTTCACGCTCTCTGGCTTAACATCAAACGTAGAAAACTTAGTAGTCGATTTTAGCCTCCAAGGACCTCGGAATTTCAAGAAAGAATTTGAGGCCCTGTGGACAGAAAGTCAACCACTTGACTAGGGTGGAGGTAAAATGAGGCCTATAATCCGATATTGGGGAAGGAAAGCGGGAGGCATAGCCAGACCTTATATATGCAAATACTCCAAACGGGGAGAAGTAGTTCTTGACCCTTTTGGAGGAGCAGGTAGCATTATAAAGACCGCATTAGTAATGGGTAGGAAGGGCATATATTCTGACCTAAACCCTTTAGCCGTCTTGATTGCTAGAGTGGAACTAGAGGGAGTGGACACCGAGACGTGGACGAGGGTGTCGGACGAATTGTTTAAAGGGGGTTGGATGCGTTACACTTCACTATATGAGGTGACGTGTAAGTGTGGTAGAAAAACACAAGCGGTGTACTTTGTGTGGAGCGGGGAATGTATTAAGGCTGTGAGGGTTAAATGCTCCTGTGGAGCCAGCATGTTTAAATTCTATGGAGAGGATGTCAAGGAGATTGAGCCTGTAAAAGAGTTTCCGAGAGGAAGCTTTAAATATCCTAATGGGCTACCTTTCTTGAAAAAACGGCAGGTAAATACAGTTTCAGAGCTTTATACGCAAAGAAACCTTACAATCCTTACGGCTCTTTTGAAAGACATAACACAGCTCAATACAGATGAGCGGACAAAACGTGCGCTTTTGGTTGCTTTCGCATCAATACTTCACCAAGCTAGTAAGATGAGCCGTCAAAATGGAGGGGCATGGAGCGTAAACTGTTACTGGTTACCAAAGAGATACGTTGAGCGTAATCCTTATTTTCTCTTCAAGAACGCACTTAAAAGGTTGAGACGTCTCAAAGGAGTTGCTACTGCATCTAGTGTAGGAGCTGTTGTCAATGGCGACGCCTCTTTAGCTGTTCTGAATTGCGATGCTGGAGAGTTGCCTCTGCCCGACAACTCAGTTCACTTAGTTATTACAGACCCCCCATTCACAGATGAAATCCAATACTTTGAGCTAAGCTATCTTGCGGCGTCGTGGCTTGAATTACCCATGCCCTTCGACAAAGAGATTATAGTAAACCATAAGCAAGGTAAGACGTTTAATGATTACTGCCGCCTTCTTTTAAAATCATTTTCAGAGATGTACAGAATTTTGAAACCTGGGCGGAGAGCTGTCATAATGTTGCATGACGAGGACGAAGAAATTCTCACCAAGTTAATCGAGCTAGTCAAGCAGGCTGGGTTTATCATAAACAAAAGAAGGAAAGAACAGATGATGCAACGTTATATAGGAGAACGAAATACTTTAAAGGGTAAGGATCTTCTTATACTGAACTGCCGCAAATCAGAATAGAAAAAGATTCGCAAATTGTTCGACAGAATAAGACAATCAGGAGGGTCTCTTATAATTAACTAGTTCTGTATCTTAAGTGTATTATTGTGGATGCTATGTTTATGATGCTTTGTATGTTGCAGCCAGCCTCTTCTTACCTCCTCTCTATACTTTTTTATTTCAACGTATGCTTCACTCGGCGAGTGCAGACCTATCGTCGCTCGAAGCCCCCATTTCCCCTTGGAATAGTTGGTGGGATGCGGAAAGGATGACCCACTCCTCATCACTTATCTCGCAAACTCCATAAACAAAGTAAGCAACAGAAGACCTTAAATATTTTGAAGCTATTTCTTATAAGAGAAAGATTATTACAATAGGTCTGGATGTTGCAGACTCTTTACTATGTGCCCTTCAAAGTAGTAACTCAAGTTGCTGAAAGAGAAGGGATTAGTGTTGCAGAAATCCGAAGCCAGCACATCTTCGACAAAGAACTGCCATGCCAAGTATTTGGATATCTTGACATAATGCATTGTTGGCTTCCTTTAACAAGTAGAGAATCAGAATGGTTTAGAGCTCCCATCCACTTCTTTATCGAATTAAAAAGATTAAATAAAACAGGCAGACTACCCTCTACTAAAGGTTGTATAAAATGGTGGAAAAGATATGTTCACGTCATGTCTGAAGAAACGATAAAAGTAAGAGTGGTAATGGTCGATGATGTAAAAGAATTAGAC
>Ga0105155_1000146_pt1 | contig 23471 bp, 19 predicted proteins | sample SSWtaG_2_FD_89589 | JGI IMG/M metagenome (GOLD analysis project Ga0105155, IMG submission 89589) | Hot spring microbial communities from Sandy's Spring West, USA to study Microbial Dark Matter (Phase II) - SSWsed_130316 | ecosystem: Environmental > Aquatic > Thermal springs > Hot (42-90C) >...
CATCCTGGGCGGGACGGAAGAGCAGAAGCGTCGGTATTTACCGGCCATCGCGCGGGGGGAGAAGCTTATCGCCTTTTGTCTTTCCGAGTACGGGGCGGGTTCCGACGCGGGGGGTCTCAAGACGCAGGCCGTCCGAGAGGGGGACGACTACGTCATCACGGGCGACAAGAAGTGGACGACGAATGCGGAAGCCGCATCCATCTACATCGTCTATGCGACGACGGACCCGGAGAAGGGTACGCGGGGCATCAGCGCCTTCATCGTCGAGAAGGGTATGGACGGCTTCATCATCGGCAAGAAGGAGGACAAGATGGGCATCCGGGCGGTGCCCGTCCATGAGACCCACTTTCGGGCCTGCCGGGTGCCGAGGGCGAATCTCCTGGGGGGGCAGGAAGGGATTGGTTTTTACAATGCGATGATGACCCTCGACCGGGCACGTCCGGGCGTGGCGGCCCAGGCCGTCGGTCTGGCCCAGGGGGCTTGGGAGCTGGCCGCCGAGTGGGTAGCCAAGCGGGTTCAATTCGGCCAGGCCCTGATCGCCCAGGAGGCCATCCAGTTCATGTTGGCCGACATGGCGACGGCCATCGAGGCGGCTCGTCAGCTGGTGTACACGGCGGCCCAGGCGGCCGACCGGGACCTTAAGACGCTGAGCATGCTGGCGGCCATGTGCAAGGTCTTCGCCTCGGACGTCGCCATGCGGGTGGCGACGGACGCCGTTCAGCTCTTTGGGGGTTACGGCTATGTCCGGGAGTACATGGTCGAGAAGTACATGCGGGACGCAAAGATCACCCAGATTTACGAGGGTACGAATCAGATCCAGCGGCTTGTCATCGCCCGACACATCTTGCGGTGGGTATCGGGTCGGGACGGCCTGCTCAGCGAGTTCCTGAACGTCACGGGTGCCCGGAAACCCGAGGACCTACGGAGTGGCGAATGGATACCCCTGTGACCCATCCGGTGGACCCGTTGGAGGAGCGTATCCGTCGGGTCCAGCACATGTACAAGGTCTTGTGGACCTATTACCAGACGGCCCAGAGTCTCCTGCGGACTCTCCTGAAGCTCCGCCGTCTGGAGGACATCGGCCTGGACCAGGTCTATCAGCAGTTGCAGGCCCTGGACCAGATGACAGACCGGCCACCCGACTTGATCGAGCCCGTCCTCCAGTCCCTCGAGGCCCAGCTTCAGCGGGCTCACTACGTACTGGCCCAGTTCGATTCGAACATCTCCCCGAGTGTCACCCGGCGCTATATCGAACGGCTCGAGTCCTTCGACGACCGTTTCCTGGTCTATCTCATTCAGTTCCTGCTCGGCAAATACCCGATGACCCAGGACGACTGGGACAAGGTCGACCTCCTCCTGACCAAGCTGGCCATCATGCGGAACCCCAAGACGGACCAGTACGAACTCCGGCCGGAGAGCCACCTGCTTCAGCTCCGGGCCCAGATCACGCAGTACTATCCCATGCCGTATACACCGCCGGAGCGTATCAATGAACTCGTGGCGGAGGCCGACGCCATCGCCGCCGAAGTCCGCAGGGTGACGAGCTATCATGACCTGCTGGAGTGGGGCCTGCTGGCCCGCATCCGGGAATTCAAGAAGAACGTCCAGCATCTCATGCTCCACCCTCAGCTCATGATCCCCTTCCTGCGGCTGAACCTGACGACGAAGAAGAAGTTCACCGTCCTGTACTCCCAAGAGGTCGAACGGATTCAGGCCTCGATCCGTCTGCTGGAGAAAACGACGCCGCCGGTGGGTGTCACCGGCCCTGAGGAGCTCCCGACCGAGGCCGAGCCAGCCGGTGAGCTCTCATCTTCCCGGGCAGGCGGTCTATCGGCCGGGGTCGCCGCCCTGGAAAGCGAGGAGTTCGTTCAGATCCTGACGAACCTTGAGAAGCGGATGGAGACCATCGCCGAGATGGTGGGGAACGCTCTCCGGTCGAGGACCCCGTCGCCGACACCCGTCGAGATGCCGCCGCCCGTCGAGCTGGTCGGGGCCGAGCTGGCGGACACGACGACCCTTCAGGTTCCGGAGATGATCCGACCGGAGATGGAGGCCCTCCTGCAGGCCTTCCGGCGGGTGGACTGGCGGAAGAGTCTCTCCGAGATCGCCTTCTCGGAACCCCTCAGCGCTTATGCGATGGAACCCTTCGAGGTCGAGGCCTTCCAGATGGGGTTCCAGAGGGACTCGGTCGGGGCGGAGGCTCGGGTCGCCTACCGTCTGATCGTGATGGCGGCCCTGTGTCGGCACATCATGTCCCGGCTGGCCCGGCAGGTCCTGGACCTTCAGCGGGCCCATCCAGACGGGTGGGTTCAGCACCTGCCGAGGGAAACGGTCGAGCGCATCCGGGCCATGCTGGATCAGTCGGAGGTCTACGAGGGCCAGTTGACCCGTCTGCAGGGCCTGGCCTCGCTGGATGCCTCGGTCCGCCGGCGTCTGAGCCGGGCCTTGCGAAAGCTTCAGCGGGCCCGGGTCGGCCTGTCGCTCTTGTACGACCAGGTCGAGGAAGCCTGGACGCTTCAGGTCGGCCCCGTCCCGGCCCCGAGCGGTCCCCCGCCGAAGGCGTTCATTCGGCTTCGTGCGGAGCCGACGTCCCTCCTGACATGGTTGGGCTGGATCGTGGCAGCGGCGATGTTCCTGCTGACTCTGTTTCTGATGTCGAGGGGTAGGTGAGGGTCGGCTCGATGGGAAGCGGTCCAAAGGTGTTGCGGGTCCTGATCGTCTGCACGGGAAACCTTTGCCGGAGCCCCATGGCGGCCGTCTACTTGACCCATCGGCTCCGGCAGATGGGAATTCCCCACGAGGTCCAGAGCGCCGGTATCATGGCCTGGGCGGACCGACCGGCCTCCGAACTGGCCCATCAGGTCGTGGCCAGTTCGGGCCTGTCGTTGGACGGCCACCGGTCCCGACCCCTGACGGCCGACCTGGTCGCTTGGGCCGACTGGATCCTCGTCATGGAACCCTGGCACCGGGCCTGGATCGCCCGGCATTTCCCGGCTCATGCCGCTAAGACCGTACTCCTGGGGACCTTCGTCGACGGAGCCGACGACTCCGTCATCCCGGACCCCTATGGGGAGGACTGGACCGCCTATGTCCTCGTGTGGAATCTCCTCCGCCATGCCATCGACGCATGGCTTGACACCCTGCAACGCTCGGCTAAATTAAATCCCTTCCGCACCTCGCGTTCGTCGTAAATCCGGTCAGGCCCGAAGGGAGGTTCCTTGATGTCCATCGAATATCTCATCATTGGGGCCTATCTATGCCTCATCCTCGGCCTATCGCTCTTTGGGTTTCATCGGTACATCATGGTTTACCTGTACCGGAAGTACGTCCATGGGGATCCCCCGCCGCCCCCGCCGCCGTCCGAATGGCCGACTGTGACCGTCCAGCTCCCGATCTACAACGAAAACCACGTGGTCGCCCGTCTCCTGAAGGCCGTCGCCTGCCTGGACTATCCCCGGGACCGTCTGGAAATCCAGGTCCTGGACGATTCGACCGACGAGACGACCCAGACGATCGCTTACTGGGTCGAGCACTACCGGCGCCAGGGCCTGACGATCCACCACATCCACCGGAAAGAGCGGACGGGTTTTAAGGCCGGTGCCCTGGCCCACGGACTTCGCACGGCCCGGGGCGAGTTCATCGCCATCTTGGACGCCGACTTCGTGCCGCCCCCCGACTTTCTCCAGCGGACGATCCCTTACTTTCAGGACCCGACCGTCGGCCTCGTCCAAGTCCGGTGGGAATACCTCAACCGGCACTTTTCGATCCTGACCCGCGTCCAGTCCGTCATGCTGGACGGCCACTTCGTCGTCGAGCACACCGCCCGGAATCGGTCGGGCCGCTTCTTCAACTTCAACGGGACGGCCGGCGTCTGGCGACGAGCGGCCATCGAATCGGCCGGTGGGTGGACCCATGACACCCTGACGGAGGACCTGGACCTGAGCTACCGAGCGCAGTTGAAGGGGTGGCGCTTCATCTACTTGAAGGACTACGTCGTCCCGTCCGAACTACCGGTCGAGACGGCCGCCTTCATGCGGCAACAATTCCGCTGGGCGAAGGGCTCGACCCAGACGGCCCTCAAGCTCCTCCCCCGGATTCTTCGGAGCGGGGTCGACCCCCGGGTGAAACTGGAGGCCTTCTTTCACTTGACGGCCAACGTGTCGTATGTCCTGATCGTGGGAATTGGCCTCCTGCTGGGTCCCGTAATCTGGGCTCGTTACCGCCTGGGGTTGTACCACCTGCTATGGCTGGACGTTCCCCTCTTCTGCCTGGCGACCCTCTCGGTGGCGACGTTCTATGTGCTCTCCCAGCGGGAGAACCCGACGGGCCTGCGGGGCTGGTGGAACTGGCTGTGGGTCATTCCCATGCTGATGGCCGTCGGCATCGGGATCTCCCTCAACAACGCCCGGGGCGTCCTGGAGGCCCTCCTCGGCGTGACTTCGCCCTTTGAACGGACGCCCAAGTACGGCATTACCCACGCTTCGGTCCATCCGGGCTGGACGCTCTCGGCCTACCGGCTGAAGAACTGGCTCATGCCCCTCCTGGGTCTGGGGATGGGCCTATACTTCCTGGCCGTGTTGTACCTATGTGTTGAAGAAAACCTATGGTATAGCGTTCCCTTCGTGGTCCTCTTCATGGTCGGGTTCCTGTATACTTCCGGCACGACGCTCTGGCAGACCTGGGTCCTCCCGTGGACGGTCCGCCGCCTCGGCGTGGCCCCGGCCCGACATCCCTTAGGTATGTAGCTTACCCCGTGTGCGGGTTTTTCGAAGCATGAGACGGGCATTCCGCCTGGTACCCGGAACCAAATTGACGCCGAGCCCCAAAGACCGAGTCTGGGTACCTGCATCCTGCATCTTGCATCTTGTATCCTGCATCTCCTATCGTGTATCTTGCATCCTGCACCCTGAGGTCCTGGGATGGAAATCACGGCCGTTCGACCGGCGGTCGCCATCGAGGGCGGTGAAATCACGATCGAAGCGACGGACTGGCCCGTCGACCGATATCGGGAGGTGTCCGTCTGGTTCGGCGACCGGCCCGGCCACATCGTCTTGCAGAAGCGGAACCTGTGTCGCGTTCGAGTCCCGACGGACGCGACCGGTGAGGGGCAAGTCCGCATCCGGGACGAGGTCGTCGCCGAGTTTCGGCTGACCGTCGGCCAGCGGGTCCTATCGGATATTCACGCCGTCGACAATCCCGTCGTCGATCGGTTGGGATACGTGTACACGACCTACAGCGGGACCCGGGACGAGACGCCGCCTGTATCCGTGTTCCGCCTCGGGCCGAATGGCACGGTCGAGCACTACGTGACGGCCATCCGCAACGCCACGTCCCTGGCCCTGGACGTGAACGACCACCTCTACGTCAGCAGTCGGTTCGAGGGTCGGGTCTATAAGGTCCTGGACCGGGACCAGCTGGAGGTGTATGCCGAACAGCTGGGGACCCCCTTTGGCCTGGTCTTTAACCGGGATAACTACCTCTTTGTCGGAGACCGGGAGGGGAAGATTTATAAGATTTCGCCTCAGCGGGAAGTGAGCGTTTTTGCCGAACTCCCCGCCAGCCCTATCGCCTACCACCTGGCTTTGGACCCAGATGGGAACCTCTTCGTGGCCGTTCCCCAGGTCGCTTCAGACACCCTCTATATGATCGACCCCCTGGGGAACGTGATCCCCTACTACAGCGGTCTGGGCCGTCCCCACGGGATGGCCTTTGACGAGGCCGGCAACCTCTACGTATGCCAGGGACGGGTCCACGACAGCGGGGTCTTCCGGTTTGACGCCCGGGGGAACATTCAGAAAGTCATCGCCAGTCCGCCTGTCGTCGGTATCGCTTTTGACGAAAACCGCCGGGTCTGGCTGGCGACCTCCCAGGCCCTCTACCGTATCCCCGTCCCCCCGGAATTCTTTGCATGACGGCTATCCCCGGCGTCGGGGACGGTGTTCGTAAAAGAAGCGGGCCGCCTCGGTCCGATTGGTCGCCCCAATTTTCGTGAATATGTTTTGAATGTGGAACTTAACCGTACTCAGGCTCAGGCCCAGCATGCGGGCGATCTGCTTGTTGCTCAGGCCCCGGGCGATCAGCTCTAGGACCTCCCACTCCCGGCGAGACAGGTCCCGACCCGCCTCGCCCGCCCCGGATGACCCCGCCAGCCACCGGTGGGCCGACCGGGGAAAGACCAGATGGCCGTGGTAGACCTGCCGAATGGCCGCCACCGTCTGCTGGGGGCTGTCCGTCTTAAGGACAAAACCGTCCGCCTGATGCTCGATGGCCGCCCGGATCGACTCGCTGTCGCCGAAGGCGCTCAGGATGAGGACCCGCACGGGCCAGCCCTCGGACCGGATCTGCTTCAGGCATGCCCACCCGTCCATACCGGCCATCTGAAGGTCCAGGACGACGACGTCGGGTCGGTAGCGATGGAGAGCGTCCAGCAGTTGCTGACCGTCGGTGGCCGTCGCCACGACCTCGATGTCCGGCTCGTTTTCCAGAAAGGACCGCAAACCCTGAAGGACCAACGGGTGGTCGTCGGCCAACATGATCCGGATGACCCCTTGGGGGAGAACGTCACTGGCGGCCTGCATGACCCGGTACCCAGACGGTGATGCGTGTGCCTTGACCGGGGCGGCTCTCGATATGGACGGTACCTCCGACCAGGGCCGCGCGGTCCCGCATGCCCCGGAGGCCGACGCGCAAGCGGCGGTCGGCCGCTACCTGCGTCAGGACACGTTCCACGTCGAAGCCGACGCCCTCGTCCCAGACCTCCATGCCGACCCCGCCGTCCCGGGGATAGAGGTGGACGTACTGACGGTCCGTCCCGGCGTGACGGTAAGCGTTCGACAGGGCCTCCTGCAAGATTCGGTACAGGACGATCTTAACCGGCGTAGCCACGTCGGGGATAGGCGGTGTGACGGACAGCTCGACCCGGCACCCCGTGAGTTCCTCGTGCTGGAGGATCAAGCCCTCGACGACAGAGACCAGGTCCCGCTTTTGAAACTCGGGCGGGGCAAAGGCACCGATAAAGTTCCGAATACTCCATAGGGCATTCCGGATTAGGGTGCTGATCTGGGTTAGGCTGTGGGCGATGGCTTCAGGACTGGGCCGACCCTCCTCATCGGCGCCGGTCAGCCTCTTGTGGAGGGCGTCGATCTGGGACAGAGCGGCGTACATGTCCTGGACAGGCCCGTCGTGGATGTCCAGGACGATCCGGCACAATTCCCGTTCCGTCAGCTCTAAGAAGTCCGAAACCCCCGGTCGGGTCCGGGTCCGACGGATCACCTTGGGAAGCTTCATCGGTCCTTCTCTCCGCTTCTCCGGGATGTCCTTACCTTTCCCTTGAACGCTCCGACGGCCTCGGGACCGAGTCCCTCACGCCCGCATGTACCCCTTTGGGCCAAGGTCTCCTCTTTGTCTCTTCCATCGTAAAATAATAAGTCCCCCCTCCTTCGAAGGGAACCAGAAGGTCCGGGGACTACCGGTAGGGCAACCGGCCCTCGCCGGTATAGTCGATCTGGCTGAAACCCATCAGCTTGTCCAGGCGGTGGAGGGCCCGCACGTACCGGACCGTCCCGGTCCGGGCCCGCATGACGATGCTGTCGGTGACGACGCTGTCCCGATGAAACTGGACGCCCCGCAGGAGGGCACCGTCGGTGATCCCCGTGGCGGCGAAGAAGACGTCGTCGGAGTGGACCAGGTCGTCGACGCCCAGGATTTCTCGGAGCCTCGGTCCGAGGGTCGCCTCCAGGCAGACCCGTTCCGTTTCGTCCTGCGGGGCCCGCCGGGCCTGCAGGGCTCCGCCGAGGGCCTTGACGGCCGTAGCGGCCAAGACGGCCTCCGAAGCGCGGGCGATGCCCATCAGGACGTCGACGCCGGTCCCGTCCATGGCCGCCAGGATGGCGCCCAGCACGAAGCCCCCGGGGCTCCGCCGCACGTAAACCCCGGCGGCCTGAAGCGTTTGGACGAGGGCCTCATGGCGAGGCTCATCGACGACAAAGACGGTCATGTCCTGCGGACTTCGGTTCAGGGCGGCGGCGATCGTCCGCAGGTTCTCGACGGGACCCCGGTTTAGGTCGATGGCGTCCCGGGCGGGGCCCTTAGCGGCGATGACCTCCAGGTGCCGGCAGGGGCCGGGGTCCCACAGGCTCCACCGGTCGGCCAGGGCGACCATCGCCAGCGTGTTGGGTCGGTCCAGGGACTTGGTCGGCGGACCCTCGATGGGGTCGACGGCCACGTCGACGGCCGGGGGCCGTCCGGTTCCGACGATTTCGCCCCGGAAGAGGACGGGGGTCTCTCCCTTCTCGCCTTCACCGATCACGATGGTGCCGTCCATGTCGATCGTCTGAAGGACCAGCCGCATGGCCTGAGCCGCCGCCAGGCCGGCCGCTTCCCGCTCGCCCCGCTCGCCCAGGCGGGCGGCGACCATAGCGGCGGCCTCGGTGGCCCGCACGAGCTCCAGGGCCAGGTTCCGTTGGGGTCGTTCACCCATCAAGTCCCCTCCGTGGAAAGATTACCGGGTCGCGAATGGAAGCACCCCGGTCCTCGGGTTCGGGCGGGGTCCCGCGAGACCGAGACCCAGGGATAGGAAACGGGAATGTCACCGCCTTTCATCCTCGGTCTTCCCCCCTCGGCGTCGGAGCATACCGCATGCCCTTCCGCTGACTGCTGTGACCGTGAAAGACCCGGGCCTTGGGACAGATGAACCGGGCCGCGTAGCCGACGGCCAGGGCCGCCTGCGCAAAGCCGCAGGCGATCAGGTACATCTTCTCAACGCCCTCCTGAAAGGCGATGTCGCCGGCCGCATACACGCCGGGCAGGTTCGTCTCCTGGCGCGAGTTGACCAGGACGTGACGCCCATCTAACAGAAGGCCCCAATGCTGGATCGGACCGAGATTCGGTTTCAGGCCGATACAGATGAGGACGTCGTCGACGGCCAGGACCTTCTCGACGCCCGCGGCGTGGTCCACGATGACGGCCTTCCGGACCCGACTGTCGCCCCGGACGGCCCGGAGCTCATGCCGGACGAGAACGCGCACGGGGGACTCGAAGAGGGCCTGGACGCTTCGGGCGTGGGCCTCAAAGTAGTCGAAGCGGTGGATGAGGGTGACCTCGCGGGCCCAGCGGTGGAGCTCCAGAGCCCAATCGACGGCCGTGTCGCCGCCCCCGACGATAAGCAAGCGCCGACCCAGAAAGTCTTCCCGCCGGCGGACGGCGTAGTGGACGCCCTGGCCTTCCAGCTCGGCTACGCCCGGAACGGCGAGTCGGTTCGGCTCGAAGGCGCCCAGGCCGGCACAGACGATGGCCGTTCGGCTGAAGTAGACGCCCTCGGTCGTCGTCAGCCGCAGGCGGCCCGGTTCAAGGACTTCCAGGGACTCGACCCGTTCGTTGAAGCGAAAGTCGGCGCCGAACTGGCCGGCCTGCTTGAAGAGCTCAGCGACCAGGTCTCGTCCCAAGATGGCCGGGTACCCCCCAACGTCATAGATGTACTTTTCGGGGTACAGAGCCGTGATCTGGCCTCCCGGTCGGGGCAGGGCCTCCAGGACGAGGGTTCGGAGGTTCCGCATGCCAGCGTAGAAGGCCGCATACAGGCCGGTCGGGCCGGCCCCGATGACCGCCATGTCGTAGGGATCAGCCCCTGTCGGGCGCATCCGGGCCTCCCAGGCACAGGGCACTCAGTGTCTCCAGGTCCAGGTATTCCAGGCTCCGAGCCACCAGGACGGCGCCCCGGAAGTCCTGGCCGAAGGTGTAATCGTTGTAGATCACGGCACACGGGAGGCCAGCCGCCCGAGCCGCCCGGAGGCCGACCTCCGAGTCCTCGATAGCCAGGGTCGTATCGGGCGTCGTTCCCAGCTCAGCCAGACAACGTCGGTACAGGGGGGAATCGGGTGCTGTTTTGAGGCCGGCCTGCTTGCCCAGGATGGGCTCAAAGCAATCGGCGAAGGCCGGGAGACGGTACTGCAGGAGGGCCCGGACCTGGTCCTCGTCGGACGTCGAAACGATGGCCAGGCGGACGCCCCGCCGGACGGCCTCTTCGACGATCCGGGCGACACCGGGGCGCAGGGGAAGGCGGGGCGCATACTTTTCGATGTAGAGTCGCTTCTTGAGGGCGACCAAGCGGGCGACGGCCGCCTCGACCTCTTCCGGCGACAGGGGTGGATTCAGCCGTTGAAGGGCCAGACGCATCCGTTGGGCATTGCCGGGGATGGCCAGCAGGGCCTTAAATTCCTCCCACGTCCAGCGGATAGGGAATCCCAGGGCGGCGAAGGCCTCGTTGCAGGCCGGCAGGTGGCCGTCTCGTTCCGTATAGGCCAGCGTCCCGTCGACGTCAAAGATGAGAGCCTTCAAGCGCAAGGAACCGGGCATCGCACCTCCACGGCCCAGGACCTTTGTCCGATGCGCAGACCCGATAGCCTGTTCCCCCGGTCGCGGGAACGACGTCCCCTTGTCGCCGCCATCATCGCCGGAAGATTTGCCTCGCGGGGTCGGGTACCGGGTATCGGGTTCCAGGTACCTGGCACCCGCGATCTCTTCTATCCTGCATACCCCGGGTGCGGGTTTTTCGAAGACAGGTGCCAGGTACCGGGTACCAGGTATCGGGTACCGGCTATCTGGCACCTGGGACCTGGTACCCGGCACCGGAGCCGAATCGACGCCGAAGGCCGGACACCGAGCACCGAGCCCGGCCATCGGAAAACGCGCACACCGGGTCTGCATCCTGCATCCATTTCTAGTCGACGTCGTTGAGGTACTCCTCGAATCCCATCTCCGTCAGCCAGTTCTTGACCTCATAGGGCGGCCGCACTTCCGTCGGGTCCTTCAAGGGTCCCTCGGTCCAGTGGGGCAGGGCCCCTGCAGGCGGCGTCTGCGCCCAGAAGAAGTAGTAGAGGGCCCAGTAGCCTCCGTCGCCGTCTCGTAGGACGACGGCTTCCCCGTAGCCGTCCGTCAAGACCCGGACGGCCCGCTGGCAGGCTTCCCCGTAAGGAATTTCGTCCCACGTCATGGGAGCGCCTCCCCAGGGGGTGACGGCCACGGAACGTCTCCCCCTCGAACGGCCTCCGGGGGAGCCTCCTCCCAGTCCGCCGGGGAAACGCCCTGAGCCTCGCACTCCCGGAACACCCGGCTCTTGAGGATGTCCTCGGCCGTGATACGGCGGAGGTCTTCGGCCGTCACGGGACCGCCCCGCTCGCACAGTCGGAGGGCCTGACGGAGCCGCATGCGGTCGATGGCGTTCCGGATCGACCGGGCGTTGGCAAAGTTGGGCAGACGCATCCGGCAGGCGACATACCGACGGAACGCGATGCGAGCCTCGTCGTCCAGGACATAGTTCAGCTGGCGTAGCATGAGTTCCCCGATCTCGACGAGTTCGTCGAGGGTGTAATCGGGAAACTCGATGTGATGGGCGATGCGGGACCGTAGGCCGGGATTCTGGTTGAAGAAGCGCTCCATGCGGTCCTTGTAACCGGCAAAGATCACGACGAGGTTGTCCCGCTCGTTCTCCATCACCTGCAGGAGGATCTCGATGGCCTCTTGGCCGTAATCCCGTTCGTTCTCGGGGCGGTAGAGGCTGTAGGCCTCGTCGATAAACAGGACCCCGCCCATCGCCCGTTTCAGGACTTCCTTGGTCTTCGGGGCCGTGTGTCCGACGTACTGACCGACCAAGTCGTCCCGAGAAGCCACCGTCAGTTGATCCCGGCGGATATAGCCCAGGCGGTGGAGGACCGTGGCCATGCGCATGGCCACGGTCGTCTTACCCGTCCCGGGGTTGCCGACGAACGCCATGTGGAGGACCGGCCGCGTCGAGGTCAGGCCCATTTCACGCCGCACCCGGTCCACGACGAGAAAGGCGGCGATCTCCCGAATCCGTTGCTTGACGGGACGGAGCCCGACCAGTTCCCGATCCATCTCCTCCAAGACCCGCAGGACCCCCGTCTGCTCCATAAGGGCCCGGAGGTCGACCCCGGCGACCGGCGCTACCTCCGCCGTCAAGGCTTCCACCATATTCCGCCCTCCTCAATTCAGGTCAGTCCCGACGGTACCGGTCCCCGGCGGGCTTGTCCTCGACGTAGGGCTCGAGTCCGTATTTTTGGACCCGGCCGTCGGACCACAGGACCCGCCGGAGCCGAAAGCCGGGTTCCTCCGTCGGCGGCCGGTGGGCGATGAACGAGACCCGCTGGGCCTGCCACATCGGACTGGGGTCGTAGCCGTTGATCTTGATGTAGCAGTGGGGGAAGGCCTCTCGGCACTTCTTGAACTCGTACATCGCCGGGGCCGGGTCTTCCAAGTCGAACATCGGCAGGCCCCACATGTTCCAGTAGACGTTGTAAGGATGCGGATCGTCGGTGTACTCGATGGAGACGGCCCAACCCTGGCGGATGATGTATGCGATCTGCCGCTCGATCTGCTCATCCGTCAGGTCGGGAAGATAAGAAAACGTGCCTTGTCGAAGCCGCATGACTCCCTCCTATAGGGTCACAGTCGTAAGGACGTCCGGGGTATCGGTGGGAGTAAAGTCGAAGGTCACGTCCTTCCAGACCTCGAGGGCGACCGCCAACTCCTTGCAGTGGCGGGCAGCCTCCCGGAGGATTTCCGGACCTTCCCGCCGGATGTCCCGACCCTCGTTGCGGGCTAGGACCATGGCCTCCAGGGCCACCCGGTTGGCCGTCGCCCCGGCCTGAATGCCCATCGGATGGCCGATCGTCCCGCCGCCGAACTGGAGCACGACGTCGTCCCCAAAGAGATCCAGGAGCAGGTGCATCTGGCCCGCATGGATGCCCCCGCTGGCGACGGGAAAGACGGCCGGCAAGTAAGCCCAGTCCTGCTCGAAGTAGATCCCCCGGACGGGGTCAGGCTGGACGTGTTGTTCCCGCAGGATCGTGTAGTAACCCTGCACGAGGTTGGGATCCCCCTCGAGTTTGCCGACGGCCGTCCCGGCGTGGATATGATCGACCCCGAGCATCCGCATCCACTTGGCCAGGACCCGGAAGGATATCCCGTGGTCCTTCTGACGGGTGAAGGTGGCATGGCTGGCCCGGTGGAGGTGAAGGATCATCCCGTTGTCGTGGCACCAGTTCGACAGCGACTGGAGCGCCGTGTAGCCCATCGTCAGGTCGGCCATGATGATGACCGAGCCGATCTCCTTGGCAAACTCGGCCCGCTTGTAGACTTCCTCCATCGTCGGGGCCGTCACGTTCATGTAGTGGCCCTTCCGTTCGCCGGTGACCTGCTCGGCCTTGATGACGGCTTCCATGGCGTAAAGGAACCGGTCCCGCCAGCGCATGAAGGGCTGGGAGTTGATGTTCTCGTCGTCCTTGGTGAAGTCCAGGCCCCCGGCCAGGGCCTCGAAGACGACCCGCCCGTAGTTGCAGCCCGAGAGGCCCAGTTTGGGCTTGACGGTGCATCCCAGCAGGGGCCGTCCGTACTTATTTAGGAGGTCCCGTTCGACGGGAATCCCGTGGGGCGCGCCCTTGAAGGTCTTCAGGTAGGCCACGGGAAACCGCATGTCCTCCAGCCGCAGGGCCCGCAGGGCTTTAAACCCGAAGACGTTCCCGACGATCGAAGACGCCAGGTTGGCGATGCTACCTTCCTCGAACAGGGCCAGGTCGTATGCGATCCAGGCGAAGTACTGGTCGGGCCTCCCCGGGACCGGCTCGACTCGGTAGGCCTTGGCCCGGTAGCGGTCGAGATAGGTCAATCGGTCCGTCCAAACGACCGTCCACGTCGCCGTACTCGACTCCCCGGCCACGGCGGCGGCCGCCTCTTCCGGGGGCACGCCGGGCTGGGGCGTGACCCGGAACAGGGCCAGGACGTCCGTGTCCTTGGGCTCGTAATGGGGGTCGTAGTATCCCATTTCTCGGTATTCTTTCACCCCGGCCCGAGCGTATCGAGCGTCCGAACCGGCATATTTAGAGGTCGGAGAAATCGGGTCCATATAGTTCCTCCTCTCTGGCGGTTTTTCATTTCGGGGTAGATTTCCACCGTGTCCTCGCTGGGACGGGACTGAGGCCAATCCCGCCCTCCAAGACCCGAACGGCCGCCTCGGCCACGGCCTCCGGCGTAAGACCCAGCTTCCGGTACAGGACCTCATAGGGGGCCGAGGCTCCGAAGCGGTCCAGGCCGACGACGGCCCCGTCGAGGCCGACCTCGTGGCCCCACCCGAGGGTCGCCCCCGCCTCGACGACCACGCGGGCCCGCAGGGTCGAGGGGAGGACGGCTTCCCGGTACTCGGCCGGCTGACGCCGGAACAGCTCCCGGCAGGGCATGGAGACGACTCGGGCCGGGATGCCCCGCTCGGCCAGGATCTTTTGGGCCTCCAGGGCGATGACGACCTCCGAGCCCGTGGCGATCAGGAGGACCTGAGGCTCGGGCACGTCCGACAGGACGTAGGCCCCGCGCAGGGCTCCCTCCGCCGACGCATAACGGCTCCGGTCAATGACGGGAACGGCCTGGCGGGTCAGGACGAGGGCCGTCGGTCCGTCCCGACGTTCCAGGGCGACCCGCCAGCCGACGACCGTCTCGGCGGCGTCGGCCGGTCGGAAGACCCACAGGTTCGGGATCGCCCGGAGGCTCGTCAGGTGCTCGATGGGCTGGTGCGTCGGTCCGTCCTCGCCGAGGCCGATGCTGTCGTGGGTGAATATGTAAATGACGGGGAGTCCCATCATGGCGGCCAGGCGGATCGACGGACGCATGTAGTCGGAGAAGACCAGGAACGTCCCGCCGTAGGGCCGGACCCCGCCGTGGAGGGCCAGGCCGTTGAGGATGGCCCCCATGGCGTGCTCCCGGACGCCAAAGTGGATGTAACGCCCGCTGAAGTCCTCCCGGGTCAAGGGCTTTTCGCCCTTCGGGAGAGTGTGATTTGAAGCCGTCAGGTCCGCAGAGCCCCCGAGGAGATTCGGGATCCGGGGCGCGACGGCGTTGAGGACGGCACCGGAAGCCGACCGCGTGGCGACCGGCTTGTCGGTCGGAAACGTCGGCAGGTCCCGGTCCCAGTCCGGCGGGAGCCCTCCCCAGAGAAAGTCCCGGAAGGCCGCCGCCAGGTCGGGGTAGGCCCGTTCGTATCGGGCAAAGAGTTCTTCCCATTCCGCCTGCCGGCGGGCGCCGACCCGGCCACACAGCCGCATGAAGTCCCGAACGTCATCGGGAACGTGAAATTCTTCGTCCGGCGGCAGGCCCAGGCGCTCCTTGGCCCGACGGACCTCGTCGGCCCCGAGGGGCTCCCCGTGGGCTTTGGCCGTATCTTGGCGGTTGGGGCTCCCGAAGCCGATGTGCGTCCGGCAGGCGATCAGCGAGGGTCGCTTCGTCTCGGCCCGGGCCGCCCAAAGGGCCGCCTCGACGGCCGCCATGTCGTGACCGTCGACCCGCTGGACGTGCCAGCCGTAAGCCTCAAAGCGTCGGAGGACGTCTTCCGTAAAGGTCAGGTCCGTCGGACCGTCGATGCTGATCCGATTATCGTCGTAAAGGACGATCAACTTCCCCAGGCCCAGGTGCCCCGCCAGACTACAGGCTTCGTGGGAAATGCCCTCCATGAGGTCTCCGTCGCTGGCGATGACGTACGTGTAATGGTCCACGATGGAGAAGCCCGGCCGATTGAACCGTTCGGCCAGCCAGCGTTCGGCGATGGCCATCCCGACGGCGTTGGCGATACCCTGGCCCAGGGGGCCCGTCGTCGTCTCGACACCCGGCGTCAGGCCGTACTCTGGATGGCCCGGCGTCTTGCTCTCCCATTGACGGAAGGCCCGCAGGTCGTCCAGCGTCACGTCGTATCCCGTCAGGAAGAGCAGGGCATATAGGAGCATGCTCCCGTGGCCGGCCGACAGGACAAACCGGTCCCGGTCCGGCCAGGCCGGGTCTCGGGGGTTGTGCTTGAGGAATTTCGTCCACAGAACGACGGCCGCGTCGGCCATGCCCATCGGCATGCCGGGATGGCCGGAGTTGGCCTTCTGGACGGCGTCCATCGCCAGACCCCGGACGACGTGGGCCGTCCGGCGGAGGAGGCTGTCAGGCGCCGTCACAGTCCCCGAAGTCTCTTCGACAAATGGACGGGCTGGAAGACTCATTTTACTCCTTCCCAGGCGTCGCAAAGGCGGTACGGCCTTCTCGGAACCGGAGTCGGCTCAGGGCGGCCGTCGGTGGAGCAAAGGGCATTCGCGAGAAGTCGGTGTAAACCCGGAGCATGTGATAGGCCAGCAAGAGCTGGGTCAAAGCCAGGGGATGACTATGGCGCACCTGCAAGAGGTCCTGGTAGTTGCCGAGGCGTTCCTCCTCGACAGGCGACAGGTCCGGCAGATGGCTCCAGATGGCCTCAGCCAGTTCATGGGCGTGCTCGGAGGCGACGGCTCCGTCGATCTCGAGGATATCCACGGGCCGGCCGTTGTCCCGACCCAGTGTCAGACGGATGCCCGGCGGTGCCTCCCCGTTGTACAGGTAGCTCAAGTCGGGATGGGGGATGGTCGGCCGCAGGATGATTTGGACGTTCAGGATAGGCCCCGCCTCTTCGGGGGCGACGCCCTCGGGCGGGTAGAATCGGACGATGATATCGGCATACTCCCGCTGGGGCCGGATAAAGGCGGCCGAGTCGGGCTCCCGCCGTTCGAGTTCCTTCAGGACCTGTTCGACGGTGTAGCCCCGTTCCGTCGTGTCCCGTTTAATCTTCCAAGCCCGCCGCAGGTCCTCGGGCGGGTCGAGGTATACCTTCACATCGTAAAACTGACGGAGGACCGGCGTGTAGTAACCCAATAGGCCCTCGACGATGACGAATTCCTTGGGCTGAACGTATTCGGGGCGGACGAGCGTACCCGTCGAGTGGTCATAGACGGGCTTCAGGATGGGTTGGCCATAGTGAAGCCGCTCCATGTGAAGTTCCATGACGTCGATGTAGTTGCAGTCCGGATGCAGGGGCGTGATGTTCAGGCGCGCCCGTTCCCGACGGTCGTACTTGTGATAGTCATCGGTGCAGACGACGGTCACCCGGTCAGGGCCTAAAATGGTCATCAGGCCCTGGGCGATGGTCGTCTTGCCAGCGGCGCTATCGCCGACGATGCCCAACACGATGGGACGCGGAGGCTTGATCATAAGCACCCTCCAAATCAGAACATCGGCCTGCAGGGACCGGCCGGCCTAAAACAGGGGTTCCAGGATGGCCCGAATCCGGGCATCCATCCGGTCCTGAAAGTTGGCAAAGTCGCCGACGGCCAGGAGGCTGTACAAGGTGTCTAAGGCGATCCGCCGGGTCAGGGGCGAGTCCAAGTCCGGGAGCTTGTCCTTCCGGAGCTCCTTCCACTCGGCCGCCGTCGGCGCATAGAAGAAGTCGCCAAAGCCCGCCTCGTCGAACCGCCGGAAGAGGCCCTCTCCGTCGAGGCCGTCGAAGGCCGGGTCGGACCGGAGTTCAACCAGAAACTCGATGAACTCCGGCTCGACCTCCCACAGCCGTCGGACCCGCTCAAAACCGCCGACCTTCTCGACGACCTCCGAGGGAAGGGCCCGAACTTGCTCGGTAAAGTCCATCTCCTGGCAGTCGCGAATGGCTTCCGGCCCGATTTCCTGCTGGCTCAGGAAGGCTTTCAGGACCCCGTAGGGGACCGTGTAGGCGTCGCACCCGGCCGTCAAGGAGATCGTCTGCCAGCGCCGGACGCTGGCGGCCATGTTCAGCGTCCGGACCCCAAAGTCCCTCCGAAGTCGCTGCATGTGCCGTTGGGCCTCCAGCAGGACATGCTCGCCGAGGAGGTCCGACCGCAGGCCCTGATTCAGACGTCCGAGGAAAATGTTGGTACGGTGAGGATTCGCCAAGAGGGCGGCGGCGACGACCTGGCGGGCCGAGAAGGTGGCGGTGAAATTCACCGCCACCCCCTCGCGTTCCAGGTCCCGAGCGATCAAGAGGGCATGCGGATGGTCCGGCGTAAAGGCGACTTTCACGAGGGCGCCCGGGACGGCCCGACTCAGACAACGGGCCACCCGCCGGGAAGCGACCGGATCCGGCGCCAATGCCGTATGAAGTTCCAGGCTAATATGCCACGTCCGGCTCGCCCCGAAGCGGTCGACGACTTCCCATCCGAGACGTCCGTTCAGGATACTGTAGACGAGGACGGTCGTCTCCTCGAGGGTCAGGTCCGGGTCGGCTTCCCGCAGGCGCCGGGCCCAGGCGACGATGCCGTCCGTCTCGTCGGCGCTCAGGAGACGGTCCAAGACCTTTTCGATAAGGGGCTGGTTCGTCGTGTTCCCGTCGATTTCTCGGTACATGTGGATGGCGTCACCGTCTTCCTGGGCGACCAGTAGGTCCCAGAGTTCGACAGGGTCTGCCGTATCGGCGTAAAAGTGGACCGTCCCACAGTCCCGTACGGCCTTCAGCAGGGGCTGGACGGTCCATCGGACGGATTTCGACCCTCCATGACGTCCCTGCGCCATCCGAATGAGGTCGACGACGGTCGCTTCCCACCGTCCCACCGTCCTTACGTCGGAAGCCACGGGCGCCGGAGTCTTCATGGCACCTCCTTTCGAAGCCGTCCCCTTCCGGGCCTCGGCCCTGCCGATATCGGCAGCCCTATGCTGAGGCGTCGTCTGCCGGAAAACCACGGGCAAAGGGACGGGCCGGCCCCCGCCGGAAGGGGGAGACGGGCCCCTGGTCATTCGGCCAGGGGCCGGATGACGAAGCGGTACCCTCCGGCTCGGTCCTCGGTGCCCGGTATCCGGTCCCCGGCATCGGGCCGAATCCGGTACCGGTAGCAGACCAGGCACCCGGTACCGGGTACCTCTGGGGTGCTCCATGGTAGAACGCACTCCGGGTATCCCGTCCAATACCGCCCGACCTCTTCGAGCAGGCCCCTATGAACTTAGGCAAAAAGGGAAGCCTCGACCCTGACTGAATGCCTGGCTTATGCTTCGAAGAATGCACCCATGTATTCTGGATCCATCCCAAACTGCTGGACTTCCCCCTCATCCCGGAAGGTCGTTATGCGAACGGAGTCAATGGCCGCTCACCGAAAGGCCGTCCTGCTGGCCGTCGTGATGAGTGCCTTCCTGACGCCCTTTATCGGCTCATCCGTCAACGTGGCCCTGCCGGCCGTCGGTCAGGAGTTTCGCATGAGCGCCGTCGCCCTGAGCTGGGTCGCCACGGCGTTTTTGCTATCGGCGGCGGCCCTGCTGGTTCCGGTCGGTCGCCTGGCGGATATCTACGGTCGGCGACGCCTGTTTCTGTGGGGCGTCCTCCTCCATACGGCGGCCTCGCTGGCCTCGGCCGCCGCCCCCTCGGGGGATGTCCTGATCGGACTTCGGGTCGCGCAGGGCCTGGGGAGTGCCCTGATCTTCGCGACGGGCATCGCCATCCTAACGTCCGTCTTTACCGGGCCCGAGCGGGGCCGGGTCCTGGGCTATCATGTAGCGTCCGTCTACACCGGTCTCTCCGTCGGACCCCTCGTCGGGGGGTTCCTGACCCAGCAGTGGGGCTGGCGGTCGATTTTCCTGGTTCCCGTGCCCATCGGGTTGGTGGCGGCGGCCCTGATCACGGGGCGGCTTCGGGGCGACTGGGCCGAGGCCCGGGGAGAGCGCTTTGACCTCTTCGGGTCCTTCCTGTATGCAGGCTCGCTGACGGGCCTCCTGTACGGCCTGTCCCGACTTCCCGGGACGGACGGCGTCGGCCTCGGCCTCCTGGGTCTGGGCGGGCTGGTGGCCTTTGGCCTTTGGGAACTTCGGAACGACAGCCCCGTCTTGGACGTACGGCTTTTGGGGACAAACCGGGTCTTTCTGTTTTCGAACCTGGCGGCCCTGATTCACTACAGCGCGACGTTTGCCGTCGTCTTTCTCCTGAGCCTATACCTCCAGGGGGTCCGGGGCCTGACGCCGGCTCATGCGGGAGCCCTCCTGGTCGTCCAGCCTGTCCTGCAAGCCGTCTTCTCGCCCTGGGCGGGCCGTCTCTCCGATCGGGTTCCCCGGGGAGGGTGGCCTCCGTCGGGATGGGCCTCTCGGCGGCGGGCCTCTTCCTGCTGGCATGGCTGGGACCGACGACGCCGATGGCTTGGGTCATCATCGGTCTGGGTCTCCTGGGCGTCGGCTTCGGCCTCTTTTCGGCACCCAACACGAATGCCGTCATGCAGTCCGTCGGGCGTCGGCACTACGGAGTGGCGTCCGGGACGCTGGGGACGATGCGTCTCGTCGGGCAGGCCCTGAGCATGGGGTTCGTGACTTTTCTGCTGGCCTTGCACATGGGGGCGGCCCGGCTGAGTCCCGAGCACTTCCCCCGCTTCCTGGAGGCCTTGCGGTCTGCCTTTTTCGTCTTCACGGGATTGTGTATCCTGGGAATCGGGGCCTCCCTGGCGCGAGGCCGGTAGAATAGAAGTGACGGAGTGATGAAGTGATGGGGTATTCTGCCACCTGAAATCTGAATGGAGCCTGCCGGCGAGCAGGGCTTAGAAGGGTCCCATGAAGGGTCAGCCGCCGCTGTTTTCGTCCTCGCCGCCTTCCAAGGGGGCGTCGGCCCACGGACCGGTCCGACACTTGGTCCTCATCGACGGCAGTGGGTTTGTCTACCGGGCCTTCCATGCGCTCCCGAGGCTGACGACCCGGACGGGCCTGCCGACCCACGCCGTCTACGGCTTCGTCCAGATGCTCCACAAGGTCCTGAAGGAGTTTGCCCCGGACGCCATCGCCGTCGTCCTGGACGCCCCTGGCCCGACCTTCCGCCATGCCCTGTTCCAGGACTACAAGAAGAGCCGGCCTCCGATGCCGCCGGACTTGCAGGTCCAGTGGCCCTACATTCGGAAAGTCTGCGAGGCCCTGGGGATTCCTATCCTGGAGATGGAGGGCTTCGAAGCCGACGACCTCATCGCCAGCCTCGCTCGGCAGGCCGCCGAGGAGGGCTGGCGCGTTACCATCGTCACTTCGGACAAGGACATGCTCCAACTCGTCGGGGACCGTATCGAGGTCTTCCATCCTCAGCGGGACAAGGTCTACACGCCGGCAGAGGTTCAGCAAGAATACGGTCTGACGCCCGACCAGATCCCGGACTACCTGGCGCTGGTCGGCGACCCCATCGACGACGTCCCCGGGGTCAAGGGCATCGGCGAGAAGTCGGCCCGGGAACTCATCCGGCAGTTTGGCTCCTTAGAGGCCCTCTATAAGAACCTGGACCGCGTGCCGGCTCGTTACCGAAGTCGTCTCGAGCAGGGCCTTCCGATGGCCCAGTTGAGCAAACAGCTCGTCGAGCTCGCCCGGACGGCACCCGTCTCCGTGGACTGGTCGAAGCTTCGCCGGCGAAATCCCCAGATGACGACCGTCGTCGGACTCCTGCGGGAGCTCGAGTTTTTCAGTCTGATGACCGAGTTTCTGCAGGACATCCACGACCGCCAGCCCCGCTATCGGCTCGTGGACGCCGAGACGCTGGCCCGGGAGTGGCCGGCCTGGGTCCGGGATATCCGCGCCCGGGGGCGGGTCGCCTTCGGCTACCTTTGGGACGGACCCCATCCGGCTCGCGGGGAATGGCGGGCCCTGGCAATGGCCTGGGCGCCCCACGAGGCTGTCGTCTTCGACCTGACGGACCCGGCCGTCCGGGACCGACTTCGGCACTGCTTGCCGGACGTCCTTCGGGCCGAGGGCCTTCGGAAAGTCGCCCACGGCTGGAAGGACCTGATGATCGGCCTCCGCCGGCTGGGCCTCTCAGTCGTCCCGCCCTGGGACGACCCCATGCTGATGTCTTACGTGCTGGACCCCTCCGGGAGCCGGCACGACCTCTACCGTCTGGCGCAAGCGTGGCTCCTGTACCGGATGATCGACCCGGACGTCGTCCGGCAGGTCTCCTCGGATTGGCCGACCGTGACGCCTGAGACCCGCACCGACGTCGTGGGCGAGATGGCCGACATGACTCTCCAGGTCGCCCAGGCCCTTGGGGAGGAACTGGAGAAGTCCGTCCACGACGGGCCCCGGTCGGTCTACGAGACGATCGAGATGCCCCTCGTCCCCGTCTTGGCCGATATGGAGTGGTGGGGCATCAAGGTCGACGTCTCCAAGCTCCGCCGCCTGGCCCACCAGATCTCCCAGACCGTCCACGAGCTTCAGGAGCGCATCTTTCAGATCGTCGGCTTCCGCTTCAATCTGAACTCGCAGAAACAGCTGGCCCGGGTTCTGTTCGAGGAACTGGGCCTTCAGCCGAGCCGCCGCACGCCCAGGACGCGCCACTACTCGACCCGGGCCGACGTCCTGGAGGAACTCGCTTCTCACCATGAGGTCCCGCGACTCATCCTGACATACCGGAACCTGGCAAAGTTGAAGTCCACCTTTGTGGACGCCCTCCTGACCTGGGCCGACCCCCGAACCCATCGGGTCCATACCCGCTTCCACCAAGCCGTCACCTCGACGGGCCGTCTGAGCAGTAGCGACCCGAATCTCCAAAACATTCCCGTCCGGGACGACCTGGGGAAGGAGATCCGGTCGAGCTTCATCGCCGAGGACGGGTGGCATCTGCTGATCGCCGACTACTCTCAGATCGAGCTTCGCATCCTGGCCCATATGAGCGGCGACGAGGGCCTCATCGAAGCCTTCCGCCGGGGCGAAGACGTCCACACCCGGACGGCCGCCGAAGTCCTCGGCTTGGCCCCGGACCGGGTCACGGAGCGGGAACGCCGCCTGGCGAAGGTCATCAACTACGGCATCGTGTACGGCCTTAGCGCTTACGGCCTGGCCCAGCAGACGGGGATGTCTCCCGAAGAGGCCCAGGAATTTATCCAGCGGTACTTCGAGCGGTACCCGGCCGTCCGGGCTTTCCTGGACCGTATCCTCGAGGAAGGCCGCCGACGAGGCTATGTCGAGACCCTCCTGGGCCGCCGGTGCTACATCCCGGAGCTGACCAGCCCGGACCCGCAGGTCCGACAGGCCGCCGAACGTCAGGCCGTCAATATGCCGATTCAGGGGACGGCCGCCGACCTGATGAAGCTGGCGATGGTCCGGGTCTGGGAAGCCTTTCGCCAGGCAGGCCGTCGGAGTCGCATCCTCCTCCAGGTTCACGACGAGCTCGTCGTAGAAGTCTCCGACGACGAGCGGGCGGCTGTCGTCGAGACCGTCCGGTCCCGGATGGAGACCGTCTATCCCCTGCAGGTGCCCCTGGCCGTCCGCATCACCGTCCGCCGGGACTGGGCGAAAGAGACGGGAGTAACGAGGGACGAGTAAGGAGTAAAGTGACAAGTAATATTCACCTTCGTTTTGAAAAGTTCTGGAGTTCTCCATGGTAGAACGCATCCCGCATCGTCTCTTCGTCACTCCGTCACCCCATCACTTTTATCATGGGTGGCCAGTGGATACCGCCCGACCTCTTCGAGCCGACTCCTACGAGCTTAGACGACACGAAGTTCAATAAGGACCATGTATCCCCTGGAAGACACCATCGTGGCCGTTAGCACGCCGCCGGGCCGAGGAGCCATCGGCATCGTGCGCCTCTCCGGTCCCCGGGCCTTCGAGATCGCCCGCCGGGTGTTCCGCCCTCGGTCGGCCGAGCCCACCGAGAC
>Ga0105155_1000169_pt1 | contig 22206 bp, 26 predicted proteins | sample SSWtaG_2_FD_89589 | JGI IMG/M metagenome (GOLD analysis project Ga0105155, IMG submission 89589) | Hot spring microbial communities from Sandy's Spring West, USA to study Microbial Dark Matter (Phase II) - SSWsed_130316 | ecosystem: Environmental > Aquatic > Thermal springs > Hot (42-90C) >...
GAAGTAGGGGACATAGACCCTAGCATTACCGCCGTCGATGCCGTAGCTTGTAGTCAGCCTATCCTGCCGAAAAAAGGAGCTCGCACTCCTTATCGGGTGCCACAGCCACGCGGCGCCTGACACTCTCGAGGAGCCTAGAAAACCTAATTTTAAGCCTTCTGTCCGTCAGGCAGGCTGGGATTAGGGGAGGCACAACCCGCACCCTAACCTGGTCTATGATGCTAAGAAGAAGGATGGTATACTAGTCTCTTTTCGGGCTAAGCTTTAAATAGGAGTATGAGCCCTATTCGTCAAATTAAGGCTTTTTCGACGGCTAGTCGCATTACTGACGGTTCAGAGGAGGTGTTTACTCTTTGTTGTGTGCAGTTTATTGTTTGTGAGAGACATTGGGAATGTAGATTGACATTCACATTCGCTACGCCACCTTGTGCCGGCGCTGCATCATTTGAGTGGAATTTAGATTTAATAGTGTCGGGTTCGTTTATGTTTAGCGATGTTCTCTGGTTTCCACCACTCGTTTACCTTAACAATCTTTTAATGAGGAAGACATAAGCGGACGTGATAACTAAATATAATGTATTAATCCGCCGGGCCGAGAAGGCGAACTTTCATATTTTATTTATGAATGGGCGAAAATGCAAGGTTTTGAGATAACTTTAGACGAAGTATGTGATAATAGATTAAATGTATACATCAGCTTGCCTGGGGAAAAAGGCATCCAAAACTATTGTTTAATGGACATTTAGATGTTGTTCCTGAAGGAAGTGGGTGGAGCGTAAGTCCATTTGACTGAGTCGTTAAGGATGATCTTTTTTTCGGAAGGTGGGCAGCTGATATGAAAGGTGGTATAGCAGCTATGCTTATGGCAGCTAAAGCAATAAAAGAATCAGAGATTAAGCTAGATGGTGATTTATTAATTACTCTTGTAATTGATGAAGAAGTGTCTGGAAAAGGTACTAGAAAGGTCCTTTCTAAAGGAATCACCGCAGATTATGCCATTGTTGGTGAACCAACATCCCTTGAAGTAGTCATAGCTAGTAAAGGGGATGTAAACTTTGAAATTGAAGTATTAGGAAAAGCAGCTCATTCAAGCAGACCTCATGAAGGAAAAAATGCGATATATAAAATGTGTAAAATAATAGAAGCAATCGAGAAGTATTCCACAGAACTTGAGAAAAAGACCCACCCTCTATTAGGTCACCCAACTATTACTGTCACTATGATTAATGGAGGCATTACTCCATGGATAATTCCAGCTAATTGTAAAGTCGTAATAGACAGAAGAACTATTCCAAGTGAGAATGCAGATGGAGTAAAAAAGGAACTTGAAACCATTTTATTAAGAATCAAAGAAAATGATCCTGAATTAATTTATAATCTTCGCCTTATACAAGAAGCGGCTCCTGCCGAGATTTCGCCAAAGGAAGAAATAGTTGACGTAATACTAAGTAAAGCTTCTATAATCTTAGGCAAACAAGTAAAAATTACAGGAATGAGTGGAACTACTGATGCACGTTTTTTAATTAATGATGCGCATATACCAACTGTTATTTATGGACCGGGTGACTTAATGAATGCCCATCAATCTGATGAATACGTAAAGGTATCTGAAGTATATGCTGCTGCCAAAATTTATGCTAGTGTTGCCTTACAATTGCTTAAAAAATCTTAATTATTTTCCTACAATGCGTAGTTCATCGGTCTCTAAGGTAATCTGCTCATGCCCATCTTCAGTAACTACGTGTACATCTTCCCAGATCATTATCAAGTCCTTTTCTACCCTGAATAACGACTCAACGCTAATGACCATGCCTGGCCTAAGAATCGTATGATCCTCTGCTGACACGCTTGGTGGCTCGGTCGGAAGCATGCCTTGTCCATGTCCCATTCGGCCTACATCAAATGGTCTAAATCCAGCATCTTTAATCAGCTCGTATCCTCTTCTCCATAAATCAAAGCAACTTATACCTGGTTTAATAAACTCCGCCATCTTCTTAGAAATGTCAGTTATGATTTTATGATATTTTTCGATATTTCCTATAGTTTTACCAACAACTGCTAATCGTGGATAATCGATGGTATGAGTTCGAACATACGCCCCACCATCAACGTATAAGACTTCACCCTCGTCTATTGGAGTGTCTGAGTGGAACTGTGTGTGATTTAATGGTTCTTTACAACCTACGTGAACGAAGGCAACTCTATCAGCCCCCTCTTCAAACATTAGCTTACTAAAGAGTCTCGCTACCTGCCTATGAGTCATGCCTTTTTGAAAATTATCAAACAAGCGTTGTCGAGCTTTACCTGTAATATCAGCGGCTTTTTTTATCAACGCTATTTCTTCTGAAGATTTAATCATTCGTAGTTCCCAGATTAGGTTAGCAGCATCAACGAAAGATATATCAGGCAAAGCATTCATTAATTTCAACAACTCGCCGACAGGCTGTCCCAGCCTCATCTCCAGCCCATACTCTATACCAATTCTTTTGTTTCTAATTCCTAAGTCTTTCAATGCGTTAATATAAAGCTCAATAGGTACTCCCATGGTTGTAGAGTAGCTACGCACATCCTTAATGGTCGTCTTAACAACATCTTCTGTAGCGGTACCGACTATTGCGATCGGGTCACCTTCAGAAGGAATTAATAATATGGCTGGTCTTGCGTTAGAGTAATGTAAACAGATCGTACCTGATACTCCTGCAAAATATTGGAAATTTTCTTCGTTACTAATCATAAGCACATCGATCTGCTCTTTATTTAGTAATTCTTGAATTTTTGATAAACGTCTTTTTAATTCTGCTTGAGAAAATAATGGTTCCATGGCTCCACGAAATAGCTGAGTCATACTCTCGTTATTAAGTATTTCGTTTTTATGTATGAAATGCTGTTAATCTTTTTTCTGGATTGAACCAGAAATTACCTTAAGAGTTTTATATATCACACTTAGCTCATGTTCTATCTTAGTTTAAATATTTATTAGGTTAGGAATTGACATAGTATCTGTAGTGAGGAGTCTATGCCGAGAGAAATTGAATTAATTTTTCCGCAATCTAATGTTAGAATCACGGCTGAGCTACTTGAAGATCAGGCACCTAAAACATGTCAAGCGGTCTGGTCGGTCTTACCTGATGATGATACATTAGAAGCAGTAAAGGACTGGCCCGAGAAAGGACGTGTACACCATGGAATTTATGCCGGCCCTGAATTGTATGTATTTATCCCGAGAGCGAAAGAAAAGCCGCCAATAGAGAATTTGACTTACCATCCCATTCCTGGCGATATCATGCTTTTTGTGTTTTCTCGAGGCCTAGAGCTATAAGGCGGCCCGTAATTTTTGGGTTTTTCACCGGCAGAGGGTGTTATAACGACGTTGTATATGGATTGAGGGCGGCCCTGAACCTGCAGCTCGCAAATTTCCGTGACAATATTTGGGACGAGTCACTTCCATGCTATGCGGTCGAGATACCCGAGGAGCTGAGTAAGGAGGGAGAGTCCTACATAACATTCTGCAGCTGGGAGGGCGCCTCGTATATTCGAGACCTAATCAAGCTTAGAGAGTCTCGAGGAGAGACCGTTAAGCCATCGTCATATCTCTTCACGGCCCAAGAATCTAATGAGCCTTTAAGCATCTCACGATTCGAGAATCTTTGGCGAGAGCTGTGTAGGGAGGCGGGAGTAGACCTCAGGCCCGTCAAGATTAAGGGCCGACACGTCAGAATCGTTAAGGGAGGAGAACGTGTCTACTCTTCTGAGGGGAAGCGCTACAACATCGGGCCGCGCAGCTTGAGAAAATTCTTCAGGACAGCCTTAGCAATCAGTGGCGTCGACCGAGTGGCGGCCGAGGCAATGATGGGACACTCGCTAACAGCTTTCGGCATAGAGTCGATCTATAACTACTCCGCCTCTTGGCTCGACTATCTGCGTGGAGAATACTTGAAGGCCCTCAATAGCCTTTTATTCTTGAAGGAGCCTAGGGCATGGAGATCATAAATGGCGTGGCTCACCGCCGCATCGAGGAGTTAGAGAGTAGAGTAGTAGCATTGGAGGACGCCGTAAAGTTTTATGAAGCATTGCTTAAGCATATAGATCATAGGAAAACGAAGCTACTCCGCGAGCTCGGCCTACGCTAAATTATGTGTTAGGGCCGTGAGTTTTTGACCTTTTCCCCGAATGGGGGACAAGATGTGAAAATTTGTTGAGAATTATTTTTATAAGCGTCTCTGTAGTTCGACCACTCATCCAGCTTTCCATCTTAAGTAAAGGTGGTAATCATTCATTGAGGAATTCAGATCGGAACGGTACATATTTATCATGAAGGCCCTGAATTTATTTTAATAAAAATATACATGGAAAATTGATTGCCTATGTTAGAAGAACAATTTTTACTATGTTGTTCTTTGGTGTTTGTAATAATTGGAGTGCTTCATTTATTTTATGTAGGGCATTTTATGAGTTATTGATTTTGATAAATCTATTAGTCCTCTTTTTGCTAAGTTAATTAATCGTTTTTGTTCTTCCAGAGTATGGTTTACTGAGAATAATATTTTTGCTCCCTTCTATAATAAGGAAAATGGCTCAAAAGTTGACGATGTCATGTTAAGTCCTAAGAAAATTATTTTTCCAGCTGGTTTGACTATTTGTATCATCATTGATAGAGGTTCGGGAGAACCTACGCATTCAAATATTTTATCTGCCCCGTTTAGGTTAGTCAGATGAAGTATTTCTTTTTTAATATCTGTGTTGTTTGGATTTAGGAAATAGTCTACTCCAAAGTCTTTTGCTATCTTCTCCTTATTTGGATTTAGATCAACGCCAACTATTGTTTCTGCACCCATCATTTTGCTCAGCATTGCTACGTATAGTCCGACACCTCCAAGGCCATCAATTACTATATCATCTCCCAATTCTATAGAAGCTATGCGGACAGCATGAAATGCCGTACTTACTGAGCATCCGATAATTGCGGCTATCTCAAACGAGACTTCTAGTGGGATTTTAAGAACGTTGCTAGAGGGTACGACATCATACTCTGCATAACATCCATTAATATCCCCTCCTATTGATTTTCTATTAGGACATGCGTTATGCATTCCTCTGAGACAGATATCACAAACATTACATGGGATAGTGTACCATAAACTTACTCTCTCACCCACATTGAGGTTTTTAACATTACTGCCTTTTTCTTCAACAATTCCAGCACACCCATGTCCCAATATGATAGGAAGACGAACGCTTCTTGATCCTTTTATCACATGGAGATCTGAGCCACAAATACCGGCAGCCTTCACCTCTATTAGTAAGACTCAAGGATTTAGCTATTTAAGACGTCTATGATAATAGTATCACATGACGATGAGTTGAAAGAAGCAGCAGACATGCTGTATGAGGTAGTTAGGTCCGAGGATACGTCAAAAATCAGGCAGCTGTATTAAAAATAACGTCTATATTTTAGATAAGGATTGACGCGGGAAAAATGTGAGTAGCTTCATGAAGGAGTATTGGCATATTGATAAGAAAACAGGAGAACTAGTTTGCTCTAATCGACCAATAGATGACCCTGAGTTTGAATTTATGATTGAGAGTGAGGCTGTTGAGTCATTAATAGAAGATGACGAAATGCTCGGTTACAATGTTAAAAAGAGGATCAATATGACGAAACATGTAGTAGACATTTTAGACAGGAAACATAGAGATACGCTAGGACAATTGAGGAACGAATTATCGAGGTACATGGATAAGGCAAAGGGTAACGTTAGGTCGAGACTCCATAAAATACTTTCGATGTTAGAGACAAAGGGCGAAGTCTTCAGAGTCAGTGAATATTATTATAGATTACATCTAAAAGAATTTATCAAGAGAAGATATGGTGAAACACTAGATAAAAAGAAGTTAGCAGTTATACTTGGGATGCCGTTTGAAAGTGTGGAGCCCTTGATAAAGAGGTTTAAATAAATGCCAGATATGGGAAGTGAGGGGCAAGCTCTCGGAAAGACAGTCGTCGAGACAATACTCAAAATCGACGGCATTGAGAGAACAGAGACAGCAATCGTAGTATAGCGCAGAAAAACTAAGCAAAAATATTTTTTATTATTTATTTTGCTGATTTATTCTTGATTTCTTCGAGTACTTCTCTCGACTTCTCGAGCGTTAGTTTTATCTCTTCTTCCGTGTGGGCCGCACTGATGTGGTTTCTCTTTAGGTTGAGGGGGAGCATGAAGATTCCTTTTTCTATCATTTTCTTCCTATAATCCACGAAGAGCTTAGCGTCGTTTCGTAGGAGGTCGGTGTAGTTGTTGACTGGCGGCTCCATGAAGTAGGTTACGAAGACCGAGCCGAAGCCAGTAGTGTAGGCCTTTATTCCGAGCTCTTCAGTCATGTCGTTCAGGCCCTGCCTCATCATCTCGCCGAGCCTGAAGATATGCTCGTGGACTCGACCATCCTCTAGTTTCTCGATCGTCGCTATGCATGCGGCCAAGCATATTGGATGAGCGTTGTATGTGCCTGCAAAGAAGACGTCGCCTCCGGGCCTCGTGTTAAATCTATCCATCAAGTCGCTTCTACCGCCAATAGCTGCTAGCGGATAGCCATTAGCCATTGCCTTACCTAGCGTTGTGATGTCGGGTATAACTCCAACTATCTTTTGATACCCACCTATATTGTGTCTGAAGCCTGTTATGACCTCGTCAAATATCAGAACTATGCCTTCTCGATCAGCGATCTCCCTTAGCCCCTTGAGGAAATCTATCTTTGGTAGGACGCAGCCAATGTTGTGCGGGATCGGCTCGAGAATTATTGCTGCGACTTCGTTCCGATGAGCCTTGACGGCTCTCTCAACGCCTTCTAGGTCGTTAAAGTCGACTACGATTGTGTTTTCAATCGCCTCTGGAAGCATGCCCGCAGATAGGGGGTCCTTCTTGCCGATCTTATCCGGCGGACTTATCACATTCATCAACAGATAGTCATGCCAGCCATGATAGCATCCCTGGAACTTTATCAGTTTCTTCCTACCCGTCACGGCCCTAGCAAGCCTCACGGCATGATAAGTTGCCTCACTTCCCGAGTTGCAGAACAAGACCTTCTCTATGCTTGGCACATGCTTAACGATCAGTTCAGCGGCCCTGATCTCGATCTCAGCTGTCCCAACACCGATCAAGTCGATTTCATTCATTATCTCCACTACGCGGCGATTAACCTCAGGATTGTTGTGTCCGAGAATCGGAGGCCCAAAAGCAGCGTGATAATCAATATACTCGTTGCCGTCCGCATCGTAGATCTTCGAGCCCTTAGCCCCCGTAAAGACAATCGGCGGGTCAAGAATCCTAATAGAAGTATTCACACCGCCAGGAATGTACTTACAAGCCTCCTCAAACAGCCTTAAAGAGCGATCATTTTTCATAGATCATCATTAATAAAGCTTTACAAACTTTTATTTAAACTCTTAAACTGAAGATAACCCTACTTAGTCTTACGACAACATGACTATTAATGATTAATCAATATATTTTCTGCGATGAGTTTTGGAGATTTGTCTCGTAGCTGTCCAGATGGCGTGTAGGAGCGGTGAGGTCGATGCTAATATTTTAAGAGCTGCTAGCCTGCTCCGTCGATGCAGAGACCTGATGCTGGATGGTAGGACGATCATATGTCTGCCAGAGCTTTTCACTACTGGATATAGTCTTAGCCGAGAAAGCTTCATGAGGATTTCTGAGCCAATTCCTGGGCCGACGTGCGACAAACTCTCCATTCTTGCATAGGAATTGGTGTATACCTATGTGGCGGTCTGGCTGAAAGATGTGAAGAGACTTCATCGATCTATGATTCAAGCATCCTTATCTCTCCGAGTGGCAAACTACTCGCGAAGTATAGAAAGATACATCTCGCCGGAAAGCATGAGAAGGAGATATTCAGCCCCGGAGACAGGCCCATAGCAGTATCCACAGAGATCGGGAACCTCGGACTAATGGTTTGCTACGACGTCGTATTTCCAGAGCTGTCTAGGAGCTTGGCACTACTAGGCTCTGAAATTATCTTGCATTGCAGCGCCTGGTACAGCATTCCACGAGAGATGGACTGGGGAGCGAGACACTACGAAATACTTGTAAATGCCAGCGCCATGGAGAACACCGTATTCATCGTGTCCTCCAACAGGACTGGAGTTGAGGGAGAGTTCAGCTTCGTCGGCCACTCATGCATAGCCGCGCCCTGGGGAGACATCCTCGCCCAGAAAAAGGAAGGAGAAGGCTACGTCTCGATAGCCATCAACCCAGACCTCATCAAAAAAAAAAAACGCAGGACAATTCATCCCCGCCTAGATGAAAGAAGACCGGAAAGCTACATTAATGCTAAATAAAAAACAAATCTATACTCTTTATGAAATTGATGTATGTTGCCATTATAAATTATAATACTCAAAACATTTTTCCTAAAAGATGAATTTAGTAGTATTTTGTATCTTCCTTACTCATGAGTATTTGGAAGATGTGGTTTTGTTATTGCTCCAATAGCCGATGACTGTACCATTGAAGCATATTTAGCGAGAAGACCTTGCGTATATATAGGAGGCTTTATCTTCATGCTTTTCATCCTTTCAGCAATTTCTTCCTTAGTTAAAATAACATCAAGCCGTCCTTTCTCAACATCAATACATATCTTATCTCCATTTTCGACTATTGATATTGGTCCCCCACTAGCTGCTTCTGGGGATACATGCCCTACCATTAACCCCCTTGTCGCACCACTAAACCTTCCATCAGTAACCAGTGCTACCTGTTCTCCTAATCCTGCTCCTACGATTGCTGCAGTTATCCTAAGCATTTCAGGCATGCCTGGACCGCCCCGCGGACCTTCATATCTAATTACAACGACGTGACCCGGCTGTATTTTACCTGATTTCACCGCCTCAAAGGCTTCTTCCTCACTGTCAAATACTATTGCTGGTCCTTCAAACTTTCTAACTTCTGTTGCTGCTACTTTCAATACAGCTCCATCAGGTGCCAGTGATCCTTTTAATATTGTAATACCACTGTTGGCTTAAATGGATTATTGAGACTTCTTACAATTTGTGAGTGATCTACATCAAGAAACTTATATTCATTAAGACTTTCTTTTAATGTTTTTCCACTTACTGTCAGTACATCACCATACAGTAGTCCAGCATCGAGAAGCTTTTTGAGAACTATAGGTACACCGCCAAATCTGTCAAGCTCAGCCATTACGTAATTACCAAAGGGCACCATGTTAACGATGAGTGGTATCCTTTTTTATAATTTATCAAAGTCCTCTAGTGTTAATTTCACTCGTGCCTCATAAGCAATAGCCAAAAGGTGGAGTATGGCATTAGTTGACCCTCCCATTGCCATTAATAATGAGATGGCGTTGAGAAAAGCCTCATATGTCAGTATATCGCGAGGTTTTATTCCATTCTCGATTAATTTATTTAGCGCTAATCCCGTCAAATATGCATATTGTGCCCGTCTACTACTGTTGGCAGGAGGGGCGGCACTTCCTAATAGGGCGATGCCTAATGCTTCAGAGAGCGAAGCCATTGTATTAGCGGTGAAAAGACCAGCACATGTCCCATAAGTTTGATGTACTACATTTTCAGTATGTATAAATATAGTCTTCTTTTACTTCTCCTTTTAAATAACCTCCTAATACTTCGTGAATGTCTTCAATAGTTAATTTTTTTCTCGCCGAGAAAGCCAGGTTCTGCTGTGCCACCATACAGATAAATTGATGGTATGTTTATTCTAGCCATGGCCATCATTATACCAGGCTGAGTCTTATCACATCCACCAATCCCAACGAATCCATCAAATGCATGAGCAAGTATTTGAGCCTCTATAGTATCCGCTATCAATTCTCTACTAACTAAGCTATATCTCATTCCCTCTGTACCCATGGTTATACAATCATTTACAACAATTGTGGGCATAGCTAATGGTACGGCCCCAGACGACCTTACTCCCTCTTTTACATAATTAAGTAGATTCAGTGTATGAAAATTGCATGGACCCACTTCACTCCAAGCTACGACAACACCACACAACGGCTTACCTATATCGATGTCAACTAGACCAATTGATTTCAAGAATGCCCTATGGGCCGTGTTGAGAATACCCAAAAATCTATTAATGCTAGGTCGAGTTAAATCCATACCTCTCTTACTCATCACTAACTGATGATATATGGTTGTTTATTAATTTTATTTAATTTACGTTAGTTCAAAAAAATTCTGCTGTCATTTTATTATAGTAACAGAACTATTATTGCTTGATTTTCATCTCGTTCCATAAAATGTGTGTGAGTATAAACTAGAGTTTAACTTTGAAATCTCATACTCTATGGCATTCAGTAGTTTTTCTAATGACCCTGCAGATAGTAACGATACTTGCTCTTGACAAATTCCTTTTCCATACAGATCAGATGGTGGAATATAACCGACCAGCCAGCTTCCACATAATGTAACTACTATAACTACTAATTCAGGGAACCTCTTACGTAGCTCAGTTTGGACCTTGCTATATATCTCTCCTTCGATAAAGACCCAAATAGAATCACCAATACGATAAACATGGAATGTAAGCGGGTAATATGTTAAATTGCTTAACTTATTTAATCTCGATATTAATCGCTTACATCTTTCAGCATATGCGCCAGCGTCTCTTGCTGTTTTTTCGTCCCCTTTTTTAATAGCCTCGTTTTGGATGGTTAGCCAATTATTCATTTGTTCTTTAAGTTTTTCAATGGTAGGTAGTTCTTCTTTAATAGTTAGATTAACTTCATATTGTTTACCCATAAATACTGATGATTGTTTCATCCTCTCTTCATTGAAAGGCACATAGGACCATGCACCTAACCGTGCACCAGACTCAACATAACCTATATACTGATAGTCCATTTCCGGCGGGCCCATAGATTCTAAAATTGATAGTATCGAATATCCCAGTTGCCTTCCATTTTTATCTGCTATTGCTGTATCACCAGTATATCCTTCTCGTGGTGCCAGATCACCTGATGCTCCTTGAAGAAATATGCATGGGGCGCCAGTTTTTTGCTCCACAATCTCGCGCATAGAACCAATGAAGTCAGGACTAGACAAAGTGTTCTGCCATGCAAGCGTGGTAGGATGACATGCATAGTTAACAATCGTTGCTATTATTTTGCCTTGTTTATCAACAACCCTACCGACTATAACTGTATCGTCAGCGGATACATCAGGGTTATAGCCACATACGTATTTGTTTGCTTCTTCGTCCCAAAAATCTCTATTAACTGCAAGATTACATTTACCCGCTGAGTAGGTGATTGTCGCTTCCTTCACATTTGAGAGAGCTTGCTTGCTAGCATTCGCTATTTTTGTACTTATACTTTGAAGATATGGCTTAATCATTTCTGTTCCCGGATATTGGTATTCTTCAGGTTCAATGAGCCAGCCAAAAGAATGGGTATGTGAAAAAGTTATAATTAGGTTTTGGCTTGGTATATTGGCTGCTTTGCTGATAGTGTTAATCATTAAACTATAATCATTTGGTAGCATAGTACACATATCAAGTTCAATCAGTAGTAGTGGTGTATTAGCTCCTCCAGACGCATTTAATGCTACAATGTCTCCATAAAGCGGTCTATGGATCCCTGTTGACTGATAATGTTTAGCAGCTCCCCATAGACGTTGAAAGATGCCGACAGGTGGTGTGATATCAACACGCTCATGACTAAATAATACTTTTGATGTAGGAATATGAACCTTTCTATGCTTCATTTTAACATAGATTAAAGTTGCTCCCTGCATATAAATATTATTTGGTATTTGGTAGTGTCCGGATAAGGGGGTTATATAGAAGAAGACTTCCTACTAATCGCATAGGTGGGGAGATAGCCACCCCTTAATAATATTTTAAAGCCTTATCCGGACACTATCTGGTATTTTTACATAAAATTTAAATATAAGTATTAATTATAATTTTAGTTTGATGGGGTGATGAGAAAATGAGTGAGAGTAGGAAGGTGGATAGGAGGAAGTTTTTGGTTGCTGGTCTTGGTGCGGGAATTGTTGTGGTGGGTGGTGTTGCGGCGTATTTGGCTACTAGGCCGCCTCAGGTCGTGGAAAAAGTTGTAACGGTGCCAGTTGAGAGGACTGTTGAGAGGGTTGTTGAAAGGACGGTTCAAACCACTATTGGTGGTACGCCTACCGTCATTACTCGTCAGGAGACCGTCAGGGAGACTGTTGTAGTAACGCCTGAGGAGGAGCCGGTTTATGGAGGTGAACTCAAGGTCGCTACTTGGGGCGCTATAAACACGGTAGATCCGCATAATGCCCCGGCCCATCAGGACCTACTAATTTGCCTTGCAGGATACGATACATTGTTTAGATTTGATGAGAATTTTTATGTGATTCCTTGGTTGGCGGAAAGATATGAGGTTTCAAGCGATGGGCTTGAATATACATTCTATATTAGGAAGGGTGTGTATTGGCAGGTGATAGATAGGGAACTAACGGCAGAAGACGTCGCATACTCATTAAATAGGATACAGCAAGCAGCTATTGCAAAAAGTTATTTCCCTGTATGGGGCGAAGCAGTAGCTATTGATAGATATACTGTAAAAGTGAGATTGCCTAAACGTTTTGCACCATTAATTAACTGTTTGGCAAATCCTGGTTCTAGGGGTTCTATGATTCTTCCAAAGTTGTCAGAGGAAGATTTTAAAAAGCTAGGTATGTCTCCTGAGGAGTTTGAGGAGAAGGGTGGTTTTGCGACGATCATGATTGGTACGGGGCCGTTTAGGCTTGTGGAGTTTAAGAGGGGGGAGTATGAGAGGCTTGAGAAACATAAGAAGTATTGGAGTAGAGATGAGAAGGATAGGCAATTGCCCTATTTAGATAAGTTGGAGTTTATTCCTCAGCCGGACAGTTCTGTTAGAGCGATGCTAGTCAGGGCAGGCTCAGTAGACGCTGCTCTGCTACTAGATGCTAAAGACGTGCCAACATTGGAAGCGACTAAAGGTATAAAGGTTATTGGTATGATCGGTACAAATTATTGCCATCTGGGAATGTGTTGGCAGCATTCTCCCTTCAATGATAAGAGAGTGAGACAGGCCGTGGCTCACGCCATAAATAGGGACGAGGTAGTTAGGCTTGCTTTGTCCGGTGGTGGTGAGTCGGCATGGTCGCCTTTACCCAGTTGGAATAAGTATCATAAAGAATTCAGGATCTATGAGTATAATCCAAAGAGAGCTAAGGAATTGTTAGAAGAGGCGGGTGTTAAGGAGATAACAGGAACGCTCTTCACACACAATTTACCTAATGCTCCAGAGACGGCAACCGTTATTCAGAAGCAATTAGCTGCTGTAAACATTAACCTAGAAATTAATGTAGTTGATGTTGGAACATATGTTGCTGAATTAAAGAATAGAGATCCTAAGAAACACACAATTACAATTCATATTTGGGTGGATAAGGTAGATCCTTGGATTAGCTTGGGTGTAAGGTTCTATCCCCCGGGAGGGTCAGCATTTCTTGAGGGCATAATGCCTGACGTTGAAACTACAGGAATAGCGAGGGTGAGAGATGGGCTAGCTGAAGAATTAGATCCAGAGAAATATGCTAAGCTTGTAGAAGAATTCCAGAGAATATGGGTCGAAGAGGTTGTCTCAGTGCCTATCTGGTTCAAAGCTAACTACATGGCACATAACGAAAAAGTCAGAAACTTCAGCTTTGAACCTCAAGCCGCATTGTATAGCTGGGATGTGATGTGGAAGGCACCGTAGGCTCAAAATACGCATTTATTTATAGGAGATTACTCACATTTGTTCCCACAATTTTTATTACTATAACAATTATCTTTTTCCTAGTTGAAATCATACCAGGTGATGTAGCAGAAGTATTAGCAGGCCCTGGAGCGAATATGCTGGAAGTAGAGAGTCTTAGAAAAATGCTAGGTCTTGACCTACCTGCCCAAGAAAGATATTTACGCTTCCTCTTAAGGTTAATCACAGGTGATTTAGGGAAAAGTCTAGTGACTCCTATGCCGGTTAGTAAGCTTATTTTAGATTCTCTACCAGTCACACTCACATTAGCATTTTCTTCGATGACTTTGGCATTATTAATAGGTCTGCCAGCTGGTATAGTCTCTGCTTTAAAAAGAAACACGAAGTTCGACTTATTAGTTTCATTCGGAGCTCTTATGGGCATTTCAATGCCCGGATTTTGGTTAGGATTAATACTGATACTGGTGTTTTGTGTGCAGTTAAGGCTTTTACCTGCTGCAGGCTTTGTAAACCCGTTAATTGATCCTGTAAATGGATTTAAATACATCATATTACCATCATTTACCCTTGGATTGATACTGAGCGCCTATATTGCTAGAATAACACGTTCTTCTCTTATTGAAGTCATGCTTCAAGACTATATACTGACCGCGAGAGCAAAAGGTTTGTCTGAAAGGATTGTAATTTATAGGCATGCATTAAAAAATGCTCTCATTCCAGTTGTAACTGTAGTTGGTTTTCAATTCGGTGCATTATTAGGCGGCGCTATCATCGTAGAAACGATATTTAGTGTGGCTGGAATGGGAAAATTACTCTACACATCTATACTTAATAGAGACTACCCCGTCATTGAGGGGGTAGCTATAACCATGGTTTCGGTCTACATTTTTCTCAACGCACTCGTCGATTTGATATACATGTACCTAGATCCGAGGGTTAGATATGGTTGATTTTCCGGTAATTTCGGCTATATGGGATTTTTTAAAAAGGTTACGGAAAAACCTGAAAGGATTCTTTGGCTTTATAATCTTGATAATTTTCGTAATTATGGGACTTTTTGCCGATTTAATTGCACCTTACGATCCAAATGAAATAGTAGCAGGAGAGAGATTACAGCCACCTTCTTTGAAACATCTTTTCGGAACAGACCAGTACGGCAGAGATATATTCAGCCGAGTAGTACATGGAGCCAGAATATCAATATATGTCGGCTTATTGTCATCAATTATTGCTTTAGCGTTAGGCACTACCATGGGACTTTTAGCAGGTTACTACAGAAAATATATCGATGAAGCTATAAGTAGAGTTGTAGATATATTACTAGCCTTCCCAGCACTTCTTCTAGCCATTCTTGTAGTGACTATACTGGGGCCGAACCTCTTCAATATCTGTATAAGTATTGGGATAGTCTATACGCCACAATTTGCAAGAATCGTAAGAGCCGGCGTACTCTCAGTAAGAGAAAAGGAATTTGTCCATGCGGCTATTGTAGCAGGCGATAGAGATTTGACAATAATGTTTTCTGAAATCCTGCCAAACACATTTGCTCCATTGATTGTACAGACAAGTATTACCTTTGCATTAGCAATACTGACTGAGGCAGCATTAAGTTTCTTAGGTTTAGGAATACCACCACCAACACCTGCCTGGGGGAGCATGCTTTATGAAGCGAGAGGATACATGGAGATCGCGCCATGGTGGACAATAGCGCCGGGAATGGCGATCTTCTTTGCCGTACTCGGTTTTAATATGTTTGGGGACGGAATGCGAGACATTCTTGATCCAAGGCTAAGAATAGAATGAGTAGAAAAAATAAAAAAAAGGAAGAAGAACCTGAATTGAAAGACTATATTGCAATATTTATCGCACTACTTGAGACAACATTTCTACCAATAGTTATAACAATATTAATTTTAATTTTTATCACTATTATTTTGTTGCTCGTCTAAACATTATTTGTATAAGTGACAAGCAACATAATGCCCATCTTTAACTTCTATAAACTTTGGTTCAATGCTCTTACACTCATTAAAAACATAGGGACATCTTGTGTGAAATACGCATCCCGAAGGTAAAGATATCGGACTAGGTATTTCTCCCTTTAAAATAATCCTATTTCTACTGATATCAGGATCTGGAATTGGAACAGCAGAAAGAAGTGATTGCGTATATGGATGCATAGGGGACGAATAAAGCCTTTCCGTAGAACTTAATTCTAGAATTTTTCCCAAATACATTACTGCAACTCTATCACTCACATATCTAATTACCCCTAAATCGTGAGAAATGAAAAGATAAGTTAAATTAAATTTCTTTTTCAACTCTATCAAAAGATTTAGTATTTGAGACTGCACCGATACGTCCAGCGCAGAAACTGGCTCATCAGCCACTATAAACTCAGGCTGAATAGCTATTGCTCTTGCAATAGCTATTCTTTGTCTTTGCCCACCACTAAATTGGTGTGGATATCTATTGTAATGTTCTCTTGACAACCCGACAAGTTCCAAAATTTCAGTTACTTTCCTTTTCGCATCTTCCCCAGAAGCAATATTATGAAGCTCTAACATGTGTTTTATAATGTTACCAACTGTCTTGCGAGGATTTAATGAAGAATAAGGATCTTGAAATATAATTTGCATCCTCCTCCTGTAACGTCTCATCTCACCATAATTAAGCTTAGTTATATCTACACCGTCGAATAAAATTTTTCCTGCAGTTGGGTCAATAAGTCTTATAACACATTTACCTAAGGTAGATTTACCAGACCCACTTTCGCCCACCAACCCTAATGTTTCGCCTTTAAATATCTCTAGTGTGACATCATTCACAGCATGAATATATCTTGGTTTTCTACCTAATAGCTTATTAGAAATAGTAGATATAATCCCGCTTTCTATTGGGAATTTTTTAGTTAAACTGATTACTTCGATTAGTTTATCACTCATTTTTCGTATAGATGACATGCGACAGCGTGATTTAAACTTACTTCTCTTATCTCAGGCTCTCTATTGTAACAATCTTCAAAAGCATAAGGACATCTAGGATTAAATCGGCAGCCTGTGGGTAGATTAAAAGGATCTGGCAAACTTCCTTTTATGAAAGAAAGTTTTTTGGATCTGCCGGTTACATCTGGGATACATTCTAATAGCGCTTTAGTGTAAGGATGCTTTGGATTTTTAAGAACATCTCTCATACTCGCATATTCTACTAATTTACCTGCATACATAACTGCCACCGTGTCACACAGCTCTGCTACTAGCCCAAGATGATGAGTTATCAACATAATAGAAGTAGAAAATCTTCTCTTTAAATCTTTCAATAACTCTAATATCTGGGCCTGTATTGTAACGTCTAAATTAGTTGTTGGTTCGTCTGCTATCAAAAGGTTCGGTTTGCAGGCCAAAGCCATTGCAATCATGACTCTCTGCTTCATTCCACCACTTAGTTGATGTGGATAGTCTTTTAATCTTTCTTGACTTGACGGGATACCGACTAAATCTAACATTTCTTTAGCTTCTTTATATGCTTCAGACTTTGACATATTCTCATGAATCTGGAATACTTCAGCTAATTGATCCCCAATCGTTAATGTTGGATTCAGGGCTGTAGTCGGGTCTTGGAAAATCATAGCTATTTTTTTCCCTCTTATTTTTCTCATTTCTTCTTCTTTAAGCTTTAAGAGATCTATACCGTCAAACATAACACTGCCTTCAACTATCTTGCCTGGATATGGTACTAACCTCATGATGGATAAAGCTGTCACACTTTTTCCACACCCACTTTCGCCTACTAATCCCAAACTTTCCCCAATTTTTATTTTAAGATCAATCCCATCGACAGCTTTAACCACTCCTCTTTCTAAAAAGAAGTAAGTTTTTAATTGTTTTACATCTAACAGCGTAGCCATTTTCTGACAGGGAAATTTAAAATCCCACTTAATAAGTCTTTACTTTTATATTTAATAAAACTTTAAATAAAGCGAATACATTAAGATAAAACGTTATGAGAATAAAAGAAATTAAAACGATAATAATAAATGCGAATTGGAGAAATTGGGTTTTTGTAAAGATATACTGCGATAACGATTTAGTAGGCATAGGTGAAGCCACCCTTGAAAATTTTGAAAATTCCGTAGTAGCAACAATAGAACATTTAAAAAGACTAATCATAGGAGAAGATCCCCTTAACATTGAATTACTAACGCGAAAGATGTATGTCTATCCTTTTTGGCGAGGAGGACCTATATTGCAAACCGCAATCAGCGGAATTGAAATAGCTCTGTGGGATATACTCGGTAAGTCGTTAGGCTCGCCTATATTTAAGTTATTAGGCGGGAAGTATCGTGAAAAAATCCAACTTTATGCAAATGGCTGGTGCTCTGGAATAGCGTCTCCAGAGGAATTTGCAGAAGCAGCTATAAAAACTGTAAAGAGGGGTTTTAGAGCCTTAAAATTTGACCCATTTGGGACATCTGATCAGACAATTGATGAAAAAACACTTCAAGAAGCAATAGACAGAATTAGCGCAGTAAGAGAAGCAGTAGGTAATAATATTGAATTAATGATTGAGGCTCATGGAAGATTTAATACAAGGACTGCCAAAAGAATTGCAGAGAAAATCGAGCCATATGACATAGCATGGCTAGAAGAGCCTGTCTTTCCAGACAACATTAACCAACTTTTAGAGGTAAAAAGATCAACAAATATTCCCATAGCTGCTGGTGAGAGATTATATACTCGCTATGACTTTTGGCGATTATTTTCAAATGAATGTGTTGATATAGCTCAGCCCGATGTATGCCACGTAGGGGGTATTATGGAGTTAAAGAAAATCGCTGCAATGGCTGAAGTGAATTATGTTATGATGGCCCCACATATAGGTGGTGATGGCCCTATTGCTACGACTGCCTGTTTACATATAATGAGTAATATATCTAATGGCATGGTTCTAGAACATTTTGTCGATATCCCTTGGCGAAACGAAGCTATTTTACCGCCGCTTAGAATTGAAAATGGATATGCATACGTACCTGAAAAACCTGGACTTGGAGTTGAAATTAATGAAGAAATAGTAAATAAGTATCCATACAAAGAAAGCTATATAGATTTATATTCACCAAACTATAAGTATCATCAATACTAAAAGTAATGAACATAATTTAATTATTTTCGATCAAATATAATTTCTTCAACATCGAAAATAATTCCTGGTGATAAAATGCATCTTGGATCTATATTCCTTTTGATTTTAAGCAATAGCTCATATACGCAACCATACTGTATACGCATATATGGTTTCTTATGGGTACCAATACCATGTTCGCCAGACACTGCACCGCCAATTGATATTGCCCACTTATTTAATTCATCAAGAGCTTTATGTAAAAGTTCTTTCCCGTAAACATCATCATTGGTTCCCCAAACAATATGTAAATTTCCATCACCAAAGTGTCCTAAACACGATGTTTTTAACTGATATTTTTTACCGATCATATACGCCTTTTCTACTGCAACTTCAAGAATTGAGAGAGGGACGACTACATCACTTTCAATTGTGTATTTACCTAACTGCTGAAGCAATCGATGAGCTCCCTTACGTGCTGACCAAAGTTTTTCCCGTTCATTTTTATTATTCGCAAGCCAAATTTCTTCGGCTTCATTATTCTTCAAAATTTCAATACATTTGTTTATTGACTCTGAAGAGACTTTCTCACTTCCTTCAGTTTCTATCAATAAAATCGCTTCACAACTCCTATGATCTATTTTTCAAATTCTGATATCCCGCTTATAGCATTCTTGTCCATAAATTCTAATGCAGCTACATCAATCCTTGCCTGATTATTTTGTAAATTGATTTAATAGCCGAAACAGTTGAACTAAATATAGAAACGCATGTCTTCACACTTTCGGGAAGAACTTTCAATTTCAGAGCTATTTCTGTAAAGATGCTAATGTACCCTGCGACCAAATCATTAATTTACTTAAATCTAAATTGTGCGAATATTTAGCAGACATTGAAGATCCTAATTTAACGAGCCCTTCCATCGGAAATACTGCGTCAATTCCGAGGACAAATTCTCGCGTTGTTCCATACTTTACAGCCCTACAACCCGAAGCATTTGAGGCCACCATCCCACCAATAGTACATGCAACACCACTCGATGGATCTGGAGGAAAAAAATAGTCCGAAACTTTTCTAATTTCTTATTTAATGCATCATATATTACACCAGGCTCTACACGCACGATCATGTTTTCTTCGTCAATTTCACATATTTTATTCATCTTTCTCAAGCTTACAACCATTCCACCATATAGAGGAACGGTTCCTACGTTGCTTGTTCCACCACCTCTCGGATAAACTGGTATTCTAACCCTGTTGGCATACTCTAGGATTTTAATTATTTGTTCAGCATTATCAGGCCACACAACAACTTCAGGTTTATGAAAAGTTATAGAAGATGCATCAATAGCATTAGTTATAATATCAGCCTCCTCAGTACTTACATTTCGGCTTCCTACAACTTTTTCCAAATATTCAATATCTTTTTCTGAGACTTTATTAAACAATGCTTTTGACATTCGATTGGACATGTATTATGGTCAAAATAAAAGGATTTCGACAACAAAATTTAAATATTAAAAATGAAAATATGGTGTGAAGAAGTATGAGTGGCGTTAAAAAAATATTATATGGCGATATGTCTTGGCCCGAGATTAAGTTAGCAGCATCAGAGGGGAGAATTCCTTTGATACCTGTTGGTTCAACAGAGCAACATGGCCCACACTTGCCAACTAAGACAGATGCGTTTATTGTTGAAGAAATATGCAAGGCGGCTGCAAGTAAGATACCTGATGACGCAATAGTTTTGCCATGCGTAGCTTATGGTTATAACGAGCATCATTTTGATTTCCCCGCTACAATACACATAAACCATGAAACTCTTATTCGCTTCGTAATTGATATCGGAAAAAGTCTTGCTCATCATGGTTTTAGAAAAATAATTATAGTCAATGGTCATGGAAGTAATACGGCTCCTATGGAGTTAGCGGCAAGAAGAATAACTCTCGAAACTCCTGCCATTTGTGCTTCATTGACCTATCTTTCCCTATCACCAGAAGTATTCAAGTTAATGGTAGCAGAAGAGGCGCATGGAGGAGATATAGAAACATCTATTATGCTTTACCTAGCTCCCCATCTTGTAGATATGAGCAAAGCTGTAAGGGATTGGAATGTGCCAGATTCAAGGTTTATAACTTATGGTGTGAGGCCAGGAGGGCAGTCTTTTGCAGTATCCGGAGGCGCAGTACAGTTTGTTGATTGGTGGAGTAGAGTTAGTAATACAGGCATAATAGGTGATCCATCAAAAGCTTCAGCAGAAAGAGGGAAAAAAATGTTCGAGTTATTAGTTTATTCACTCGTTGAATTTATAAAAGAATTTAAATCTCGAGAAATAAAGCCCAGACGTGATTATCACTAATCAATATTTATAAAATTAATTTTTAGGAAATTTTTATCCATAGTTTATTTATAGGAGGTGTTTAAAACTTGCCTATCCTTATTAAAGTTAAAAAGCTCGATGCTAGAAAATAAAATATGAGGGGCCGTAGTCTAGCCTAGTCTATGATGCTGAGAAGATGGTATACTAGTCTCTTTTTTGAGTAGACTATAAATAGGAGTACCTGCCCATTAGTTTCTCGTGGACGGGGACTTTATATAGGGCTGAAGTGAAATTATGGAAAAATGGGTAAGAAGCTATTCATAATACTCGATAAAGTATCTGAGCTGGTCTATTAGACTAAGAGTAATTAATAATACATCATGAAAACAGGTCTGCTCGGGATGAATATTATTAAAATCTTGTAGAGTTTTCATTAGGCATGTGAACAACATAATATAACAAGGCCATAGAGTTAAAGAAAAAACATGAGTAAAATGTTTAGAACGTTAACGCAATCAAGAAAAATTATAAAGAGAGTTCATCATATTGACATCTGAGAACCTTGATATTAGAGTTATATAGAGGCATTGCTGTGTCTCCGGACAAAGTTGCTGAAGTTATACGTAACATAAGAGACTTTGGGATTAGTGGAGAAGAGGGGAGATGGTGGAGATTTATTGGATGGAGGTTAAGGCCTTACATTGAGCAATTATTCCAAAAACAGAGCTTGAGTACAAAAGATACGAGAGAAGGATACGAGGAATTTCCAGTTGTTGCTTTTGCTGACAAGATGGGGGCATAATTATTACGCTCTTCGCCATAACTACGAAGAGGGTTATGTCCCACTTGTGATTAGGGTTAGGATAGACCTTAATAAAAAGTATGTGTATGTTGATGGTCGTGACTTTCTATACACAGTCTTCGGAATGTGGGATAAGCGAGGGCTTGTCAAAACTTATGGTATTGTTAAGGCATATCAAATAGTCTCAAACACTC
>Ga0105155_1000170_pt1 | contig 21962 bp, 21 predicted proteins | sample SSWtaG_2_FD_89589 | JGI IMG/M metagenome (GOLD analysis project Ga0105155, IMG submission 89589) | Hot spring microbial communities from Sandy's Spring West, USA to study Microbial Dark Matter (Phase II) - SSWsed_130316 | ecosystem: Environmental > Aquatic > Thermal springs > Hot (42-90C) >...
GAAATTTTCGGCACATTAGGAATGACTTGGAGGGTCGGGCTCCTGCCCGACCGCTTGAAGAATTTTCGGCACGGCAGGAGCCGTGCCCTCCGAATTTTCGCCGAATAAATTCGGCGCTTTAAAAGTTCGTCATCAACCACTGGCTAAAGCCAGTGGCATGGACAGAAAAATCGCGAAAGGCTTGTTTCCCCAACCACTTTTGCATCCCGCACTAAGCACTCCGCACTATTTTCCGCACCCTTACATGCCTGCACGCTTGCACGCACATTGGCTTATAACTCTTTCCATTTTGCTTTTCCCGTCACAAAGTTTAACCTGATTGAGACAAGCAAAGCAAATCGTGGCATCCTTTTGAGCAACAGTGGCGTTGGGTTCGTTGTAAAGGTGCAATGTGAACTTGCTTTGGCGTTGAGGGAAAGGAGGGTGGTAAATTTGAGGCTGTCGGTAATCACCGATGAAGTGTCGCAAGATTTGGCAGAAGTTATGCCTTTGGCGAAAGAGTTTGGATTAAGCGGCATTGAGATTCGCTCCGTTTGGAACAAAGCACCGCACGAACTGGACAAATCGGACATCGCCCTAATCAAGAAACTCATCGCCGATTACGAGATGGAAGTTTGCTCCATTGCTTCGCCCTTTTTCAAATGCGATTACGGTGACGATGCTCAGTTTCGCGAACACATGGAAATTCTGCGCAGGTGCATTGACTTGGCTGGGGAACTTGGAGCACCCATAATTCGCATCTTCACCTTTTGGCTCAAGCCACCCTTCCCTTCATGGGACGAAATCGTTGAGAAACTTCAGCATGCAGTGAAACTCGTTGAGGGGACAAATTTGATTTTGGGCGTTGAAAATGAGCCATCAACGATGGCTACGAATGCGAAAAAAGTTGTTGAAGTCCTCACACGCCTCAATCACCCGCAAGTCAAAGCAGTTTGGGATCCGGGCAACGATATTTTTGACCCCGATAGGGAAGTCCCTTACCCTGATGGCTACCGAACCATCAAAACTTGGGTTGTGCACATCCACATCAAGGACGGGAAATGGAATGCTGAGGAGAAGCGCTTTGAACCAACTCCCGTCGGCGAGGGCGAAGTTGACTACCTTGGTCAATTCCGAGAATTGGTTCAGGACGGCTACAAGGGCTATTTGTCTTTGGAAACCCATTGGCGCCCAACTACACAACTTCCTGAAGACATTGTCCAAATGCCGAAGGGCGATCAGTTCTCTTACATGGGCGATGTCGCAACCAGAGAATGCTTGACAAGATTAATTGCGCTGTTGAGGCAAGCAGGCGCGGTGTGATTGGTTTTCGGTTTGAGCGTCTAACAGAGTGTGCTCGTTGAAACTTACAGTGTTGGAGGTGGAAGTCTTTGGCAGGACAAGTTAGTTTTCCGATTGTTGATTGCAACACATGGGTCGGGTTCTATCCGAGGCAAGCGATAGATTTGTCGCCGCAAGTTTTGTTGTCGTTAATGCGCCGATACGGAGTAGCGAGGGCATTGTTCGTCCACACAACCGCTGTTTTTTACGACGCAAAGACGGGGAACGATTTAGCCGTGCAAGTGGCGAGAGAAAGTGGTGGGCTCTTGCTGCCCGTTGCAACTTTAAACCCACTTCAATATCGTGGGATGATTGAGGAGGTTGAACGAAGACTGCAACAGGGTTTCCGTCTATTTCGCTTCTTTCCAAATTGGCAAGGGTGGCAACCTAAAATCGCACCTTTCCGTGAGTTAGCGGTTTTTTTGAACGAGAGAAATGTCGCCTTTTTAATTGACTGCCCGAAAGTTGGTTGGGCGACGGAAATCGCCGATTTGGTTCGTGAAATGCAAGTTCCAGTCATTTTGTGCGATGTGCTTGAGGATAACTTGGGCGAGGCATTGTGCATTGTGAAATCTACTTCTAACCTACACCTTGAAACAAGTTGCATAACTCAGCCTGATGGTTATGAGTTGGTTGCTGCTGAAATTGGTGTTGACAAACTTATTTTCGGGAGTGGTGCGCCACTTCACTACTTTGCCAGTGCCCTTTTCCCGCTGTTGCATTCAAGTTTGTCTGAAGAAGACAAACGAAAGGTTCTCGTTGAGAACCTGAGGCGCATCGTTCAAGCGTGAGAGGGGGAAAAAATTCATGCCACTTTTGGATGCCTATGCTGAGTTGGGTTGGTGGGCAATTCAAAACCGCGACGGGGACGAAGTTGCGGTAATGGAAAAGTTTGCGGAGCGATATAACATCGCGACCCTCTGCGTTGCGTCAGCGGAAGCGATGAGAGGAGATTTGACGCTGGGTAACAGAAGGATTGCCGAGTTGGTGAACCAGAACCCGATGTTTCGCGGTTATGTCGTTGTCAACCCAAATCATCTGGAAGCCTCTGCGGAGGATATGAAGCGCTACTTGACGCGTTCAAATTTCCTCGGCATTGTTTTGCCTCCGCCGAGCATTGCTCACCCCTTAAATTCGTGGCGAACTTTGGAATTGGTCAAAATGGCTCGGCGCTACGATTGCCCTTTCGTGGCTTTCGTAGAAACTTCCGAAGATGCCCAAGCACTGGTCTCGCTGACGAAATCTTTCCCCGGCATCCGCTTCCTCATGGTCCCAACGCAAGGGAGCGATTGGTGGGCAGCATTGAAAATTGTTGAGGATGTCACCAACATATCAGTAGTCGTGTCAGGATTATTGACGGAAAGGGGGATAATTGAGCAAGCGATAGAATTGCTCGGTGAAAGGCGTGTCCTTTGGGGCAGCGCTATGACCAGAATCCATCCGACCCGAAGTTTGGGCATGATTCAGGAAGCGGAACTAACGGAGAGGCAAAGAAACATGCTGGTTGAAATTAACGCCAAACATTGGCTTGGGCTTTAAAAGCGTGGGGTCTGGAAGACAGGAGGGCGAAAGGTCATGTTTGGGCAACAAGGGGAACAATTAAGCCTTGCGGAACTTTTGAACCGAGCAGATGCGTTGCGATATAACGGGCACTATGATGAAGCGGAAAAACTTTACCTGCAAATTTTGGAGCAAGACCCAAATAACGCTGCTGCCCACCACGGCTTGGGTTTGGTCTATTACCTTCACGGCGGTGATTTTGAAAAGAGTTTGGCTGAGTTCAGAAAAGCCATTGAACTTGAGCCAGAAAATATCGCTTATAGGCTTGACTGGGCTAAAGCATTGACGACCGTTGCCCCACTTGAAGAAGACCCAGAGAAGATGATGGAGTTGCTGAAGGAAGCGAAAGTGGAGTTTGAAAAGGTTTTGGAAATTGACCCTGAAAACCAAGAAGCCATAAAGCAACTCTCTTACTTGGCTGAATGGGGCGTTTGAAAGCCAAAAAAGACCAAAAAGCGAAAGGAGGCTTTATCCATGCGATATATTTGGCGTTGGAGCGTTTTCGTTTTGTTTGTCGCTTTGGTGTCTATAGTTCGCGGCGACATTTCGTCATACAAAGCAATCTCCTCAACAACAATCACAGCAGCCGAATTGAAAGAGCATGTGCGTTACCTCGCTTCTGACGAATTGGAAGGGCGAGGGGCAGGGACAAAGGGAGCAGAAATTACCCGCGAATACATAGCAGCGTTGTTCACTGAATGGGGATTGCGCCCTGTGGGTGACAATGGAACTTACTTTCAACGCTTCTCTTTCTTAGGAAGGCTTAGGTTGGGTGAAGGGAACTTGCTGGAACTAACCTTGCCTAACGGAGAGAAACGAACCTTTGCGCCTGAAAACGAATTTTTGCCCTTAGCCCTTTCCGCAAATGGCGAAATTGAAGGTGAAATCGTGTTCGTGGGTTACGGGATAAGCGCACCAGACAAAAACTATGACGATTACGCTGGCATTGATGTGAGTGGGAAAATTGTTTTGGCTTTGCGTGGGATGCCAGCCAACGACACCAAGTTCGGACAGGAAGCCACATTCCCAGCGAAGTTGAGGACCGCAAGAGAAAAAGGGGCGAAAGCGCTGATTCTCGTAAGCGGTCCACTTAGCCCCTTTGACGACGAACCCGTTCCTTTCTGGACTGAACCTGTCATGAGGGATGCAGGGATTTTGGGGGTGAGTGTGAAGAGAGCGTTCGCTGAAGCCCTCTTCTACCTTGAGTCTGTCCAGCGACAAATTGACGAAACCTTGAAGCCTTTCTCTTTTGCCATTGACAATGCCAGAGTCCGCATAAAGGTGAATTTGCAAAGGGAGAGGTTAGAAGATGCCAATGTTGTCGGACTGATTGAGGGTAGTGACCCGAACTTGAAAGAGGAGATTGTCGTCATCGGCGCTCACTACGACCATGTCGGCGTTTCGGTCACACGCGATGGACAAAGACAGATTTTCAACGGTGCTGATGACAACGCCTCTGGGACATCTGGGCTTCTTGAACTTGCTCAATACTTTTCCGCCAACAGGGACAGGACAAAGCGGAGTTTGCTTTTCATCGCTTTCGGTGCAGAGGAGCGGGGGCTTATCGGCGCGCGCCACTTCGTTGACAACTCGACAGTTCCTTTGGAGAAGATTGTCGCGATGGTCAACTTGGACATGATAGGGCGGTTGCGAAACAACACTCTCTTTGTGCTCGGTGTCGCCAGTTCGCCAGTTTGGAAGGAGTTATTGGATGATGTGAACTCTCAGTTCAACTTCACACTGCGAGATTCTCCGGGGTTGTTTGGGGCAAGCGACCACTTTGCCTTCTACAACAAGGGCATCCCAGTGCTCTTCTTCTTCACGGGCATGCACGAAAACTATCACCGACCCACCGATGACTGGGACACCCTCAACTATGAGGGCATGGAGAAACTCGTGCAAATGGTTGCGACAGTTATTGAACGCATCTCCAATATGCTTCAAAGACCTCAATTCCAAAAAGCACCTCAACCCGCCGAGAGACCTGCAGCGCCGATGAGGGTTTCAACCGGCATCGTCCCTGACTACTCGTGGGAAGGTGAGGGCGTGAAGTTGATGGGGGTTCGCCCCGGCAGCCCAGCAGAAAAAGCGGGACTTAAGGCAGGAGATGTGATCGTTGAAGTTGCGGGCAAGCAAATTCGCAACCTTTACGACTACATGGACGCCCTGAGCAAAGTTGAGCCGAACAAGCCCATCAACTATGTCGTTTTGAGAGATGGGCAGAAAATCACAGTTACTGTCGTCCCAGAACCGATGAGGCGACGAGCCGAGTGAAAACTTGAGAGGAGGAGCCCAAAAATGGCGCGAATTGTAAGGTGTGACCGAAGCCGTCCCTATCTCATTCAAATTGGAGGGCAAAATGTCGCCATTTGCGCTTGCGGTTTATCCAAAAACAAACCCTATTGCGACGGAACGCACAAGATAACCCGCGATGAGGAAACCGGGAAACTTTACGCATACGATGAGCAACGAAACCGAATTGTTGTCCAAGTGACAAACGAAGGCGGGAACGCGCTTAACCTGCCGCCAGAAACCGTTGACGAGTGAACCCTGGTAGCATCTCTCCCATGCAGCCAACTTCACAAAAATGCGCCACACTTATCGTTGGTGGTGGCAGATGCCTTATCTTTTGTTTCCACAAGAAGCCCAGTTCTTCCGCAATGTCAGGCGAGCATTGACTCAACTTTACCAGTCTGCTCGCTATGGCAACTTGAAACCACAGGTCGTTGTTGTGTTCGGCGACGACGAATTTCTCGTGCAGCGAGTCGTCCAAAGATTGACTGATTTGCTTCTGCCATCAGAAGAGCGTCAGGTGGCTTTGACCGTCCTTGAAGGTAGGGAAGCGACTGAGACAGAACTTGCACAAGCGCTATTTGAACCGACCTTCGGTTTCCAGTTAACCCGTCGTCGCATCGTCCTTTTCAAATCGCCAGCGTTTTTGAAGGAACAAGTGAAGCGGAGGCGAGACGATGTAACATGGTATCGCTTTTTGCAACGAGTTCCTGAGGGCACATATGTTCTCATCGCTCTCACTGAACCGCCCACTAACACCCAACTTAATTTGCTTAACGAAATTGCCTTGCTTGTCCCGCTAAGTAAATTGAGACAACAAGACTTGCCAGAGTTCGTTCAGATGCTTGCAGAACAATCTTTAATCCGCATGGACAAGGCTGCAGTTCAAGAGTTGATAGACCGAGTTGGCAACGATGCTCGGCAACTGGCGACAGAAATTGAGAAATTGGCGCTTTACATCGGCGTTGACGGAAGGGTGACCGTTGACATTGTCCGCGAACTCGTCCCATCATTGGCAATGGATGTTTTCGCTTTGATGAACGCTGTCGTTGAAGGCGATGCCGCAAAGGCTTTGAGAATGCTTGACGGTTTGCTTCAGCGCCGTGAAAGCCCGATGCTCATCCTCTACCTACTCGCCCGTCAGTTTCGTTTCCTGCTTCAAGCGAGATTGATGCTTGAATCCAAGTTGATTTCGCCAGCACTTTTGCATGCCAGAGCCGATGCCTTTAGACAGCAACTTGAGAAAATCCCTGAAGAAGTTAGGCAGCGTTTGCCTGAAGACAGTCGCTTGAACCTACTCAAGCAATCACCAGCGGTTATCAGGAACTTCCTGCTTCAAGCCAGAAACTTCTCGCGGGAGCAGATAGTGGAAGCCCTTCGTCTCATCCTTGAAACCGATGTCGGTTTCAAGACAGGTGTTGACCAAGGTCAGCAGTTGGCTCTCCTCATATTCAATCTGTGTCGGCTGAGGGAAACAGCGCAGCAAGTTGCAATGTCCCCTTTAGGGCAATGAAACTTGCTGGCTAAAGCGAGAGGTGATTGAAGTGTTTGTGGGATTTGCTCAAACCGACATAACTCCCAAAGTAGGTGCCGTTATTCCTGGCGGCTTCAGAAAGCGCATTTCCACAGGTGTCCATGACCCTCTCCACGCAACTGCGTGCGTCATCTCCGATGAACAGACAACAGTTGCTATCGTTTCTGTTGATGCCTTGTCGTTGAGAAGGTCAGTTGTGGAGTCAGCCCGAAAGTTAGCCCAATCCCGGAGCGGAACCCCAGCCCAGAACATCATGATTTCTGCAACTCACACCCACTGCGGTGGTCCAATTGCTAACGCCTTTGAGTGCGAAGCCGATGACAGTTATTGTCGCTTCGTGGCTGAACAGATTGCTGAAGCGATTGTCAAGGCTGACGAGGGCAAGAGGAAAGCAAAAATCGGAGTGGCTGTCGGTCACGAAAACCGCATCGCTTTCAACCGAAGGTTTGTCATGAAAGATGGTCGTCACCAAACTCATCCTGGAAAGGGCAATCCCGACGTAGTTCGCCCGGCAGGTCCAACTGACCCAGATGTTGGCGTTATCGCAGCCCAAGACGAAAATGGGCGTATGTTGGGTTTCATCGTCAACTTCGCTTGCCATTGCACCGTCATGGGTGGGAGTGAATTCAGCGCCGATTATCCGTTCTATCTCGCTGAAACCTTGCGCAAGGAATTTGGCGACCAATGTCTTACGCTCTTTTTGCAAGGTGCCTCAGGTGATGTCACTCAAGTTGCTAACACCTTGCCCCGCGAACCCGAATTTGGCGAAAGATGGGCTTGGAAGATTGGCACGAGGCTGGGGGGCGAGGTTATAAAAACGGTGGCTTTGATGGACTTCGTTGAAACTGTCCCTTTGCAGGTTGCTCACTCCAATATCAGGCTTGCCAGACGGCAAGTTCCAGAGAAAATGCTTGAAGAGGCGAAGCGGGTTTTGAGTGAAGATGGCGAACCGACGGTTGACAGGATTTACGCCCGCGAAATTGTTTTGCTTGCCGAGGAAGTGAAAGAGAAGCCATTCGTTGATGCGGAAGTCCAAATCATAGCCATTGGTCGCGCAGCCCTCGTCGCTATTCCCGGCGAACTTTTCTGCCAATTCGGTTTGGACATCAAAAGGGCTTCTCCTTTCCCGACGACATTTGTCGTCACATGTGCGAACGGCATGGTAGGTTATTTGCCGACGCCTGAGGCTTTTAAAGGTGGCGGTTACGAAGTTCGTTTGGCTCGCTCTTCGCAACTCATGCCCGACGCCGGCAATCAATTGGTCGGAGAAGCATTGCAGTTGCTTCAATCCTTGTCAGTTCCACCTGCCCCACCATCACCACAAGTCAAGACCCCTGCTTGGGATGTGGGGGCGTCACCACCTGAATTGACGGGTTTGGTTCCGTGAAGGGGGTGAGAGGTGATGAACATGAGATGCCCAAATTGCCAAGGGATTTTGAAAGGGTCAATGCTCTCCCGCTGTCCCCATTGTGGTGCGGATTTGCCAAAAATTTTGACGCCCCTTGAAACAGGGGTAATGACGGATTTAGGATTGGCTTTGCTTGCTGGAGCAACGGGTTTGCTTTTCGGCATCGCACTTATCACTTACGCCGAAGATTTTCGTTCACCCTTTGTGGTCATCATTTTGGTTTTCGGAAGTAGCCTAATGGCTTGGGGGAGGGCAAAGTCGCTATCGTCAAATGAAAGGTTTTCTTGGGAGCAGTTTTGGATTGTTGCCTTCTGCGGCAGCATAGGAGCATTTTGGTCTGTGCTTGTAGGATTGAGTTGGATATGGGCTCTTTCGCTCGCACTCTTAGGGATGTTTATCGGTCACATACTCTGCCATTTCGCTAAAGAACAGTGGAGAAGGGAACGGATGAACCGATGAGAACGATGCGAGTTTTATTGCAGCCGATAGGTGAAAACGATTGGCAACTTTTGGTAAGGGTCGCTGCCCGATTGTCGCAGTTTTTGCCCTTTGTTGAGTGTCAAGTTTCGCCTAAAGCCCTTCCGTTGCCGCCTGGGGCAATTACACCAAGAAGACAGTGGTTGGCAAATGCTTTGTTGGCTCAATTGGTTGTCCCATCAGGTTTTGACCGTGTTGTTGGTGTCGCTAATGTTGACTTAGTTGTCCCGCCTTTTAACTTCGTCTTCGGCATCGCTGAAATTGACGGTAAGCGAGCGGTAATATCAACGGCAAGGCTGTTAGACCACAATGCGGATGTCACTGAACTGAGGACGATAAAAGAGGTCTTGCATGAACTTGGGCACACTTTCGGTTTGCCCCATTGCCCAGACCCAACTTGCGTTGCTGCTTTCAGCAATACCTTGGCTGACACCGACCGCAAGGGACCACAATTTTGCTTGAAATGCTATCAAAGGCTCTTGGTCACTTGGCAGCAACAATGTTGTTGCGAAGGTGGAGCAAATACGGAGGCGAAATAGGAAAATGTCGGCATCAGGCTTTGCTTCCCACGGTGCAAAAAGTCAAAAACGGAGCGCACGGAAGTTGAGACTTAAGGCAAAGTGGCAGCAAGATTTGCAAAGGTTGTGGCAAAGGTTGAAAGCGAAGTGGCTATTTCATCTCGGAGCACTCTCTCTCCGAAGTGGAAAATACCAAAGGGCTGCCCAACTTCTGGAACAAGCGTCTCAGATTTTAGATGAAGACCCTTTCGTTCAAGTTCACTTGGGTTGGGCTCACTGGCACTTGGGACATCCCGTAACTGCGCGAAGACATTTGCTAAGGGCAACAGAACTGAAGCCAGATAACCCAGCCTTTTGGACGATGGCGGGCAAGTTGATGGCGTTGAGAGGAAAGTGGGACGAGGCAGAGCAATTGCTCCGTCAAGCCGTTAACCTTGCCCCACAAAATTTGGTCGCTCAAAGTTGGTTGGCTTTCGTTTTGTTCCAAACAGGACAAGTTGACGAAGCCCTTGATATTTTGAGCAAAACATCTGTCGCTGATGACCCATATTTGCAGGCTCGCTTAGTTCTCCACCTTGAGCGACTGGCAATGCAGCGAGGCGGGCGGGAAGGCGTTCTGTTACCTTTTGTCCCCAAATGGCTCAAAGCACCATTACTTAGGTCAATTGCAAGTTTTTTGCTCCGTTGGAGAGGGGAAAGGTTGCTTGAGGATGGAGCATGGGAAGCAGCGGCGAAATATTTTGGGTTGGCTGCCCAAATTAGACCAAAGGATTTTTGGTCAAAATTGCTCTGGGCTATCGCTTTGCTGGAAGGTGGATTTTGGACTCAAGCAGAACAGGTTTTGAACGATGTGCCTGAAACTGCCCTTGAAAAAGCATGGGTTCAAGGTGCGCTGTTAGTGAGGCAGCAAAGGGTTAGGGAAGCCGTCCCTTGGCTTACCAAAGGCAACACCCAGCACCCCTTCGTCCGTTACTATATGGCTTTGGCTCTTGATTGGGTTGGTGATGCCGAATACGCTTGTGCTGCTCACCTTGAACCCCTTTACCGAGAAGACCCATCTGCTCTCCGTCAACGGATTCGCGAGTTGCTAAAATGGCTCCGCTCCGAATGAAATTTGTGAGCACTTGGGCTTCGTTTCGTGAAGGGGTGAATAAAGATGCGTATTTCGGTCGTTATCCCAGCAAGGAATGAGGCTGACAGAGTTGCCTTGACAATTCAAGCACTGTTGAAAAGTAAGCCCAAAGAATTTGGCGATGCGGAAATTATCGTCGTTGATGACGCTTCTGAGGACGAAACGAGTAAGATGGCGAAGGAAGGGGGGGCTACGAAAGTCATTCGGCTGAACCGACATGGCGGGAAGGGGGATGCGTTGAGGAAAGGGGTTGAAGAGTCTAAAGGCGATTTGATTTTGTTCGTTGACGCCGATTTGGGTGAGACGGCAGGTAACATTTGGCGAATCGTTGAGCCTGTCGTTAGGGGTGAGGCAGACATGACAATTGCTGCACCCCCTCCAGACCCTTTTGGAGGCGGCTTTGGTTTGGTCAAAAAGTTTTCTGCTTGGGCAATAAGGAAAACTACTGGCTTTAAACCTTCTGCTCCCCTTTCTGGACAGCGGGCGATAAAGCGGGAAGTTTTTAAAAGAATTCCCATCGCAAACGGTTATGCCGTTGAGACGGCTCTGACAATTGATGCAATCAAAGCAGGTTTTAGGGTCGTTGAAATCCCCATAAGTTTCGGACACAGGTCTTTGGGAAAAAGTTGGCGTGGCTTCTTGCACCGAGCAAAGCAACTTTGGGACATCTTCTTAGCAGTGCTCCCTCGCCTGTTGAGAAGGTAACCTCTGTTTGCTAACCCCTTCGCCCTAACGGTAGCGATTCCGTTGAAGTTGAGGGTGATGTGTGATGTGGTGGCGCTTTTCTTGGTGCTCCTGTCGCAAGAACCTGCGAAGATTTTCAGGAGCGATGACGACACCGACTGCAAAGCCCAAACCAGCACTGACGAATTCGTCCCAAGGCAACTCCGCAAGGAGCGACCGCTTCATCTTCTGAAGCCAAAGGGCAATCAACCTTAGTGGGTCTGATATGAAAATGAACGGGTAACCCCGTTCGCTTTTGTAGGTGGTATCAAACAACCGTTCGGCTTCTTGCGTCACTTGTATGCGACGCTTCTCCAACAGGATGTCAATGGCATCAGGTTGTAAGTCGCCATAGAGGTAGTCTAAAATCGTGTGAAAAGCCTCTCGTGCCATCGGGAACCATTGGGCTTCAGCCTCCTTCGCTAAATTTAAAGCGCGCAGAGTTTCTGATTCATCTGGGAGCCTTGAAACTCTTCTCACCCAAAGGGTGTGAGGTGAAAGCCGTTCCCAACTTTCGTCACCCAAAACGACCAAAGGCGCAATGTAGCAACTTGACAGGACAATGGTGTCCCGAACCTCAACAGGCACATCGGGCGAAAGTTCCGTAAAGACCCTTGCTGTGCTGGCTTGTGGGTAGTTGACAGTAATCCCGAAATCCGATATGTTGTTGGGAAAGATACCCACTTGGCTTGGCTGAAAGTGTTTTCTCAACCATCGCTGTCCTAATTCTGCGGTTATGCTATCACTTTCGGCAGCGAAGAGAAGAATTTGGACTCTCTTGAGCAGTGACAGGTAGTTATGCAGCATTGAACTGCTCACCTCCATAAGTTGAAGGTGGGAAAGTGTTGTGGTGCTTTAAGTGGGGAATCGTCAACGGACACCCGCCGCTCGGAGAGCCGCTTCTAATTCCTTTAAGCCGCTTGGCAAACCTTCAATCGCCCGGACAATAATCCCTTTCCCGTTGACCACATAAATTGTCGGCAACCCCTCAACCCTAAAGCGGTTGGCAACATCTGACCTCGGGTCTAAAGCCACCAAGTAAGGTATCTTTTCCTCCTTAACGAACGGGACAACAGATGCTCGCCCATCCTCATCAATGCTGATAGCGAGGATGAGCATACCCTTCTTGTGATATTTTTGGTGCAGTTGGCTTAGCCACTTACTTGTGACTTGGCAAGGCGGGCACCATGTCGCCCAGAAATCCAAAACGAGGGCTTTAGGCGTCAAAGTCTGGTTGCCTTTCTTGTCCTTGATTTGGACTTTCAAATTCCCTCTGTCCACTTGCACCACAGCCACTTTCCCGTCAAGCAAATTTACTTGAAAGGATGGGATGGACTTACCCTCCTTTAAAGTCGCTAAGGCAACGGCTATAACAAGCAGCATGCCAATTCCAACAGTCATCAAAATTCGCACCACTGATTAGCCCTCCTTTTCACATGCTTAATTGTGCCAATAGATTTGAGCGAAGTCAAGGGTGACAGAGTGTGTCCTAAAACTACCCATGCCACTGGCTTCAGCCAATATGAGTGCAGGTGTGCAAGCGTGCAGGCGTGCAAGGGTGCAGAAAATAGTGCGGAGTGCTAAGTGCGGGGTGCAAAACGGTTAGTGGTTGATGACGAAATTTTAAAGCACTGAATTTATTCGGCGTCAATTCGGAGGGCACGGCTAATGTTGTGCCGAATTTTCCGGTCGGGCAGTAGCCCGACCCTAAAAGAAATTTGCCGACTAAAGTCGGCGCTCAATTTCTGCGTCATCAACTACGGGTTAAAAACCCGTAGCATGAACGGCTTTGGTTGCGTCACCAACTATGGGCTAAAGCCCGTAGCATGGGGACGAAATTTTTGACTTTTAGAACACACTTAGGGTGGCAAGTAACACTTGGGTGCTCTATAGTTTTCAGTGGCGAAAGTTTGACAGTGGAGGCGATTGATGTGAGACCGTGGTCTCTTTCCGAGGTCACTTTGAAAAAGGTTCGCGAGATGGGTATCCCTGAGGTGGCAGTTTTGCCCATAGGTGCTTGCGAACCTCACGGGCTTCATCTACCGTATGGGTCAGATACCTATGAAGCCGTCGCTATCGCCGAAAGGGCTTGTGCTATCGCCTATGAGCGTGGTGCGAAAATCATACTTCTGCCTGCTATCCCTTATGGCGTGAACTCTAACCTACTTTCCTTCCCCATGACCATCCATGTCCAACAGGAGACACTAAACCGAATGGTTCGTGACATCGTTTTCTCGTTGGAGAGGCATGGAGTTTACAAACTGGTCTTGCTCAACGGACATGGTGGGAACGATTTCGTTGGAGGTCTGCGCGACCTTTATGGGCAAACGAAGGTATGGATTTTTCTCGTGAACTGGTGGCAAGTTGGCAGCGATAAGGCGATAGAGATTTTTGATGAAGTTGGCGACCACTCAGGCGAAATGGAGACGAGTGTGTGTTTGGCAGTAATTCCTAATCTGGTTCACCTTGAAGATGCCGATGAAGGGGCTGTTAGACCTTTTCGGATGGAAGCGCTCGCTAAGGGATGGGCTTGGACAACTCGTCCATGGGAAAGGCTCACTAAAAACTCAGGTCATGGTGACCCAAGAAAAGCAACGGCAGAGAAAGGTGAGCGTTACTTGAACTTAATTGCGGAACGAATCGCTAACTTCTTGGTTGAACTTGCTCAAACGCCGATAGACGAGTGGTTTCCTTTTGAGCCACCAAAGTAGCCGCAGTAGTAGCAATTTGAGGCATGGTGTTTTAAAATCACAAGTCAGCGGGGCATAAAAAGAATGGTGTCCCGAACCCACAAAAAGCGTGGGAGGTGTTGGCGATGCAAGCGCCAACGATGCGCCGAACTGTGTTGGATGTGTTGAAGGAGCAAGGGAAGTTGACCGACGAGCAAATTCAGGCTGTCCTTCAAGCCCAGCAGCAAGCCATCGGGCAACCGTTGGAACGCATCGTCGTTGACTTGGGATTTGCTTCCGAAACAGATGTTCTTGCTGCTCAAGCGCGACTGCTCGGCGTCCAGTATGTTGACCTGAACAAGGTCAGACCAGATGAAAGCGCAATCAGCGTCGTCTTAAGCAAAGTCCCTGCCAATTACTTGCGTGAAAAGAGATGCATTCCCATCCGCATTGAGCAAAACCGTCTTTGGGTTGCAATGGTGAATCCTCGCGACATCGTCACCGTTGACGAGTTGAGGATGAGGACTGGTCTTGTCATTGTCCCGCTATTAGCCAGCCAATCACAAATTGAGGCTGCTTTGGATGAATTACCGATGCAAGGTCCAATTCCTGCCACTACTGCTCCACCTCCAGGTCGCGGGACTGGTTGGGGGTTCAGCGTTGATGACTTGCTGAAGCAGATTGATGCTGACAGATATGGCGGGGAGGTTGCTGGTGGTCCTTTGGCGGGTCAAATTGCTCGCGTTGACGCAACGGATATTGAAGCGGCACAGGAAGCACCCATCATCCGCTTGCTTGACACAATCATGAGGGAAGCGATTCGCAACGAGGCAACAGACATCCACATTGAGCCGATGCAAAATGGCGTCCGAATTCGTTACCGAATTGACGGAATTTTGCACGAAGTCCTTCGCTTGCCCAAGTGGTTATCTGCGCCCTTGATTGCTCGCGTCAAAATCTTGGGCGATATGGATGTCGCTGAAAAGCGTGTCCCTCAGGACGGAAGAATGCGCATTGAAACTCAAAAGAAGCGGTTTGATGTGCGCATCTCTACCATCCCGACCGTCAACGGAGAAAAGGCTGTCCTTCGGTTGCTTGACCAGACATCTCCTTTGATGGGTCTTGAGAAACTCGGTTTGTGGGAGGACGACTTGGCGAAAGTTGAATACTTGATGAGCCAACCATACGGCATGATTTTGAGCACCGGTCCAACGGGTTCTGGCAAAACCACAACCCAATACTCCATCCTTCACCGCCTCAACACCAACGAGGTCAACATCCTAACGATTGAGGAGCCTGTTGAGTATGAAGTTCAGGGCATCAACCAAGTCCATGTGAACCGAAAAGCGGGAGTGACATTCGCAACGGCACTGCGTTCCTTCCTGCGACAAGACCCTGACATCATCTTGGTTGGAGAGATTCGTGACCTTGAGACTGCCGATGTTGCCTTCCAAGCAGCGTTGACCGGTCACTTGGTCCTTTCAACCTTGCACACTAACGACGCACCGACGGCTGCTACCCGACTGATTGAAATGGGTGTTGAGCCGTTCCTGATTTCCGCTGCTGTCATCGGGGTTATCGCGCAACGCCTTGCACGGCGTATTTGCCCCAACTGCAAAGAGCCCTACAAGTATCCGGAAGAATTGCTGATGCGCTTTGGGGTAGATTTGAGCGAGTTGAACGGCAAGGAACTCTATCGCGGGCGAGGATGTGAAACCTGCCGCTATACCGGTTACAAAGGTCGGATTGGCATCTTTGAGGTCTTCGTCATGAACACCGAGATTGCCGACCTGATTTTGAGGCGCGCTCCCATTTCTGAGATTCGCGATGCAGCCGTCGCTTCAGGCATGACCACCTTGCTGCGAGATGGGTGGCGCAAGGTATCGGCAGGAATTACCACTCCGCAAGAGGTCTTGCGCGTTGTTACAACCGTCGGATACTAATCACAGGGGAACTTCCAAGTCGCAAAGGAGAAAAGCCGAAAGGAGGGTGTGTGCAGTGGAGATAGAACTGACACCTATGGATCAACAACAAAGACCTCAAGTTGGGGCAGGTGCAGTTGGAGTTCGTCCAGCAGCACCTGCTCGTGAATTGCCTTCCTTGGACGATGTCCACATTGATGACCTTCTAAGGGAAGTTGTGAGACGAAACGCATCTGACTTGCACCTTTGTGTTGGTGTTCCGCCGATCCTGAGAATTGACGGTCAACTTTACCGAACCAACTTCCAACCTGCTGCACCAAAACAAACCCAAAGGCTAATCTACGAAATCCTGACCGACGAGCAAATCCAGAGGTTTGAAAACAGCCTTGAACTTGACTTTTCCTATTCCTTACAGGATGTCGCTCGCTTCCGCGTCAATATTTACAAGGAGCGGGGTTGCATCGCTGGGGCTTTCCGTTTGATTCCCCGACGAATTCCAACAGTTCGTGAACTTGAGTTGCCTCCCATTTTGGAGGAACTGGCAACCCGCCCTCGCGGTCTCATTTTGGTCACAGGTCCGACAGGGCATGGAAAGTCAACAACTTTGGCTGCAATGATTGACTACATCAACCGCACAAAGAGTGTCCACATCATCACCATTGAAGACCCCATTGAATACTTGCACACCCATAAGAGGTCCGTCATCAACCAAAGGGAACTTGGAGAAGACACGAGAAGTTTCCCCAACGCTTTGAGGGCAGCACTACGACAAGACCCGGATGTGATTTTGGTTGGCGAGATGCGAGACCCAGAAACGATGGCAATTGCTATCACCGCAGCCGAGACGGGACACTTGGTCTTGTCAACCGTTCACACAAACAGTGCTGCTGAAACCATTGACCGAATTATTGATGTTTTCCCACCCAACCAGCAACCCCAAATCCGCATTCAGTTGTCCATGAACTTAGTCGCTGTCCTTTCCCAACAGTTGCTCCCTCGTGCCCCAGGCGCTCCACGAAACCCCTACGGAGGTGGGAGGATTGCAGCAGTTGAGATTATGATCGCCAATCCAGCAATCCGCAACCTCATCCGTGAGGGCAAAACCTACCAAATCCCTTCCATGATTCAAACGGGTGCAGCGGAAGGAATGCAAACGATGGACCAAGCCCTTCGCGATTTGTATGTGAAAGGCATGATCACTTACGAGACGGCTATGGAAAGGGCTCACAACCCAGAAGAACTCAAGAAACTCATTGCAGGTGCAGTTGGTCCTTCAACAGGTGCTCGTTAAAAACTGAAGGATAAAATGGCATAAACAAAAAGGCAGTCGGGCACGGTCGGTAATTGATTGGGGGTGAAAAATATGCCGACTTTCGCTTATGTCGCCCGAACGCCACAAGGGCAAGTCAATCAGGGGACAATTGATGCACCAGATGAGCGAACAGCCCTACAACAACTCAGGCAACAAGGGCTTGTAGTTACATCGCTTCGCCAACAGGGCGGTGCGGCAGTCCGAGCCGCTCGACCTCAACAGATGTCCCTCGGAGCAGCCTTAAGCCGAGTGAAACTGAGAGACATGGCTTTGTTCTGCAGGCAGTTAGCGACACTGATCAACGCAGGTGTCTCCCTCGTTCGCGCTTTGGCTGTCTTGGAGAGACAGACACAAAATGCTCGCTTGAAGTTCGTCATCCGACAGTTAACTCGCAATGTTGAAGACGGAATGGCTCTCTCAAGGGCAATGTCTCAATTCCCGCGAGAGTTCTCCAACCTGTTCATCGGTATGGTTCGGGCAGGAGAAGTTGGTGGCGTTTTGGATGAAACTTTGCAGCGAATGGCGACCTTCTTGGAGAAAGACCTTGAACTCCGAAGAAAAGTCAAGTCGGCGATGACCTACCCGACATTGGTCATCTTCTTCGCACTGGCGATTGTGATTTTCCTGAGCGTCTGGATTGTGCCAAAGTTCATGCAACTGTTCGCCGACTTGGGTGTCAAGGAAGACAAGTTCCCGCTCCCAACTCTCATCATGAAGCGGTTCAGCGAGTTCCTAATCAACAAGTGGTATTTCCTCGTCGGAGGTGTCGTTGCGTTCTTCTTCGCCTTCAGCATCTTTGTCCGCACCAGGTTCGGCAAGCGAATATATGACTGGATCAAACTGAAAGTGCCTATCTTGGGTCCCATCAACCACAAGATTGTCTTGGCTCGCTTTGCCCGAACCTTCGGGACGCTGATGGGAAGCGGTGTGCCGATTTTGCAAGCGATGGACACAACGGCTGGCGCTATTGACAACGACATCGTCTCAAGAGCCATTATGGAAGCACGGATGGCTATCCGCGAGGGCGAACGAATTGCTGACCCTCTTGAACGCAGCCGTTTGTTCCCTCCGATGGTCGTCCACATGATTTCGGTCGGCGAAGAGACGGGTTCACTGGATCAGATGCTTCAGAAAGTTGCCGACTTCTACGAGAGCGAAGTTGACGCTGCCCTTCATGCCCTTGCATCCACCATTGAGCCTGTGATGATTGTTGTCCTTGGTGTGATTGTGCTGTTCATCCTATTGTCGGTGTTCCTGCCGCTGATCACCATTATTCAAGACCTGTCGCAAGGTGAGACATGAAGATGGCGGAGAAGTTGGGAGAGGCGCCGCCCTTAGGGGCGGCGCCCAGAATTTTGATTGTTCGGCTTTCAGCCCTCGGCGACACATTAATGTCAACTCCCATTGCTCAAGCCCTTCGTGAGGCTTTCCCAAATGCCCACATCGGTTGGGTCGTTGAATCGCGTTGTGCCGATGTGATTGATGGCAACCCTCACATAGACCGAATCCACAAGTGGAACAAAACTTTGAACGGGCTAATTTCCGTCGTCAGAGCAATCCGGCGAGAAAGTTACGAAGTAGCATTGGATGTTCAAGGCTTGTTTAAAAGCGCAATCATCCCTTGGCTTGCCCGCATCCCTTACCGCGTCGGGTTTATTGACGCCCGCGAAAACGCTTTTCGCTTCCTCACTCACCCTTTACCATCCCCACCACCTGCTCCGTTTGTTTCTGGCAGGAACTTACAACTGCTTGAGGCGTTAGGCATTCCTGTTGACCCACACCGTCATCGCCTTCACTTCCCACTCAAAGACCTCAACCGTCAAATAGCGAGGAAGAGATTGGCAAGTTTGGGGTTGGAGCAAAAGCGGTTCATTATCCTTGCCCCTGCAACGACACGACCACAAAAGCATTGGCTGGAAGAGCGATGGAGCGGGTTAGCAGAGAGGTTGTGGAAAGATTTAGAAATGCCTTCAGTGCTTTTGGGTGGTCCATCTGACAAAACTTTGCTTGAGCGAATTGCGAAGAGATGCTCAACCCCCTTGCCAGTCATTTGCGACCTTTCACTGAAAGATGCGGTTGCAGTCATTGAGTTAGCGAGCGTTTTGGTCGGTCCAGATTCGTTTCCCATTCACGCAGCCTTAGCAGTTGGGACACCAACAGTGGCTTTGTTTGGACCCAATGACCCTTTTAGGTTCAAGGCTGAGTCAGGCATCACTGTCCTTGAACACGACCTTCCCTGCCGACCTTGTCGCCGTCGTCCAACCTGTGGCAGCGCTTTCACCTGCATGGCACTGATTACCGTTGACGAAGTTCTCACAGCGGTTGAAAAGACGGTCTCGCGCCCAAGAACTTGAACTCACCATGCCTGCTGCTCCAAAAGTATCTTCCATCCCAAGTTGTGGCAAAATTAGCGTTGCGCAATTTGGGAAGGTATTGTCGTTAAACTTGGAGGTGAATGAAAACTGTGTTCTGGCGATATCGCGGTGACCTTAGCATGTGGGCTTGGCTTTTGCATCGCTTAACGGGTGTCGGGATTTTTGTCTTCTTGCTCGTCCACATCGTTGACACCGCCCTCATCGGTTGGGGACGAGATTTGTATGACACCATGATGAAACTTTACCACCATCCCGTCTTTCGGACAGGCGAAATTTTGCTCTTCGGTGCCGTCCTCTTTCACGGGCTCAACGGTCTGAGGGTCATCGTCTTGGATTTTGCTCCATCAACGACCGTTTACCAAAGGCAAATGCTCATCGGCGTCGCTGTCGTTTTCTTCGCGACTTTCGTCCCTGCTGCACTGATTATGTTCGGGCAGATGGTGCATGTAGGTGGTGGACATTTGAGTTGGGATAACGCGTTGACCGAATGGAGGGCTTGGCTTCCGACATTATTGGCGGCAATTGCTATTTTCTCGGTCTATGCTCCAACCGTCAACTTGCCACGCTTGCAAGTGTCGGTCAGACCAGCGGGTGGGCTGGAACTTTACGGTTGGCTCTTCATTCGCATCTCTGGGGTCTTGCTGATTTTTCTTGTTTTGGGGCATTTGGTCATCATGCACTTGATTGACGGCGGCGTAAACCGAATAAACTACGATTTCGTTGCTCAAAGGTTGACAACCCCTTTTTGGCGAACTTACGATTTTGCCCTTTTGGTTTTGGCGATGGGACACGGTGTTTTGGGGATGAGGAATGTCCTGCTGGATTACATTCACCGACCCATCCCAAGGCTGGTCGCCCTATCGTTGCTTTACACTATTGCTGGTTTGGTGGTGGCATTAGGTGCAATTGTGTTGTTCACTTTTCAACCACGCTGAATTGAACTAACCTGCAAACACAGTCACATCAGTGAAGCGAAACTCGCTGACCCTGAGTGATGGCACTACCTCTGCCCATTCCCATTCGGGTGCGCCTGCTCGTTCAGGACGGCTCATTGCCTCAACTTTGTTTAGCATCGTGATGACGCTCTCATTGAACCTGAAGTTCTTGACAGCAGTGACAATTTGCCCACCTTCAATCAGGAAAACCCCGTCTCTTGTCATCCCTGTGAGCAAAACACGCATTGGGTCAACAGTGCGGATATACCAGAGCCGCGAGACCAACAAGCCCTTGTCAGTTTCAGCAATCAAATCTTGCAAGGACTTGTCTTCACCTTCCATGACCAACCCACGAGGGAAAGCACCGTAGGCGCCCGTTGGGTCAACGCTATGACCTGTTGGGTTGACGCCATGCTTTTGAGCGGTCACTCGGTCATAGACCAAACCAACCGCCACGCCTTTTTCAATGAGCACGACTCGTTGTGTTGGGTAGCCTTCGGCATCAAAGGGGCAACCTTGATGCAGTGGGTGATAGACATCGCTGACGAGAGTAATGTTTTCGCCGACGACTTTTTGCCCCAACTTGTCAACCAACCAACTTCGTCCTTCATCAACGGCGAGGGCGTTGAAACCTGAAGCCATGAAAAGCAGAAGGTCAGCAACGGCAGGAGGCTCCAAAATGACCCGATACGAACCGGGCGAAAGTTCCTTTGGGTTGCGGTTCAGTAAGGCTTTCTGCAACGCTTTTTCCCCGACAGCCAAGACATCAACATCGCTTTTGCGAAAGCCGCTTGCCGATGCCCAACCTGTTCCTTCATCAGTGGCAACTGTTATGCTGAAAGCGAGGTTCGTTCGCTCGTAGTAAGCGAACAAGCCGTTTGAGTTGGCGATGGCGTAAAAGCCGTAACTGTTGCTTAATGCACCCGCCGCTTTCGTTCCGTGAGATTTGCACTTTCCAATCACTTCGGAAATTAACTCTGCCCGTTCTTTCGGGGTGATTTTGGCGACTTCTTCGTCAACGGCATGGACTTGCTGGTAAGTTTGAGGTTGAAGGCGGGGCAAGATGTTTTCGTCTTCAGGCATTTGCTTTGCCGCTTCAATTACTCGCTCAACCGTTTCCTTCAGGTTTGCCTCGTCAGTTCGGTTCGTTATCGCCTCAGCCATCCTCTTGCCGACGAAGGCTCGGACAGTAATTGTCAATTCTGTTCGAGCGATGTTTTGGTGGATGACATTTTCTGCGAACCTCGTGAGCGCTTCATTGCCGCCACTTATGACCACTTCCGTCTCATCCGCCTTTGACAATCCCAAAACTGTCTCCGCCAATCGCTTAACTTCATCTCGCATCTCATACACCCTCCTAACCAGTTTTTCGTTTGTGCGACTTTCAATGAAATTTTGCCACCCTCGCTGGGAGTGTTCTGAAAGTTTAAAATTTCCTTGCCATGCTATAGGCTAAAGCCCGTAGTTGATAACGCAACCAAAAGCAAACCATGCTACGGACTTTAGTCCGTAATTGATGACGAAAACCTGAGCGCCGACTTAGAGTGGGACAAGGGACAGGGGACAAGGAAAATGGGAGGGCGAGGTTCCTGCCGAGCCGAAAAAAACGGCAGCGAATGGCGATTGGCGACTGGCGATTGGTGAACGGCGAACAGCGAGTAGCGATTGGTGAATAGCGATTGGCGGCTGGTGAGACAGAAGTTTTCTGGAGGGCAGTGCTCCTGCACTGCCGAAAAATTCCCGTGCTTAACAACTGCATCCTGCACTCAGCACCTCGCACTCGGA
>Ga0105155_1000173_pt1 | contig 21795 bp, 18 predicted proteins | sample SSWtaG_2_FD_89589 | JGI IMG/M metagenome (GOLD analysis project Ga0105155, IMG submission 89589) | Hot spring microbial communities from Sandy's Spring West, USA to study Microbial Dark Matter (Phase II) - SSWsed_130316 | ecosystem: Environmental > Aquatic > Thermal springs > Hot (42-90C) >...
GCATAGTCCCCCGCCTTCTCCCCCAGGTCCATCGTACGGGTCGAGGGACTGGTCACCTCGATGACCAAGACGGGCCGGACTTCCAAGGGGACACCCCGGACCCGGGGGACGTCCTCGGGGGCCACGACGAACACGTCCGGCTCCCGGACGACATCGGGCAGGACCCGGACCGCCGCCGGCCCCGTCAAGACCTCACCCAATCCCCTCGCTTCACAATAACCTTTAAGGAGCCAGAAGAGGAATCCCACGATTCGCTGATGCTCTGCCGAGGCGGGCGAGTGCATGACGACCTCCCCCCGGACGAACTCCCAGATTTGGTCCTCGGGGGCCTCCCGGAGGTAGCGCTCCAGGGTCCAGCCCCCCAGACGGACGACATACGACTCCCGAAGCGGCTCCTTCCGTTCGTCCACGACCTGCACGCCCATCCCCACCTCCGCGCGTCTCGACCAATCCTATTAGGATAGGACTTACGCAGTTGGCAGGATTATTTCACGGCAGTACGGCCATTCAGAAATCCGGCCATACGGCAATAGGGCAATGAGTTTAGGGCTTACGCAGTGGGCAGGGCTGTTTCACGGCAATCCGGCAGTAGGGCCATGCGGCCATACGGCAATTCGGCAATGATTTATTACTCGTTACTCGTCACTCGTTACTCATCTCTCCTATCTGGCCCCACCAATGGCGCAGAGTCGATTCCGTTTCAACTGCGTAACTCCTACCTATAATACGCGGCGATTGCCGCCGGGTCTATGACGGTGCTTTATACAACAGTAGGGCGTGATCCGGGATCATTTGGACACTGCTGCCACCCGTTACTCGTCACTTTTGCCGGACCGTGGCCTTCGGGGTCGCCGGGCGAGCCTTCCGGGTGCAGGTCGGCCGCACACAGACAGTCCGACGGCCGAATCGGACCTGATAGGGCGCGTGGCACGCCGGACAAGCCTTCCGGACGATCGTCCCGGAAAACGTAAAGTTACAGGCTGGATAGCGGCTACATCCGTAGAACAGGCGGCGTCGCTTGCCCGGCCGGGCCCAACGGGCGACCATCTCGCCGGGGCAGTCCTCGGCCAGGCAGGGGACGTCGGCGTACAGGGGTGCCGTTGCCTTGCAGTCGGGCTCGGTGCACCGGTAGTAATACCCGTAGGGACCCGATCGGAGTACGATGGGCGCATGGCCGGCTGAGCATGTCCGGTCGGTCCGGATAGCGGGCCAAGGCGTACCGTGGACGGCTCGGACGTGGCCGTCCGGGCACTCCAGGACGGTCTCCCGGCGGTTCCTCCGCAAGGTCATCGGCCGGCTACAGAGGGGACAGGTTTCGGACTCCGTCGAGACCCCAGGGGCTTGAAGGGCCGCCTCGTAATCGGCCTTGTAGGTACAACCCTCGGCCTGGCGGCTACAGTAGAGAAAGCCGCCGTTCCGGCTCCACCGCAGAATCAGTCGGCCTTCCCCGCAGGCCGGGCACGGTGTCGGGGTCTCGACGCCCTGCTTATACGAGGGCATATCTTTCTGGGCTTGCCGAAGCTGGCGGAGGAGGACCTGATAGAAGGCCTGCAAGATTTCTTGCCGTCGTTTCTTACCCTGCTCGACCTCGTCCAGGGAAGCTTCCATGCGGGCCGTGTAGTCGTAGTCCATCATGTCCGGGAAAAACGTCTCCAGGAGCTCGCAGACGAGCCGGCCGAGGGCCGTCGGGCGGAAGAACTGACGGTCCTTCACGACGTAGTCCCGATTCTGGATGATGGAGACGATGGTCGCATACGTGCTGGGACGACCGATTCCGCGCCGCTCCAGCTCCCGAATGAGGGTCGCTTCCGTGTAGCGGGGCGGGGGCTGGGTAAAGTTCTGCCGAACCTCCAGGTCTTGAAGGGCCAGGACCTCGCCTTCCTTCAGAGGGGGTAGGCGTTCGGCGTCGGCCTCGGGTTCCTCGGCTTCGGGGAACTCTTCCTGATACAGGCGCAGGTAACCCGGGTAGACGAGGACCTCGCCCCGGGCTTCCAGTTCGTAGTCACCGGCCTGGACGGTGATGGTCGTGACGTCCACTTCCGCATCGGCCATCTGACTGGCGACAAACCGTTTCCAGATAAGCTCGTAGAGCCGGGCCTCGTCGGCCGATAGATGGGGCCGGACGGCGTCCGGCGTGAGGTCGACGTGGGTCGGTCGGATGGCCTCGTGGGCGTCCTGGGCCTCGGCCTTGACCTTGAATCGGCGGGGTTGGGGCGGGAGGTCCCGGGCGTCGAAGTGTTCCCGGATGAAGGCCCGGACCGCCTGGAGGGCTTCCTCGGAAATACGGGTGCTATCGGTCCGCATGTAGGTGATAAGGCCCATCCGGCCCTGGGGGAGGTCTACGCCCTCGTAAAGACGTTGGGCGATGGCCATCGTCTTCTGAGCCGACCACCGCCAACGTTGAGCGGCCGCCTGCTGAAGTTTGGCCGTGATGAAGGGCGGCGGCGGCGTGCGGCGCTTGCGCTTCGTCTCGACCCGCAGGACGACGTACTCGGCCGACCGCAGGGTCCGTTCCGCCTCCCGAGCCGATGCCTCATCGGGCAGGGAAATCTTCTGACCGGCCCGGCGCACGAGACGGACCCAAAAGGCCGGCCGCCCCTCGGCCTGGACGAGGGCTCGAATCGTCCAGTACTCCTGGGGGACAAACCGTTCGATTTCCCGCTCTCGCTCGACGATCAGGCGGAGGGCGACGGACTGCACCCGGCCGGCGCTCAGACCCCGCCAGACCTTGTCCCATAGGAGGGGGCTGATCTGATAGCCGACGAGACGGTCGAGAATCCGACGGGCGAACTGGGCTTCGACGAGGTGGGGGTCAATATCCCGAAGCTCCTTTAATGCCTCCGTGACGCCCCGCCGCGTGATCTCCCGAAGCCAGACGCGGGCGATGGGCTTCCCCAGAGGCTTGAGTTCTTCGGCGATGTGATAACTGATGGCCTCGCCTTCCCGGTCGGGGTCTGTCGCCAGGAGGATACGGTCGACCGTCTGAGCCGTCGACCTCAGCTCCTTCAGGACGGCGCCCCGACCCTCGACGACGACCCACTGGGGCTCAAAACCTCGCTCGACCGCCACGCCCAGCCGGTTCTTGGGTAGGTCCTTCACGTGGCCCTTCGAGGCCCGGACGATGTAGCCGGGCCCCAAATACCGGGCCAGCGTCCGGGCCTTGGCCGGTGATTCGACGATGACCAACGTCTTGTTTTCCGCCATAACTCCCCCAGCCCTCCACAAAGTAGGTCCCTGGGTTCAAGCCCGCGCCCGCCGACCGCGCGGGATAAGGGGATCATAGGCCAAACGCCGGCCCTCGACCAGGGGACCGGCCCCGTCCCTTTCCAAGCCCCGCCTGTAAAGGTGGGGTCGTGGCGGTACGGATGAGGGTAGGATTTACACAGGGGGTGTTTGGACAGCCATACGGGAGTCAGGCAGGAAGGCAATCAAGCAAACCCAGTGTGCGCGTTTTCCAGTGGCCGGGCTCGGTCTTCGGCCCTCGGCGTCGATTCGGTACCCGGTACCGGGTGCGGGCCGTGTACAGGTCGCCGGCCCAGGCCCGAGGGGGACCTGAAGATGACCCCAAGCGGGCCCTAATGACCCAGCGGGGAGGCCATCGTCGGGACACCCAGGTCCCGGAGTGTTCCGTACACGACTTCGTAGACTTCCGCCTGAATCCGGCGGAGGGCCTCTTCCGACAGGGCCTCGAACCGTAGGACGAGGGCCGGCTGGGTGTTGGACGCCCGTACGAGGCCCCAGCCGTCCTCGTACTTCACCCGGACCCCATCCACGTCCACGATGGGCCGTCCGCTCCGACGGAAGTGGTCCGTGACCCGCTCGACGACCTGGAACTTGACCTCGTCGGGGCAGAAGACCCGGATTTCGGGCGTCGCATACGTCTTCGGTAGGTCGGCCAAAAAGGCCGAGAGGGGCTGGGGACTGTGCGAGAGGATTTCGAGGAGGCGGGCTCCCGCATAAATGGCGTCGTCGTATCCAAAGTAGCGGTCCCCGAAAAACATGTGGCCGCTCATCTCCCCGGCCAGGGGGGCCGCCAATTCCCGCATCTTGGCCTTGATCAGGGAGTGGCCCGCCTTCCACATGACGGGAATCCCGTGGAGGCGTTCGATCTCCCGCTCCAGGAGAAGCGTGCACTTGACCTCGAAGATGACGGGCACGTCCCGCTGGATGCTGAGAAGGTCTCGGGCGAAGATGATCAAAAGTTGGTCCCCCCAGACGATCTCGCCCCGTTCATCGACGACCCCAATGCGGTCGGCGTCCCCGTCGAAGCCGATCCCCAAGTCGGCCCCGACTTCCAGGACCTTCGCCCGGAGGTCCCGGATGTTCTCGGGGACGACCGGGTCGGGATGGTGGTTCGGGAAGGACCCGTCCATCTCGCAGTAGAGGGGCGTGACCGCACAGCCCATCCGTTCGTACAGGACGGGAGCCACGGGACCGGCCGTGCCGTTGCCGGCGTCGACGACGACCCGGACCCGGCGGGGGCCCATGTTCAGGTTGTCCAAGACGTGCTGAATGTACTGCTCGATGATACCCGGCTCCGTGCGGAGGGTCCCGGTCCCCTCGACAAAGTCCTCCGTCTCCATCAGGCGGCGGACTTCCTGAATCTGAGGGCCATACAAGGTGTCTTTGCCGACGCACAGTTTGAAGCCGTTGAACTCGGGGGGGTTGTGACTCGCCGTGATCTGGACGCCCCCCTGGACGGGCAGGACGAACAGGGAAAAATACAGAAGCGGCGTCGGCACGACCCCGACGTCGACGACGTCACATCCGCTGGCCTGAAGGCCCCGGGCCAGGGCCCGGAAGAGGGGCTCGGAACTGTGGCGGCAGTCCCGTCCGACGGCCAGGACACGCCGGTCACGACGGCGGACGTAAGTCCCAAAGGCCCGGCCCAGCGTGTAAGCAAATGCCTCATCGATGTCCGACCCGACGACGCCCCGGATGTCGTATTCCCGAAAGACCAGGGGATTGACCCGCATGACGGCGCTCCATTCCAAGGGAGTGGCGGCTTCATTGTAAGGTCCGAACGGACCCCTGCCAAGAGCCGGAGAACCGGACGGACGTCCGGAGTTCGGGGGAGGGACGCCGGCTTGACGGTCGGTGCTGGGATGAGGGGCTTCCGGGACATCCCTGTTCTTCAACGTCTTCCATCCGGGCGGAGTCCCTGTCTAAGGAGGAGAGATATCCTGCACATCGGAACGGGGCTTGCCCATTTCGACGGCAGGCGCATAGCCGATCCAGTTCGGCAGAACAGATCCTTCGGCCGAGACAGCCACCAAGACAAAAAGGATCAACGGCCGATGCGCCTGCCCCCGCCAGTCGACCGCAAGCCCCGTCCGGACGACGTCGACCACGGGCGCCAAGACTTCGTCCGTATGGATGGATTCCATCACCTTAGGCTGTCCGTCCGCCCCCAGGGATACCCGGAGCAGGACATAGGCTCGGCCATTCGGATGGTCCTGGAGACGGGTCTGAACGTCCGCCAGGGCGGAGACCGCCGCCCCCTTCCACGTGAGCCTCAACGGTACCGGAATCGGTTGAGCCCCCGGCGGAGCCTTCAAAAACAGGTAATATGCAGAAGACCCTCTGACCCACCGACTGGAAACGGCCTGGAGTCCCAGGTCTGGAAAGACGCCCTTCTCCTGGAGGCTCCGGCGGATGAACGAGCAGAAATCGGGGGTCGAGCAGGCCAGGACGTCCAAGGCAGTCCGGACGGCCTCCGGGAGGGGCACCTCGGGCTCCAGGCATCCGGTCTCGGCGGAACCCTGCAGGAGGACCCACCATGGGGGCGTCTCCGAAGCAGAGGTCCAGAGCAGGCTTTGCAAAATGGAACATCTGGGAATGGATTCTGAGCTCTCTCGGGACGAAGCGGGGTTTTTGGGGGCGTTTACCCTCAAAAGTGGAACAGTCACGTTAGTACCCTGTCAAGATATGGATGCAGGATACAGGATAGAAATGGCTCGGATTCCGGTTCCCTGGCACCCCTGCATCATTCCCACATCTCAAATCTTAACAGGACATTAGTGAGATATATTGCATGTGGTGGAACTCACTTGGCTGGGGATTTGAGTCCCACGGGGTAGGATGGAGACCATTCCATCTTGCATTTCAGGCCGTCCCTCCTGTATCGTGCATATTTCCGACCGCCGAGAGACGCATACTTCCCCGCCGTCCCCTCCGCATGTCTTCCTGCATCGAGGAGGTCAGTCATGGACCCGGAAGCCAAGAAGCGGGCCCTTCGCATGATTACGTACGGTCTATACGTCCTGACGGCCGCCGACGGGGACGAGGTCGCCGCCGGGACGGTCAACTGGCTGTCCCAGGCATCGTTCGAACCCCCGCTCGTGATGGTCGGCATCAAGGTCGGCAGTCACCTGCACGCCCTGATCGAACGGACGGGCACCTTTGCCGTCAACGTCCTGGCCGCCGACCAAAAGGCCATCGCCCAGGACTTCTTCCGCACGACGAAGGTGGAAGACGGCAAGCTCTCGGGCCACCCCTTTGAGCCGGGACCTGCGACGGGCGCGCCTCTGCTGGTGGAACTCCCGGCCTGGTGGGAAGCCCGGGTCGTCGATAAGGTCGCCCGGGGCGACCACACGGTGTACGTGGCCGAAGTCGTCGAGGCCGGAGTCCGCCGCCCAGACGCCAAGCCCCTCGTGATGTGGGATACGGGCTGGTACTATGGGGGATGACCCGGACCGAAACCGGTGTCGGTCTCCGGCCTGCGGGGGAATCCGATACTGTCCCCCGGGAAAGGAGTGATCCCCTTAGAGCGGAACGGGGGTGAAGCGCCTTGCTCCGGCGAGCGGGGCTTCACGGGGTAGGGGAATAAATGCTTTACGGAGGGACGACGATGGAGGTCCTGCGCATCCTCGGCGTGGCCGGGAGCCTGCGCCGGGGCTCTTACAACCGAGCCCTCCTCCGGGCCGCCCAGGAACTGCTTCCCGAGGGGATGACCCTGGAACTCTTCGACCTGCGGGACATCCCGCCCTACGACATGGACGTCGAACAGCAGGGGCTCCCGACGCCTGTGGTCGCCTGGAAGGAGGCGATCCGCCGGGCCGACGCCCTCCTCATTGCGACGCCCGAACACAACTGGTCCGTCCCGGGCGTCCTCAAGAATGCCATCGACTGGGCGTCTCGACCGCCTGGGGACAACGTCTTTCAAGGCAAGCCCGTGGCCATCATGGGCGCCTCGACGGGCCTCTACGGGACGGTCCGGGCCCAACTCCACCTCCGGCAGGTCCTGGCGTCCCTGGACGCCTACGTCCTGAACCGGCCGCAGGTCCTCGTCGCCCGGGCGCAGGACAAGTTCGACGCCGAGGGCCGCCTTATGGACGAACCGACCCGGACGCTCATCCAGCACCTGCTGATTGCCCTCCGGGACTGGACCCTCCGGCTCCGGGACTGACCCCGGCAGACGGATGAGGGCCTACCGGTGGTCGGGGAGGGCCTGACGGACCTGCTTCCAGACCTGGGGATCGATGCGGAACGGGCCTGTCCCCGGGAGTCGCTCCCACAGCGTCCGGTATTGGGGCTCCCGGGCGACCAGGGCCTTGAGGATCTCGATGCCCTGCTGGACACGGCCATGCTCGATGAGGCGCAGGGCGTGCCAAAACCGCCATTCGGTCTTCTCGGGTGCCAGGGCGACGGCCTGTTCAAAGGCTTGCTGAGCGCCGTCGATGTCCCCCTGCTCCATCCGACGTCCGGCCTCAAACCAGAAGAGGCGGATGCCCTGCCAGATCTTGTATAGCCGGCGGAGTTCCCGGACCGGCTCGGGGTGGTCGTCGACCCGGAGATCGAGGACGACGTTTTGCCAGTCCGCGCCCTCGGGCCGGACCCGGACAATCTTCATCGCCGCCGACTGCCGACACCGCAAGTCCCCGCCCGCGGCTTCGGCCGCCTCCAAGGCCGCCAGGAACCGCTCCGCCAGGGATCCCTTCGTCCGCTCGAAGGCCTCCCCCATGGCCTGCCACACCCGTTCATTGGCCAACAGATTCCCCTGCGCCGAGTAGTCCGGCCCCGTCCGGTGGCCCGCCGCCGGCGTCGCCCGTTTCCCCGTGTGGGCGACGACCCGACCCTCGGTGTCGACCATGGCGACCTGCCGCAGTTCCCGGTCCGGGTCGGCCTCCAGGAGAGCCTGAAGGGCCTGCGGGGCTGTCTTGCCGCCCCGGAGCAAGGCCAGACCGAGGGGCCCGTAGGACACGTCCACGTAAGCCTGGGTCGCCACGGCACCGACACCAGGCTCGACCCAAATGACCGTCGGACCGACGGCGAAGTAGCAGGACTGGACGGCCACGCCCATCTCGTTGGCGTCCCGGTCGATGGCGACGATGGAATAGGTCGCTACGGGTTCTGTCCATTCCTGGGCCTGAGCGACGGACCTCTGGGTCAGCCCGAGGCTCAAGCAGACTAGGGTTCCCAGCCAACCGAGTCGACGGCAAGCCATCCCACGCCTCCGTAAAAGACTTGGCATTCGGGACTCTCCAGGGGTTTGCCTCTACCCCGGTCCCGCTCGCACGAGCGGGGTTATCCCCTTTGGCTCCCCACGCCTATGCAGAGTTCCGCATGACCGAGCTCCCGCTCCCCGACCATGTCCCGGAGGCCCGGAAAGACGGGCGGGCCGAAGGCCCTGCCCGTCAGTCCGGCCCCATTGGAGGGAAATCTTAGAACTGGAATCGGGCGCCCAGCCGAAAGATCCGGGGAGCGATGATCTGGAGGGGCGTTCCGTAATTCGGACCCGTCAGTTCGACGGCATTCAGGACGACGCTGGAGTTCGTCAGGTTATAGCCGTCGACCATGAGTTCCAGGGACCGTCCTCCCGGAATCCGGAAAATCTTCGAGAGTCGGAGGTCCAGCGTGAAGACGGTGTCGTATCGGTCCTCGCCGGGTCGCACGGCAAAGACGGTCACGGGGCCCTGATTCAGACCCTCGACGGTCAAGAGGCGATTCCGGGGTTGGCCCGACTGAATCCGCAAGTTTCCGGCCAGACTGACGTCCCAGGGGAGCAGGTAACTCCCGGACATCTTAAAGATGACAGGCCGATCCCAGTAGGGCTGGCCCTTCGCGTTCACGAGGTTGTTGGGGTCGATGGCTAGGGCGCCGATGCCGAAGATGTCAAAACTCGACCCGGGGGCCACCCGGTTGGAAGTCGTGCGGGACAGGGTCAGGGAAGCCAGGAGTTGCCAGCGGCGGGAGAAGCGCTTCTCGACGACGATGTCCAGGCCCCGGTAGTCCTGATTCAGTTCCTCGGCGTTGCGGACGATGAATCGGTCCTGCCCGATGGTCGCAGGGTCCTGATTGTAGACGGTGATGGGGTTCCCCGTGACGGGGTCCTGTACGGTCGTCGGGATCCAGCGGACGCCGACGTTCTCGATGCCCAGGAGCCGCCGCTCTTGCCGATACGTGAAGGTGAGGCCGACCCGTAGGTCCTCGACGACTTCCCGGTCGAGGCCGACGACGACTTCATTCGTGTAGGGTTGCTTGAGGTCCGGGGCCAGGCTCGTCAAGACCCCACCGAAGGCAAAGAGCAGAGGGCCTTCCTCGCCCTTCTGGAACTTCTTGTCCCCGTTTCGGTCGACCCACACGCGGAACTCACCGCCGAGCGAGTTTGGATTCACGGGGTCCGTATCGCCCGTGCTGATTTGATAGTAGTAGCGGGCCAGGTTCAGTTTCAGGGCCGTCTTGCCATCACCCGTCAGGTCGTAGATGACGCCCAGGCGGGGCGAAACGTTCGTCCAGTCGATGACGTCCATCTCGGGGAAACTCCGGGCCGGGGCGAAGTTGCCGGCCGGGCTCGACTGGGCCGGGAGCCAGCCCCGGACGTTCTCCAGGCGGGCGCCCACGTAGAGGCTCCAGCGACCGATGAGGAAGGTGTCCGAGGCAAAGACGGCGTTGAACTGCGTGTTCCGCTTGACATTCACGGGCGTGTTCCACAGCAGGACGAAGGCCGGCTCGCCGTTAAACGTGTAGAGGTTCACGTCGTCGATGGCCGTCCCCTCATAACTGTTGGGGTTGTAGGAGAAATCCCAGCCGACGTGGAATTCATGCCGCCCGCCGAGCCATCGTTCCAGGAAATACGTGAGTACGACCTTGGACTGGAGGCGGTGGCGGTTAAAGATAAATTGAAGCGTGTTGGCGCCCGTGACCTTGCCCGTCGTCAGTTCGGTCGTCGACTGCAGGCCCCGGCGCTTCGCCTCCTCCTTGATGTACAGGGGGAAGAAGATGTCCACGTAACTGACCCGGGCGTCTACGAACAGATTCGACCCGAAGGAACCATTCCAAGCGAGTTGGTAGATGTCGAAGGTATCGTCTTCTTTCCAATTCGACAGGGGCGTGTTCAGGGCACTGGCCCCCCGCTGAGGCTTGTCGTACCACTGCCGGGTGTAAAAGGCGTCCAGGACGTGCTTTGGAGCGACCTGATAGGTCAGGTTGAAGAGGACGGAGGGCATGTCGGTCGACTCGACGACGGGGTTCCCCTGCTCATCGACAAAGCCCGGGACAAAGCGGTGGACCCGCCAGATGCGGCCTGACGTGAAGAAGCGGAGTTTCTGCCGAGCACTCGGGATCAAGGGGCCGCCGAGTTGAAGCGTCGCGTCCTGCAGGAACTTGAAGCCCGTCTCCTGAATCCCCTGCCGCCGGAGTTCATCCGTCACGTTGCTCGACTGGGTATTCAGTTTGATGCCGAACAGCGTCCCCTCCTTACCGCCCTGGTAGTAGCCGGCGACCTGGCCCTGCAGGCGGTCCGTCCCCCGCCGCGTCACCATGTTCACGTAAACGCCCGGCGTCCCGACCTCGACGGGATGGCCGGCCGTCGAAATCTGCACTTCCTCGAAACTGTCATAGTCGTAGTAGAAGTCGGCAAAGCCGATGGCCTCGGGGTCCGTCACGTTCACCCCGTTCAACGCTTGGGTGTTCTGAGCCGGGACCGTGCCCTTGGACGTGAACCCTGCCTGCAAACCCGACTCGCTCCCGCCGACATCGATGCGGTCCGTCACGAGGCCCGGGGTCTTGTACTCCAGGAGGTTCCAGATGTCCCGACCTCCCGGGACATTCTGCAGGATTTCCCGCGTGATGTTCACGCTCTCCTTCGCACTCGTCACGTCCACCGTCGGCGAACGCCCCACGACCGTCACCTCCTCGCCTGCCGCCACCGTCATCGCCTCGTCGATCAGGACCGTCTGGGCCACCGCCACCCGGATGCCCTCCCGCGTGACCGTCCGGAATCCGCTCATCTCCAGCTTGACCGCATACACCCCCGGCGGCAACAGCGGAAACTGCGCCACGCCGTTGGCATCCGTCACGCCGACCGTTTGGCCGGCGACTAAGACGGGACTCGTGACCGTCACCGTCACGCCCGGCAGGGGCTTGCCCTCCGGGTCCCGGACCTTCACCAAGATGCTTCCCGTCTGCACCTGCCCCCAGACGCCCGAGACTCCCCCTGCGAGAAGGACCAGGGCCCACGGGAGGACCCAGCGGGGTGGGCGTCGGAGCGGAGACTCACTGACACGCATGGTCGACCTCCCCTGACGGTAGAATAGGCCTTTTGCCCTTCGACCCGACGCTCTACATCCGGTATGGGTGCATATATTACAAACTCCGTGTCACCACAATTTTGCCGTTAGTATAATAATAAAAATCTTTTTTGGGATCTCCGGTGCTCAAAAATTGGATGCGGGGCGGTGAGATCCATGGATATGAACGGGTGGGGCGGGTCGAAAGTTCAACGAGTCGCCTCAGTCCCCGGGACGGGTCGAGGGACCCCCAGGCGGTCGTACAGTTCCAGAAATCGTTCGGCGGCGTCTCCCCAGCGGAACTGGGCGGCTCGCCGGCGACCCCGTTCCCGGCAGGCGGCCCGCAGGGATTCGTCTGCCAGGGTCTGCAGGATAGCCCGAGCCATATCGGCGGAGTCGGTCGGGTCGAAGTACACGGCCGCATCGCCGGCGACCTCCGGGAGGGCCCCGGCACGGCTACAGACGACGGGAGTCCCGACGGCCATCGCCTCGACGACCGGCAGGCCGAAGCCCTCGTCGAGGGACGGCTGAACGAGGGCAACGGCGCCGGCGTATACGGTCCGGAGAGTCTCGAAGTCGCCGTAAGGGAGCCACCGGATCCAGCCGAGTTGGGTCCAGGAGTAGTAGCGGCGGACGATGCGACGCCAGGCGGCGGGGGGCATCCCGGCCAGGACCAGACGGTGGGAGATGGCCCGTTGGCGCCACAACTCGATACAGGTCTCGATCAGACGGGGCAGGTTCTTGTGAGGCTTATCGTTGCCCACATACAGGAAGTACCCTCCCGGTGGGAGGCCCAGGGCTCGGCACTGCCGTTCGACCTCATCGGCGGCGACGGGGGTCCAAAAGACCGGATGGACCCCGTTGGGAATGACGTGGACCTTATCGGCCAGCCACGGGAAGTGGTGCAGAATTTGCCGAGCGGCCGTCTGAGATACGGTGACGACGCAGGCGGCCCGTTCTGCACTCCAGGCGATCAGTCGGCGGGCCAGGCGGGCGACCCAGGTTCTGGCCGGACGGGGCCAGACCTCCAGGAGGATGGCGTCGTGAAGGGTCAAGACGGCAGGGCATGGGAGGGCTATCGGGAGGGGAAAGTAGGGGGCGTGGAACACACAGGGGCCCTCGACCTGGTTTCGGAGCCGCCAGGGAATCTCTATATGGGTCCCCAGCCCAAAGGGTCGAGCCCGGGTCCAGAGGACCCGCACGGCCGGTCCCCTATCGGGAAGGAGCGAGGCCAGCAGGGACCGAGCCCCGGGGGGTGCCAGCACGAGCCACCGCAGAGAGGGCGGCGCCTGCCGCACGAGCGCCGGCAGGAGTCCCTGAATGTGTGTACCCACGCCGTAATCCCGAATCTTGCGGGCGTCAAAGACGATCCAGGCCATCGTATCGGATCGTCGCGGATAGGGCTTCAAGGGGTCCGCCGGGGATTCGTCAGTCGCCACAGGACCCAGAGTCCGACGGCCGCCGAGAGGACCAGCTTGGTCAGACTGACCTGGACGTGAAGGGGTTCGACCCAACGATAGGCAAAAAGCCCTTGGCTTGAGGGACCCAGCTGGGCTTCGACCCAACTCAAGCCCCACCAGGTGACGACGGCGACCAATCCTGAAAAGCCCACGATAGCCGACAGGCGGACCGTGTAGATGAGGGTCCGTACGAGCAGGTACAGGGCCACGACGACGATCAAACCGGCGATGAGCCACCCGGTGTCTACCTGGACCCAACTGCGGGTCACGGACCGCTTCTCCTGCCCGAAACGTTAGGGATGCAGGATACAGGATGCAAGATGCAAGATGCAGGATGCAAACCCGGTGTGCGGGTTTTCCAGTGGTCGGGCTCGGTCTTCGGTGTCCGGTGGCTGGCACTCGGCCATGAAGGGATAAGGGGCAAGGGGGATACGACCTTCCTGCATCCTTCGTCCAGGCCGGGGGCCGAGAACCGAAGGCCGGACACCGAATTCAGTACCCGGCCCCCGGCTCAGTCCTCGGGGTCCTGCACCCAGGTTCATCGACCTCTTACCGTATTGCCGTACTGCCTCCTCGCCCGACTACCGTATGGTCGTAAAACGCCCCACCTACTGCGTCCGTAGCCACTTAAGAACTGCTCGTTTTACCACCTCGCGTCAGGGGGTCGCCAAGGAGACCGGCGGGAAGCCCTTCAGACGAAAGATCGGCGGGCTCGCCACGTCCGCCGGGACCTGAAAGGCCAGACGGAGAGCATAGGACCTCGGAAGGCCCCGGCCGTCGCCCCGGGACAGATGCCAGGTCAGGTCCCGGCCCTCGAGGTAAGCCGTCGTCCCCCAGAGTTTTTCCAAGACGGCCGTCGGGTACAGGACAGCCCCATCGGGCGTCTCGACTCGAAAGTCCGAGGTCTCCCCTTTCCAGACGGCCAGGGTCAGGTCTGCCGAAGCCCCTGGCGTCGGGGTCAGGATGAGTTCCAATTCATACGTCACCCGGTCCGGTGAGGACGGTCTGGGCAGGGGGGTCTCCTCGGGGAGGGGTTTCCAGGCGACGACCCGGAGCCGCCAGCCCTCGGCCTCGACTTCGTCCTCCAGCCAATAGCGGGGCTGACCCAGGAGGTAGCGGTCGAACCAGGCCAGGACCCGACGCATCTCGTCCAGTTTGTGCTGGGGCTCCCGCAGGCCATGCTCCTCCCGGGGATAGACGACGAACTCGACCGGCTTCTTCAGGAACTGAAGGGCCTGATACATCTCCTTGGAGTTGCTGATGAACGTGTTGGGGTCGTCCTTCCCATGAATGATTAGGACAGGAGTCTGAATGTTTTGGACGTACCGAGCCGGCGAATGCTTCAGGTAGGTCTCCCAGTCGTTCCAGTAGTAGTCGCCCAGGTAGTCGGGTTCCCAACTCGGGAGGTAGGAGTTGCTGAAGTCGGTAATGAGGTTGAAGATGCCGAACATGGAGACGGCGGCCTTGAAACGGTTCGTCTGGGTGATGGCCCAGTTGGTCATGTAGCCGCCGTAACTGCCCCCGAAGATACCCATCCGCTCGGGGTCGGCCCAGCCCTGGGCGATGACGTAGTCGACGCCCGCCAGGATGTCCTGGAAATCCCCGCCGCCGAGGTCCTTGAAGTTGGCGATGGCGAAGGCGTGACCGTAACCCGAACTCCCCCGGAAGTTCGGGGCCAGGACGGCGTATCCGTGGGCGGCGAAGAACTGGAAGTAAAGGTACTGCCGGAGGGTATTGGCGACCCGGGCGTTAGGACCCCCGTGGACGGCGACGAGGAGGGGCGGCTTTTGGCCGGCCGGCGGGGGCGTCAGGGGCTCGACGAAAATCCCCTCGATGGGCTTTCCGTCTCGACTCGTCCACCGGACGACCCGTTGGGGGGCCAGGGCGTAGTCCCGGAACTCTGGGTTCAGGTCCGTCAGTCGTCGGGGCTCGCCCCGGGTCGAGAGGACCCACACGTCGGGAAGCGTCTCGGCGTTCTCCCAGACGGCGACCCAGGGGTCCGGCTTTGCCGGAGAAAGGTCAAACATTTGGACGACCCGGTGTTCACCCAGGCGGACTTGATAGGTTTGCGTCCCGGGAGCGACTTCCAAGACCCACTCCCAGACGCCCTTTTCGGCCTGGACGGCCAGCCGATGGTCGGGGAGCCACCGAAAGTCCCGGGCTTCGGCGTCGGTGACGGCACTGACGAACTGCCACCGGTCCCGGGGAATGGGTCGGTCGAAACGGGCCCAGTCGGCGGTCAGGACGACGACGTCGGTCCGGGCGTAGCTGTACTTAGGGTCCCACAGGGCCAGGAAGGCCAGGGCCTGGCCGTCTGGGGAAAAACGGGGCCGTATCTCGAAACCCGGGGCGTCCGTCAGGGGACGGGCCGTCCCGGCCGGGATGTCCAAGACCCAGAGGTCAAATTTCATCGCGTCGTCGGGCTTGCCCGTGTAGTTTGTCGAGAACACGAGCCAGGGTTCGCGGGGATGGACGTCGAAGTCCTCGATACCGAAATCCCCGACGTAGAGCCACTCGACGGTGGGCTTGGCCTCGTCCTCGGGCAATGTCACCCGGACGAAGGCCCGGGGATACTTTTCTCGGTCGACGACCTCCTCGTCAAGCTTTCGCTTCTTCCGGTACCGTTCGTACTCTTTTTCGGCGGCGGGCTTAGGGTACTCCGTCAGGACGATGAGGGCCCGCCCGTCGGGGGTCCACCGAAGGGCCCGGGCCCCCCGGGGGAGGTCCGTGACCGGCTGGGGCAGGCCCCCGTCGGTCTTCCAGACCCACGCCTGAGGGAATGTCTCTTTCTCGTCCTTAGCCTCGTCCTCCGGTTCGGTCCAGCCGGTCCGGTCCGTGATGAAGGCCAGGGCTCGGCCGTCGGGACGCCACTGAAGATGATGGATGCTCGGGCCGGGGGGAAGGAGCCGTCGGGACGACCCGTCGGAGACGCTCAGGAGACGGAGTTCATAGCGGTACCGGCTCTTTTCCCAGTCCGTCGTTCGGACGACGACGGCGACCTGGCGGGTGTCCGGCGATAGGGCGACCTCCGTCGGCAGGTTCCAGGATAGGATCGTCTTCATGTCCAGGGGCTTTTTCCCGGGCATCGACAACGCTCCGAAACCGGAAATTCCGCTCCAGGCTCCCACGAGCAAGAAAAGTCCTCGCAGGAGCCTTCGCCCGAAAGCGACCATAGGCATCAGCCTCAGGGTGTCGTCCAGGATGGGTTTCTTGGCAGGGAGTGGGAAGAGGTGTTATGATTTGGATAGGAAAGATAGGCTCCAAGAGGGAGTCATGCCAGTCATTTCAATTCCCAAAACGCTCCGGGACCGGCTGGGCGAGGAGGAGCTGAGGCCTTGGCCGACCCGATGAATGCCGTCCTCGACCAAGCGCGAGCCGATACCCTGGCGTTGGTCATAGAAAGGTTCGAACGGCGGCTCACAGAGGAGGTGGGCAAGGTGAACGAGCGAATCACCCAGGAAGTCCCCAAACTCCAACAACAAATCGCCGACCTCAAGGCTGACCTCATCCGGTGGATGTTCCTCTTCTGGGTCGGCCAATTAGGGGCTATGTTGGGCATCCTATTGCTCTTCTCCCGTAAGTAAGGGCAGGAGGAGGACGGAGGATGCGGGTCATCATGACAGCCGAGGCCATGGGTCGAACCCTTTCCCGTATGGCCCACGAGATTGCCGAGAAGTTTCCTGGGGAACTGGCTCAGGCCGTCATGATCGGCATCCGGACTCGCGGCCTGCCTTTAGCCCACCGCCTTCAGGGTCTCCTCCGGGGCGTCACCGGTATGACCCTCCCCGTGGGTGTCCTGGACATCACCCTCTACCGAGACGACCTGACCCAGATCGGGCCGGCGCCCCTCGTCCGTAAGACGGAGCTTCCCTTCCGGGTCACGGACCGCCCGGTCTTTCTGGTCGACGACGTCCTGTTCACGGGCCGGACCGTTCGGGCGGCCTTGGATGAGCTCGTCGATTACGGTCGGCCCCGAACCGTCCGGCTGTTTGTCCTCATCGACCGGGACCACCGGGAACTCCCCATTCAGGCGGATGTCGTTGGCCAGTTCGTAGCGACCGAACTTGACGAGATCGTCCACGTCCTCCTCCGGGAAACGGACGGTCGAGACAGCGTCGTCGTCACCCGCCGGACCGAACCCCTGAACCTTGAGGCCCTGGAATGACGGATTCTGCATTTCCCGTGGCGACTCCGGAACGGTGGCACCGAAGGCACCTCCTGGCCATCGAGCCCCTGAGCCGAGAGGAAATCCTCACGGTCCTCGACGTCGCCGCCGCCATGAAGGAAGTTTCCCAGCGGGACGTCAAAAAAGTCCCGGCCCTCCGGGGCAAGACGATCGTCCTGCTCTTTTTCGAGCCCTCAACCCGGACCCGGACGTCCTTCGAGATCGCCGCCAAGCGTCTGAGCGCCGACACCGTCAGTTTCACCGTATCGGGGAGTAGCGTTGCCAAGGGCGAGACCTTTCTCGACACGGTCCGGAATATCCAGGCGATGGCCCCCGACGCCGTCGTCGTCCGACACCGAAGTGCCGGGGCACCCCATTTCATCACGGATTACATCGATGCCTGCGTCATCAACGCCGGCGACGGAAGCCACGAACATCCGACCCAGGCCCTGCTGGACGCTATGACGGTCCGGGAACGCCTCGGACGCCTGGACGGCCTGAAGGTCGCCATCATCGGCGACATCCTCTACAGCCGGGTCGCCCGGTCCAACGTTTTCCTGTGGCACAAAATGGGAAGCGAGGTCTGGCTCTGCGGGCCGCCGACCCTCCTGCCGCCCGTCTTCCGTCAGTGGCCCGTCCGGGTGACCTACCGGATCGAAGAGGCCCTCGAGGGGGCCGACGTCGTCATGGTCCTGCGGCTCCAGTTGGAGCGCCACGGGAGCCTCCGGTTTCCATCCGTCCGGGAATATTTTCAGCGGTACGGCCTGACCCGGGAGCGCTTGAAATACGCCAAGGAAGGCGTCCTCATCATGCATCCGGGCCCGATGAACCGGGGTGTCGAGATCGAGAGCGAGGTCGCCGACGGGCCATACTCGGTCATCTTGGACCAGGTCGCCAACGGCATCGCCGTCCGGATGGCCGTCTTGTACCTACTGCTCTGTTAAGATATGGATGCAGACCCGGTGTGCGCGTTTTCCAGGGACCGGGCTCGGTCTTCGGTGCTCGGCGTCGGACCGGCTCCGGTACCTGAGACCCGAACCCAATTCCCGCATCTGGAAATCTTAACAAGGTACGAACCCTATGACGTATCGCATCCTGATTCGCGGGGGTCGGGTCATCGACCCGGCCCAGGACCTGGACGCTGTCCGAGACGTCTTGATCGAAGACGACCGCATCCGGGAGGTCGCTCCCCACATCCGGGTTCCGGCCGACCGGATCATCGAGGCCCGGGGCCTCGTCGTCGCCCCCGGTTTCATCGATATGCACGTCCATCTCCGAGAACCTGGTGAAGAGGACAAGGAGACGATTGAGACGGGGACCCGGGCGGCCGCCGCCGGGGGCTTCACGGCCGTCGCCTGCATGGCCAACACGAACCCCGTCAACGACACGGCGGCCGTAACCCAGTGGATCCTCGAACGGGCCCGGACTGTCGGGGTTGTCCGGGTCTATCCCATCGCCGCCGTTACCCGGGGCCTCCAAGGCCAGGAACTCACGGAGATGGGTGAACTTGCCGACGCCGGGGCCGTCGCCTTCAGCGACGACGGCCGACCCCTCCGTTCGGCTCAGGTCCTGCGGTGCGCCCTCGAATACAGCCGGAGTGTCGACCGGGTCGTCATCGACCACTGCGAAGACCCCGACCTGACCCAGGGCGGCTGTATGAATGAGGGCTACTATTCGTCCCTCCTCGGCCTGCCCGGAATGCCCCCCGAGGCCGAGGCCATCGTCGTCGCCCGAGACATTTTCCTGGCCCAACTGACGGAGGCCCCCGTCCACATCGCCCACGTCAGTACTCGGGCCTCCGTCGAACTCATCCGCATGGCCAAACAAAAGGGCTTGCCCGTGACGGCCGAGGCCACGCCCCACCACTTTACCCTATCGGACCGGGCCCTCTACGATCGGCCCTACGACACGAACCTTAAGATGAACCCGCCGCTCCGGACCGACGACGACGTGGCGGCCATCATCGAGGGCCTCGCCGACGGGACCATCGACGCCATCGCCAGCGACCATGCCCCCCACCGCCTCGACGACAAGCGGGTCGAGTTCGACCTCGCCGCCTTCGGCATCACCGGTCTCGAGACGGCCGTCGCTCTGGCCTTGGACCGGCTCGTCCACACGGGGAAACTGAGTCTCCGCCGGATGGTCGAACTGTTCACCGCCGGTCCGGCCCGAGTCCTGCGGCTTCCGACGCCCACGCTGACCCCGGGTCGTCCTGCCGACCTGACGCTCATCGACCCCGAACGGACCTGGACGTTTCGGGCCGCCGAGAGCCTTTCCCGAAGCCGAAACACGCCCTTCGACGGCTGGACCTTCCGGGGCCGGGCCGTCCTGACGATCGTCGGGGGCCGGGTCGTCTTCGAGGCCCCTACGCAACAAGGCCCTGGGACGGGACGATAACATGTACGCAGTACGGGTGCCGGGTATCAGAATCGGCCCTCGGTCCCCGGTGTTCGGTCATCAGTTTTCATTTAAAGGAATGAATATCGAATACTGATACCCCGATAGGGAGGTGGACCGTGCGACGGATGGGGATGCTCCTGACCCTGCTGGCGGCCCTCGCCGTGACGTCGGCCGGACGATGGGACCGGGAGCCCCCGAACTCGAATCGACCGGTCCCGAAGGCCGCCTTCTTCGCGACGGACGCCCGAGACCTGGCGAACCGCAACGCATGGCTTGAAGCGCGTCTCCGGGCGGGAGAGCTGAAACTCCTCCGGGTCGAGACGTCCTTGGAGGGACTCCGTCATGAGCGCTTCCAACAGTACCACCAGGGCTACCCGGTCTTCGGGGCACAGGTCCTCCGTCATTGGAAGGACGGGCGCCTCGCCTGGATGGGTGGCCAGTTCTTCGAATCCATCCGCTTGCCTTCTCCCCTTCCCTCCGTCCCGGAATCCCGGGCCGTCGAGGCTATCGAGCGGAGCCTCCAGACGGACGGTGAGCGCCTCGCCCGAGGGGAAATCCGGCTCGGCGTCCCGGGTCGGGGGACCGTGACCGTCCCGATAGGACCCCGGGTCGCTTTGGTCGTTCTGCCGTGGCCCCTCGATGAGCCCCGGGAGTTTCACCTGGCCTATCAGGTGGACGTCGCGACGGACCGCCTGTGGGCCTATCGGTATTTCGTATCGGCGACGACGGGCACCGTCATCGGACGCCTCGACCGGGCATACACGCAACAGGCGACCATCGCCCTGGGACAGGGGCATTGGTACACGATGAAAATGCCTGTCTTTTACGAGTCGGGCGCATACTTCCTAGCCGACGCCTTCCGGCCCAGCGTGAGTCCGATACCCGTTCTCTCGGGCATCGCCGTCCTGACCTTTAACGACCGCAACGAATGCTGTCCCGACGACCGTTGCCTGAGCGACGATCACGTCGGCCGGAGTTTGAGCGACCGGTGGCCCGACCCGGTGGAGGCCGATGCCCACGCCCGGGCCGGCTGGGTCGATGACTTCTACTTCCGGGTGTTTCAGCGGAACGGCTGGAGCGGCGACTGGCTCTCGGCTGTTCAGGTCGTCCATTTCTGCCGGAACTACCTGAACGCCTTCTTCACTGATGCCGGCTTTCCCAATTTTGGTTTGATGGTCTATGGAGACGGAGTGCCGTCCTATACGTATCCCTTCACGGCGAGTTTTGACGTCATCGCCCATGAGTTCACCCATGGGACGACAGCCAAGACGTCGGACCTCATATACTTTCGGGAATCAGGCGCCCTCAATGAGGCCTTTTCGGACATCATGGCCGTCGCGGCCGAGTTTACCTTTGAGCCAGAAGGAAACGGGTACGGGCAGGCCGACTGGCTGATCGGCGAGGACCTGTTCAAAGCGCCCTGGCCCTTCTGTCCGAGGGCTCGGGCCCTCCGGTCGATGGCCGACCCGGAGAACGGCGGCTGTGGTTATCAACCGTCCCACTACGTGAACCGCTACCTCGGGAGTGCGGACAACGGCGGCGTCCACATCAACTCAGGGATCATCAATCACGCCTTCTACCTGCTGGCCGTCGGGGGTCGGCATCGGCTATCGGGCGTCTCTGTCCCCGGTATCGGCATGGACCGGTCAGCCCGGGTCTTCTACGTCGGCTTCGCGCAGTGTCTGTGGCCGACGGCGGTCTTCCGGGACGCCCGCTATTGCGTGGCTCAAGCCGCCCAAACCCTCTACGGGTCCGACGCCGCCTTGGCCGTCCATACGGCCTTCGACGCCGTCGGCGTACCCCGATAACTATCCCCGGAGGGAGTGACGGAGTAACAGAGTGATGGAGGGACAGGGGTGATCATCCCTCTGTCAATCCATCCTTATCGTCACTCTCGGAGGGAGATGTGTGGTTTACTGAATCTATAAATAGGATATGGAGGGCATGATTATGCTACGGTTCTCACCCGTCATTCGTCACTCGTTACTCGTCACTATCCTTACCCTCGGGCTTTGGGTCGGATGGGCCGAAGCCCAGGCCGTCCGGCGGGTCGTCGTGACGGTCCCGAGGGCGAACCTTCGGGCCGAACCGTCCACGACGGCGGCGGTCGTCGCCCAGGTCCCGAGGGGGACGGTCCTGGAAGTCCTGGAGGAACGGGGCACGTGGCTGAAAGTCCAATACCGCCATCCCGAGCGGGGCCTCGTCCAGGGCTATATCGCCGCCCGCCTCGTCGAGCCCATGTTCGAGGGCGTGCCGGCCC
>Ga0105155_1000180_pt1 | contig 21529 bp, 20 predicted proteins | sample SSWtaG_2_FD_89589 | JGI IMG/M metagenome (GOLD analysis project Ga0105155, IMG submission 89589) | Hot spring microbial communities from Sandy's Spring West, USA to study Microbial Dark Matter (Phase II) - SSWsed_130316 | ecosystem: Environmental > Aquatic > Thermal springs > Hot (42-90C) >...
CATCTTACTCAGTCTGCCGTGAGCGATCTTGAAGCCCGACTTCTCGAGCTCCTCAACATCCTTATACACTTGCTCCCAGAACCCAACCTCCTTCACAACTTCATTCAAGCCCTTTTCAATGAGGATATTGAATGCATGAGACCTATTCCTAGCAAGCCCATACCTAACCATCTTATTAGCCAGGTCAACAACTTCTCTACGAACCTTAATCGATACCGTAGTGCTCATTTTACCATGCATACTCATTATTACCCTAGTATATAAGGTATACCTAGGCCATAGTAGTCTAACCTCTTAAAAACCTTGAACCTACAAAAAGGACTTAATATCAACGTATGAGTTGGCTAAAACCTACCATAAAGCCCCACCTCCTAAAGTAACCGCCTACGTAAAAATAGACCATATAGGAGAGAGCTTAGGAGGCTTTTCAACCATAGAGAAGGGTTGACGCCGAGTTCTTAAGAAGGGTTGAGAGGGAGTCATAGTGAAGCTATCAAGAAGCTAGAGGAATTAAAGTCCACTGGATCCTGTCAACTAGGTAATACACCTCCCTGAGTTTTTATTATTATTATGTGTAGGTTTCTTAATACTATTGTTATTGTTGATGTATAGTCTTCTATAGACTGGATTCTCCACGTGTTTATGTTGTTGTAGAATCTCTTGTCCTCTGCTTCAAATACTAGGAGAATCTCTTAGCAATACTCCTTCTACCGAACTCCTCATGCATATATTCTAATCGAGCTTATTCACTGCGTATGGATACCATGGACTTCTATCAACTACTATTAATGATCTGTTACAGTATCTGTCCAAGACCATCTTCAATGAAAGGCTTACAGTAATGGAGAAATATATAGCTGAGATTAAAGCCAGGTTGGGTTTGATATAGCTTAAAGCCCTCATAAACATGAGATGCTAGCAAATCTCTCTTCTTAAATGAGCTGACTATACAATATGTAGGAAAGAAGGATGTATCAATAATGTTCTATGGAAGCGTGAATTATGGAAGACTCTGGGAGTAGAGAGTCTTGAAGTTTGATGTATGTAGTAATCCTGGCTGGCGGCTATGGTAAGAGGATGTGGCCTATAACATTGAATATTGCTAAACCACTCCTACCAGTATGCGGTAAACCCGTGATAGAATATATTATGGAGAAGCTGGATGAGATAAAATATCTAAGGCGTATAATCATTTCAACAAACCTAAGGTTTGAAGATGATTTTAAGAGATGGGCTAGGACGTATAAGGATGCTCGGATAGAGATCGTGGTCGAGGACTCTCGTTCGGAAGAAGAGAAGCTTGGTGCGGTTAAAGCATTATCTAGATTATCTCAACAGCTAGAGCATGATGTATTGATAGTTGCAGGAGATAACTTATTCACAGGCTCGCTGAGACCTATGGTTAAGAGATATTCTGGAGAACCAGTTATTGCATTATATGATGTTAGAGATACTGAGCTTGCAAAACTATATGGAGTAGTCCAGATAGATGATGAAGCTAAGATAATAGATTTCATAGAGAAGCCTGAAAAACCCTCCTCAACATTGGTCAGCACAGGAATCTACATATTTCCTAAACAAGTCTTCGAAATGGTCGGAGAATATCTCCATGAAGGTGGTGGAAGAGATAGACTAGGAGACTTTATCCAGTGGCTGTACAAGAAGACTCCAATATATGGATACATACTAGATGGAGAATGGTGGGATATAGGTGACGTCGAATCTTATGAGAGAGCAGTAAAGACTCTTAGTAGAAGACTCGGCTCCTACAGATAATGTGTACACTGGATTCTAGAAGGAAAAAGTTAAAATCCAATAAATTTCGTTGACTAAATGTAGTGATGAGCAGTGAGTAGGGATCAAGTTATTGGAGTCTTATTGATGCTTGTTTCTATTGCTATAATAATTGGGTATGCCTGGGTACTCTTCTTCACAGAATGGACTCTACTACTCATGCAGATAACTCTCATGGTTGCTGTAATATGCCTTCTTGGGATAATTGCATGGATAGGATATACTCTTGCAACAACCCCTCCACCTAAACCTATAGAAGAGATTGAGAAGGAAGTACAGCAGGAGCTTAAAAATTTAGAGAAAGAAGGTAGTCAGGAGGAAGGAAAACAGGAAGACTTTGGTGGAAGTAGTTAGCTAGATGTCTGAACTACTTCTACACTTCTCTATACCTTTCGCTCTCGTCGCGCCTATACTTGGATTAAAGAGAGCTCTACTAGCAGGCTTTATAGCAATCCTACCTGACATTGATGCTTTAATGCATATCCATAGATCTGTTACACACTCAATACTACTCCTCTCCGTACTGGCCATACTCTTCATACTTGCATCATTGAAGGCTGGGAGAGGCTTATACACCGTGACCGCGTGCAGTCTATCGCTTCTAAGCCACCCAATCATAGACTTGTTCCACTCACCTACACCGATCCTTTACCCGCTCTCACAATACTCATATCATCTCTCAGTAAAAATGAATGCCTTGTTCTCCGAGAAGATTATTCCAGAGATCTCGGCAGAGATCGGTTTCGAGAAGACAGACTTTACAAGATTCGAGTCGCTAGATGCTCCAATATTTACAGACATAGGCTTTATAATCTCATTAATGCTGGTTGCCTCTCCATCAATATATTATCTTGCGAAGACTCTGCGGCATGTAAGTTTAGCAAGCTTATTCGAGGATAGATACAGTAAGCAATTAGATAAGAAAATTGATGTAAGCAGTCTAGGTAAAACTCAGAACGTCTCTAGGAACCTCCAGCCGCCTATCTGCAAAGACGATGTAACCATTATAATACCTACACTGAATGAAGAAGAAGCGATAGGCAAGGTTATAGAAGAAGTTAGAGAAGCAGGCTACAAGAACATACTCGTAGTAGATGGATACTCTTCTGATAGGACAGTTGAGATAGCTAAGAGCATGGGTGTGAGGGTAGTATATCAGACAGGTCAAGGGAAATCGATGGCCATAAAGACAGGCATAGAAATGGCTCAGACACCGTACGTATTAGTAATAGATGGTGATGGAACATACGATCCAAGAGACATTGAACGTATGCTTGAATCCGCTATTAAGGGGGACTATGATGAGGTCATTGGATACCGTGTAGATAGGGGGAACGTGCCACTACTCCATAGGCTTGGCAATAGAGTGATAAGTACCTTGATAAGCTTACTGATGGGCCAGAGGGTTAAAGACCCTTGTAGTGGGATGTACCTTCTAAGGACAGACTTCGCTAAGCAGCTTGAGATAACAGCTACAGGATTTGATGTAGAAGCTGAGATAGTCTGTCAATCAATAACCTTTGGAAGGGTTGTAGAAGCCCCAGTAAGATATCGTAAACGTATCGGCAAACCTAAGCTAGCTACATGGAGTGCCGGCATTAGAATAGTTTTAACATCATTAAAGATCTCTTGGCTGTACAGTCCAGTAATAATGTTCTCTTCGCTTGGCTCAATTCTAGGTGTAGGGGGGCTGGCGATCCTCTTCTGGCAGCTCTACATGAGATATATCTTCGGAGAGAAGGCATGGAGTATCGGCTGGACATGGCTTGGCCTAGTCTTACTGATAGTTGGGTTACAGTCATTTACGATAACGATAATCTCGCTAATGCTAAAGAGGATGGAGAGAAGACTAATGAGATTACAGCGGAAGCTTCTATCATAAAGATCTAGACGTATCCGAGGAGGACCGCTTCTCTAACACTCGGAAGAATGGAATTGATGTGAGTGAAGATTGTTGAGGTCTAGCAGAGATAAGAATATCAGAAGATTGTTGAAGGTCATGTTAATAATAATCGCTCTATCTATTCTTACTATTAAGCTGAGAGGTTCAGCAATGCTAGATTATCAGCCCTGGATAATCTTCATCTGCATGTCAACAGCCCTAATAATAGATTTCGCTGACCATCATCATCTCTCAAGATCTGCTTTTACTCATACATTTATGTGATAGCATTTATTTTACTCTATGTTGGGAGGTTAAGTGTAACTATTCTCACATTCTTCAGGTTAAGCTTCCTTCCTCGGACCCCTAGCTGGCATGGTGATATTTCACCCTCAAGACGCCTAGATTTTATGGTCTATTTATATCAGGGTTTTCCTCGGAATTAAGACGATAGTGGTACGTAGCCTTCTAGGAAAGCTAAGCCTCTAGGCTAAGGAATCTTTCTGAACAAATATTATTATTTGGAAAGTATTAGAAAGTCTGGCTGGGACACTCAACTTGAAAATTTATACACGGCCTGGATAATTGTTTCCTTAGGTGAAATGCTTGGGGCACGTCTACGTGAAGGCTACATTCTACAACGCTGTCGACTACGTACAGTATTTAGAGGGGAAGCTTAAATTAGATGATGTTAGGAAGGCTGAGGTAGAAGCGCTTATTGACACCGGGGCAACTTTCCCGGCCTTGCCTAGAGAGATAATTACTGAACTCGCATTACCAAGCCTAGGTGAACATCCAGCTGAAACGGCTGAGGGAGCTGGAAGAGTAGAGCTTGCAGCCAACGCTATAATAAGAATAGAGGATAGAATAGCCCAATCACCGATTATGATAAGGCCGAAAGGCACAGCACCGCTCATAGGTGTTGTAGCCCTAGAGCAAATGGGCTATAAGGTAGACCCAATAACAGGAAAATTGATTAAAGGATTACCGCTAACGGTTTAAGAAAATAGGATTTATTGATCCTGTCAACTTGGTAATACTGTTTATGTATTATATTGGGAGAATAATCTCCTAAGTAAAAGTTGACAGGATCCGACGATAGACGGGTTCACTTAAAGGATAGACTCATGTCAAAAGAGTATTAAAGTGGATTGTGAAATAAGCGGTTGGAGAGATACGACTCTACCTACAGGTCTATTACTCTTACCAAGGAGTTTATATATACGTCTTATCAATTTCTAGGAGATGTCTAGCGATCTAGTGGATATTGCTAGTCAATCAGCTAAAGGTAGCTTCACCCTACTTGTAGGTGATGCAGTTTCAACAATTGTTTTAGCGTTAGGCTCTATATTGATAGCTAGGTTTCTTGGCCCCGAAGGCTATGGGGTCTACTCACTGGCTATTGCTGCACCAGCAATCTTTATTTCTCTGATAGGTTTAGGTGTGGATTCAGCTGTGGTAAGGTTTCTAGCAAAGTTTAGGTCTGAGGAGAAGCCTGAATATTCTCTCAGCTTCATGAAGACCGCCTTCACGTTCAGGTTCATTACGGGACTTGCTGTATGGCTAGTATGCTTTCTATCCTCAGACATATTGGCAACGTATCTTCTGAATAGACCTGATATAAGCTTCTACATCAAGCTCTCATCGTTCCTCATATTATTCCAAGCATTCTTCAACCTTCTCTACAACATATCGGTAGGGCTGGATAGGTATGATATCGGAACCACTGCTAAGATATTTATGTCAATAGTTAAATCATCTTTAGCCCCCCTCCTAGTGCTTATAGGCTTAGGAGTTGCAGGTGCAGTTATAGGCCACGTCTTAGGCTTTGCTGTCGCCTTCATAGTTAGTGTGTTAACCATATATCTAGGTCCTTATAGAAATCTAAGAAAGGTTGTGGCGAATAATGGAGGGCATGAGGGTGGCTTCATTGAAGATTTGAACATGATGATCGGTTACGGTCTACCGCTATACATCTCTTCTCTAATACTTCTGCTTGCAGACCAGTACAGACTCATACTATTGGCGCATAATGTTTCAAACTTTGATATTGGTAATTTCCAGGCGGCTGGAAACTTTGCATCGCTCTTAGTAGTCTTATCCACGCCTATAGCTACCGCTCTCTTCCCAGCCTTCTCGAAGCTGGACCTTGCAAGCAGTGAGATTAAGAAAGCTTTCCAGTACTCGGTCAAGTATACTGGGATGCTTATAGCTCCTGCATCCTTCTTCACGATCATCATGTCTAGAATCCTCGTAGAGATAGTGTATGGACATGGATACTCGACGGCTCCAGTATTTCTCTCACTCTACACAGTAGTTTTCCTATACTCTGTTTTCGGCTCAATAGTATTAGACAACTTCTTTAATGGGATAGGTGAGACAAGGATAAATCTTAAGGCTACTATGATATACATATCCTCTTTTATACCATTATCTGTGGTTTTAACATATTTCTATAGTGTTGTAGGGTTGATCATATCAATACTAGTATCATATATCCTTAAAGTATTATACGGTCTGTTTACCGCTAAGAGAAAGCTGAGAACCTCGATAGATATCAATAATTCTATGAGGATACTGATTGCATCTGGGGTTGCAGCTTTATCGATACTGCCATTTAGTTTTAATCAATTGATACCAAGCTATGTAAGTCTGCTCATAGGAGGGATACTGTACTTGATAGTCTATATGACTATGCTTCCGATAGTTAAAGCATTACAGAAAACTGACGTCGATATTCTCAGAAATCTTTTTCAAAACCAAGGTATGCTAAAACCAGTTGTAGAGTTACTTGTAAAATATGAGTCTAACCTTATAGAGAAAATAACAGGTCAACGAGAGTTAAAGAAAAATTCTAGGTAATGTTTATGAACGGACTATTAAAAATTAGTTCATGATATTATAAGAGACAATATGAGAGATAAGGTTTAGAAGTCTAGTCTAGCTAGATAGGTTTATCAGAGAATAGTTTGCTAGAGAGATTTAGTAGATATGAGCATCTTGGAGATTATAATAAGTAAAAGATTGTCTACATGAAATCTCAGTGTTTGATATGCTATAATCTACTTCTTGATGCGAGGTAAGTTAATATTCCTATGACAAACCCAATCAATGTATAGCTTAGGTCAATATAGAAGTATATTGGAGGGGGTCCAGTATAAAATGGTAATGGAGGATGCTGCTTATATTCCGTCAATTCATAGACACTCTTACTACCTATCAATTCATCCAGACCGACACTATATCTACTATTAGCATAGAAGTAGTGAATGCAGTTCTACAATCTTCTTCAATCATGCTTTATAAATTGATATCTTAGATGCTTGAGGTTGGCAAGCTTAGATTAAATTGGACAGGACTGTCTCATAACTTCTAAGAATAGCTTATCTCGTTACAGTATCTTTCATACTCCATTGGTTCTTCTAATCTCTATGACGTAGGCCTTTCTCGAAGGTAAAGGTTTAAAAATGGGATCACGGTAGAATAGGTAAGATCAACTATGCTTTTACAGGTATCTTCTAGCCTATCATCTTTTCAGAATACGTTTGGTCGATGTCTTACTAACAGCTTAAAGGATTATGTAGTTAGAGTAAGGAAGCTTAGGAGATGGCATCTAGTAGATTCGTTGACGAAAGCATTTATAAAAGGATTCATGGTTATGAAGCTTAGAAACATTAAGAGTCTCTTGCTAATGAAGACTCTGATCAAAGTAATCAAGACGCTCAGGGAGCTTTCTTCAAAAGAATCTCTTGAATATTTTAGAGAAGGTGTAAGAGAAGCATGGAAGTTAAGCATGATAGCGTTAAGTTGGGGCCATCCAGAAGCATCCTCATGGAGAAACAATAGAGCATACATAATGTGTATAGGGCTCACAGTGAAATGGGTTTATCAATTATTAGGTATAGGGGACGTTAGGTAGGATAGATGAATGTAGCAGTTTATAGAGACCTCATAGATTAAATCTCGTATAGATGAGAGTAAAATTTCTGAAACTTTCAAGTATCAGTCTCATTACATCATTATGTATAGCTCTAGTACTCCTATTCATGATATTATTCTTAACGCCTACTGTAAGATGTGGAGCAGGGGAGGAGCAGTCCATCATTTTATTGAGAGAAGTATATTCTAAGCTTGCAGAAGCTGAAGCATCTGGAGCAGATATAAGTAATGCGTCTCAACTATTGAACAAGGCTTTAACACTTTTAAAATCTATAGATGTAAACCCAGAAGATAGAGAATTGCTTCTCCAGGAGGCGATCAAGATCATTAACGATGTTGATTCAATGATTCCAACACTTGTAGATGAGGGTCAGAAGAATATCTTCATGAGGAATGTCTATATGGTCTTGTCGGTCTCATCTATAGCTTCATCAATCTTATTAGCATACCTCCTCACACCAAGGATCTTCTGGAGCCTCTGGTTGAAAGCTAGGAGGAATTGGTTAGTCAAAGTATCTGGTAAGGGTGGTAGAGGGTCGATTGATAGACGACGAGGTTAAAGCAGTAATAATAGCGGTAATAATTGTTGGAGGCGCTCTTTCTATATCTCAGATAGTATTGTCTGAGAGGGTTTCAGAACCTTTCTCAGCTCTAGGATTACTTGGGCCAAACATGAAGATAGGAGATTATCCGAAGACGGTTCTAGTAAATCAGACAGTAAACCTCTACCTATTCATAGATAATCATGAAGGACGTACAATCTACTACATAATCTATGTAAAGCTTGGAGATAAGCTGACAGAAATTAGTGAGAACAAGTCGGCTGAAGCACCAATACTCTACACATATGAGGTAATCCTTCCCCATGGAATGAATACAACTATCCCAGTCTCATTAAAATTCAGTAACCCAATGATGGATGCTAGGCTGATATTCGAGATGTGGATATATGATACTGAGACACGTGCACCAAGATACCATGGGAGGTGGAATCAGCTATGGCTAAACATAACAGCACCTACAATAGCTTAGAAGAAGACCTCGAGGAAGTATACAGTATCATTAAACAATCTGGGGAGAGAGACCTAGACTGGATTATCTCTAAAGTCTCAGAGAAGCTAAAGATCAAGAAGTATGAAGCTGCTAGGAGGATCTATAGATTAAGAGAGCATGGATTTATAGACTTCATCGACCCAGACCCGCCGAGAACTCTACATAGATACTTCTTCAGCACGTACTCTACGTGGTTCTGGTTGATAGCTCTAGCGGTCTTCTTAATCTTCATGATGATATACGTCTTGCCCGGCTCGCCGCCATTCATCTACCTTAGATATATTCTTGGCTCAATCTTCATCCTCTATCTCCCCGGCTCATCCCTAATCGAGCTACTGTATCCTAAGCCTGGAGAGCTCAGCCAGCTTGAGAGGCTAGCGCTCTCCATAGGCTTAAGCTTAGCACTGGTCCCACTGGTGGGGCTGATACTCAACTATACCCCATGGGGGATTAGGCTCGACCCTGTCTTCACATCTCTATCCCTCCTCACTATCGGCTTAGCAGCCGGTGCTGTTTATAGAAAGTTTACAATCTTCAAGCTAAGAATCTATGAAGAGCGGGGGCTGAAGTAGATGGATAAGCTAAATATTCTCGGTGCTTGCTTAACAGTCTTCGCCACCGTCTTAACGATATGGAGCTACCTATTCCTCTCAAACATACCCTTAACAGCTTTAGGGGTCGGTCTCATAGTCCTTGGAGTCTCATTTATCTTAACGCCGACCCATCCGATACCTCCACATACAGTTAGGGCACTGTTAGAAGGAGCTACACTAAACATTGAAGCATTACTGGAGGAACTAAACATCTCTAATAGAGGATACTATGTGAGAGCTGCTGATGAGAGAGTATACGTTCTCATCCCAATAGGTAGAGATGCTGGCCCCCCAAGCAGAGAATTTGAAGTTAAAGGACTCATCGCTAAGAATAATGATAGGAGGTATCTAATCGTGATCCCTCCATCTTCAGAGATAATTCAGGTGGAAGAAGTATCGAAAGCTGGGTTTAATGATGCTCTAAGCTACGTGCTCGTTGATCTTACAGAGCTGGCGGAGTCTGTTGAAACATCTAGTGGGGAGCGTTTCATAGTAAAAGTGAAGAAGCCTAGAGGGTATTTGACTTCATTGAGGTTTAGAAATGTTTTAGGGTCTCTTGAAGCATCGATAGCTGCTTCACTACTTGCTAAGATGTATGGTGTTGTAAGAATAGTGAATGAAGTAGATGAGGGGTATGAGAGGATAATCACTTTAGAAGTGTTCTAGCATGGATAAGAATATCCTCTTCAACATAGTCTTAGGCACGATGATTGTGTCTACAGTTGCTGTGCTCAGCAGCTTAGGTGAGGTGAGGCTCGACGTATATGTTAGCATGTATACTCTAGAATACTTTGTTGCTAAAGCTGTCCTGAGACCTAGGCGGAGATTCTTCGACATTCTTGGTCTAGCACTCTTCCTAGTATTCTCAATCATAGTCTGCTTCAGGGTCTGGGAGATACTTCAAGCGTGAAGAAGCTAGCTATACTCTCTTTAACGATCATAGTCTTAGCTTCACTACCTATCATGCAGACCATTCCTAGACATGTAAACCCTAGTGAGCTCTCAGAAGAGTATCCGGAGATAATAGGCCTACTATCGGTATATGCATCGATAATGGATAAAGCTCTACTAGAAGATTTTGGAGGATCACTCAGGAATCTTAATGAATCAATGAAGATACATGTTCCGAGAGATGTTAAATACATTTATGATAGATTTAACGAGCTACTGAGAGATGAGCTAGACAGATTAAACTATACTAAGAGATGTATCGACGTTGCTAGGTTAAACATGGTTCTAGGGCTGTTAGAATATGCTGGTGGAAATTTATCCCAGGCAACATACAGTCTAGCTCAAGCAAACTTGACATATACCGAGCTTAAACAATCTGTAGAAGAGTTTGAAAGAATGCTTAGGATACCTAGAAACCAGCTTGCAGTAAAGCTTACATCTATAGAGAAGCTCTTAGCTAAATACCTTAACGAGGTAAGAGAGCTGAGAGATAAGCTAAAGAGTTTAAGAGAGGCTGGTTTAGAAGAGACTGAGGTATCGATATGGGTTGATAGAGCTAGTGTATGGGTAGGTGAATCGGTAAAGCTAAGCGGTTTTCTGAGAAGTAGTAGAGGCTATCCTTTGGAGGATAGGGCAGTCTCCGTATATCTGGATGGGGGGAGGGTCGATATGCCAGCGACTGATGAAAGAGGATTCTTCTCAACAAAGCTATCGATGAGTGGGGTCTATAAATCCTCTGTGCAAGTCTATGCAGAATATAACCCATCTAGTGAAGATGTTGGAAGATACAGAGCCTCTAGGTCGAATGTAATAACGATCCACGTACTATATGATAAACCCACGATATATGCAGAGTTAAGCCATCGTAAAGCACGCCCCGGTCAAGCGGTAAATGTATATGGATGGGTAAACGCTTCTCTAGGAAGACTGCCTGAGAAGATATACATGGATGCATTCAGTACGACTCTTTCGAAGAGCTTAAACAGTAGTGGATTCTTCGATTTCATATTTAAAGTCCCTGAAGATGTAGAGGAAGGCTCCTACAAGGTAAGGCTCTATACTCAAGCTTCAGGGATAATTGCTCCATCAGAGAAGGTTCTACCAATACTTATTGAGAAGATCCCTATAAACGTCACGTATCTAGCGTCTACTATCGCTTTAAGCGGTGGGGAAGTCGTAGTTACGGGTAGGGTTACCGCTTCAGCCAGCTCATCTATTACACTTATACCATACTCGAAGATCACTATAATCGGTTTCGGCAACCAATCCATAGTCTATTCTGATGAGGGTGGGGGGTTTACAGCCTCAATTCATGTCCCATTATCTACAATGACTGGGCACTCAAAGATCTCTTTATTCATTGAGCCTCCCAGCCAGCAATACAAGACCCACTCACTCTCGATAGAAGTCTTCATAGTAAACCCGTTGATTATGCTGGCACCTTCCATCCTATTCGTTGTAGCCTTGGTCTATGCTGCTCCGCTAGTTAGAGAAGTAAGGGGGAGCATAGCTGGAAGGAAGCCTACTGAGGTTCTAGAAGAGGCTTACATTCTAGAAGCTCCTAGGACTAGGTTCTTCTATTTAGAGGCTGCATTGATGGTGGGTGACGTAACAGGTCTACACATTAAAGACTATGAAACAATCAGAGAATATCTTGCAAGGGTTGGAGGCCTCCTCGGGGAAGCATACCAAATATTTAAAGAGATAAGCATATTAGCCGAGAGAGAACTCTATGGTCAAGAACAAGCTAATAGGATGGTCGTTAAGGAGCTTCTGAGAAAGCTTAAAGAGAGCTTACAGAAATGATGAAGACCGTAATAATGAGCTTAACATTAAGCGTAATAATCTGCTCTATATTACTGGCATTATATCCAGAAGTAAATGACTTCAGGCTAGGAAACCCATTCTGGAATGGGATGAGGGAAGCCGATAGCCTTCTTAAGCCTACGATACTGAATTCATATAGTGAGCTGCCTACACTTGGCTACAATCTAACCCTACTCTTAATTGGGCCAGAGAGAGATTTTACAGTTGATGAGGCTGAGGCAATCAAGAGATTCATGAGTAACGGCGGACAGGTGATATTAGCGGATGAGCTTGGATATGGAAACACTCTTCTCGAGAAGTTGAACCTGCCTGTGAGGATAGATGGTGGACTCGTTCTAGACCCTCTCTTCAAAGAGAGAAACGCTAAGCTTCCTAAAGCCCGCTACATCTCTGAAAGCCATACTATAGAAGTCATACTAAACCATGCATCGATTATTCGAGGATGCAGTAAACCCATCCTCTTAACTACAAGTTATAGCTATCTGGATATAAACATGAATAATGCATGGGATCTGGGAGAGGAGAAGGGGCCCTTCACCGTGGGATGCATCCTAAAAATAGGTGAAGGAGAATTGATAGTGTTTTCAGATTCAAGCCTCTTCATAAACTCTATGATCATCCTAGGTCAAAACAGAGAGTTCTTGCTCGATATTATAGGAGATAGAAAGGTTTTGGTAGACTCCTTACATTGGTCTCAGACAATCTTTACTTTAGCCAAGAGCACGGTTATGCAGGTCTTCGAGATATTCAATACCGTAGAAGCAAGGTATACTGTAATAGTATCGGCAATACTGCTTATAGTAAAATTTACACCGACCAAGAGAAAGACTATAAATAGGATACTGGTTGAAGAGATCCTGAAGCTTAACCCTTCATGGGATAAGCAGGTTCTAGAGAAGTTGGTGAGGGAGATAAGAAGTGGCTAGCCAAACTATACAGCGGATAATCGGAGAAGTATCGAGATATGTTGTCGGAATGGAGGATGTAGTAGCACTTATGCTTATAGCGATGCTTACTGAAGGTCACATCCTTATTGAAGGCCCTACTGGGACGGGTAAGACACATCTAGCGAAAGTTTTTGCATCAACAATCGGTGGAAGCTTCAGCAGAATCCAGATGACACCAGACCTTCTCCCAGCGGACATTATTGGAACAGTCTACTATGATATTGTATCAAAGACTTGGCAGCTCAAGAAGGGGCCTATCTTCGCGAATGTTATACTAGTTGATGAGCTTAATAGAGCTACGCCGAAAGCTCAAGCAGCTCTAATAGAAGCAATGCAGGAGATGCAGGTAAGTATTGAGGGGAAGACCTACGAGCTTCCAAGACCCTTCCTAGTGATTGCTACCCAATTACCTTATGGTGGAGAAGGGACTTACCCATTAACAGATGTGCAGAGAGATAGATTCGCATACAGTGTTCAGGTCTCGTACCCGAGCAGAGAGCAGGAGCTGGCTATAATCTCATCTATAGATTTCATCGAGAAGCCTAAGGTTATGCAGGTTGCTTCAGTATCTGAGCTTGCAAGATTAATCGAGACTGTGAAGAGGGTTAGAGTAGTGGATAGAGTCAAGAACTACATACTTGACATAGTAGCACATATAAGAAGTCTAGATGAAGTCTCCTCAGGTCCAGGTCCTAGAGCAAGCATCTGGTTGCTTAAAGGTAGCAGGGCTCTCGCATTTCTAGAAGGTAGAGACTACGTTATACCTGATGATGTGAAGAAGCTTGCATACCATATTCTAACACATAGGATTAAGGTGAAGCTGGAATATCAAGCAGATAATATCTCTCCATTAAGCATCGTTGAGAAGGCATTGAAAGAAGTAGAGGTTCCAAAGTATTGAGGTTAACTAATCGAGGATTTAAACTCTTAATTATCCAACTGATCTTAACGGTATCCACGATAATCTATATGGATATAATGCTCCTCATAGCCACGGTATCAGCATCCGCAGCGATGATGCTCTCAGCTTATATAATAATTAGGACGAAGACCATGTCAGATAAGATCGGATGTGAACCTAGGAATGTGAGGTTGAGGATGATGGCTGGCGAAGAGAAGAATCTAGACTTGATCATGTATACGCCTGTCGAGTTGAAGCTGGCTAACCTTCCAGAGTGGATGAAGGCATCAACCGATACCTTGAAGAAAGGTGTTAACGAAGTCAAGCTGACGGTCTCGCCAAGAATAGGCAAGATCTATAAACTCGATTTCTTGACCACTACCCTCACAGATCCTCTGAAAATACTCTATGAAGATTTTAAGATACCAATCGGCCTAGAAGTCCTTGCTTATCCAAGAACTCTACCATTCATCATCGAGGCATTAAAGATGATTGGTCGAACAGGCTACGGTGGGGAGGCGGGTGGCGTGAAGAAGGGTCGGGGGACGGAGTATCTCTGGAGTAGAGAGTATCAGGTAGGGGATCCGTTGGCTTCAATCGATTGGAAAGCCTCAGCTAGACTTGAGAAACTCATCGTAAAAGATTTCTCTGAAGAAGCCTATAAAGCCGTTGGATTGGTCTTCGATACAAGAGCTATCGGCTCTATCACGGGTGATGAAGTTAATGCATTATTCCTTTCATCGATAATATCAGCTGTTAAGCTTGGTCTACCTATAACCTTGATATTGAAGAATGGTTTAACGGTGGTCTCAGAATACCGCTCCATCGACCCAGATACTGCTCTCAAGATAGCCATCTCCTACTCGATAAAAAACTACATAACCGAGAGCTGGGATGTATATGAGATTTTTGAGCCTAAGACAGCTAGCCAGGTACTCTCAATAATTAGAGAAGTGGAAGCCTCCGGTCTCCTAGAAGCTCTTCAGCTTAAGATAGGATCTGTTAATGAGGTTATCTCAAAGCTGACGATTAGGGAAGCTATGGTATATTATGTTGGAAACGTAATCTTAGACTCGGAATTTGTGCTAGAATTGTCTAGGATGGTTAAGATGAATAATAGCGAGTTGGTGGTGCTGACATCTGGAAAGCCTTGGGCTGACTTGGATAGCTTAGAGGAAGCATATATAATGTACCTGTCACATTGTAAGGTGTTAGATGCTTTGCAGAAGATGGGCTCAAAAGTAATATTTTATATAGAAGCCTCTAGAAGAATTCATGAACAAACCATCCCTGCCTAGAATGGGAGAGTCTAGGTCTTGGAGAAGCTGCTCATAGACTCAGCTTATATAGAACCCCATTCTTTAATAGGTAGTCTTCGCTGGTCGGAAGCTTCTCCTCCAGACTTACTTCTGTCACAATGATTGTGGCTAGGCTTTCACGATTAATCTCGCTTAGCAATTCATATACTAGCCGACTATTCTCTTCGTCGAGATTAGATGTAGGCTCATCTGCTAGGATTATATCGGGATTATTCACTGTAGCTCTTAGAATCGCTACCCTCTGCTGTTCTCCACCGCTTAATTCCGTAGGGAATCTATTAGCAAGCATCTCCATATGGAATCTCTCCAACAGCTCGATAGACCTCTTACGTCTAGCTTCCTTCTTTACTCCAAGCAGGGCCATAGGTAGCTCAATATTTTCTAAAACTGTTAGAGAGGGGATCAGGTTGAATGATTGAAAGATGAAGCCTATATGTTTAAGCCTTATCTTCGAAGCTTCCCCATCACTTATCTTCGAAGTTTCTGTTCCGAGGAGGATTATCTCTCCATTTGACGGCCGGTCAAGCAGCCCGATTAACCTTAAGAGAGTGGTTTTACCAGCGCCAGACCTCCCTCTTATAGAAATGAAAGCTCCGACTGGGATTGATAAGCTGACACCCTTGAGGACAGGTATATTATTAGCGTAATTCTTCCATACGTTTATGAGCTCTACAGCATTGCTCATATACCATCTCTATATCCGCCTATCTGGAGGTATTAAGTTTTAGATGATGATTCTACATTTAGCGTTCAAGGACTTGGTAGGTGAGCCTAAGCGTCTATTATTATATATCTTGACGATAGGTTCTCTAATTGCAGTAGTAGTTATCCCTCTAGCTATCGGGGATGCATATATTGAACAGTTAACCAAGATTATGCCTGCACAAGATTACTACCACTATCTAGTTATAAATTCTTCTGCAAGCTCTCTAAGTGATAGTATAATTGAATATAGGCTTCTTGAAGATATCCTGAAGCATAGGAACGTAGACTTCTCTCCACAGTTGATAAGATATTGTAAGGTAGGCAGCAATGCTGAAGATGTCGAGACAGTTTTGAGAGGAGCATCCTTAAACCACTTATACAAGTTTAGACATATCAGTCTCACCGGCTCCATGCCTAAGAATATGTCTGAAGTCAATGTAGGGATATTGTTAGCTGGTAGGCTTAACCTCTCTCTTAATGATTATATTGAGATTGAGTTGGGAGGTAGGAGGCATACTCTCAAAGTGGCTGGAATATTGAGGTGCAGCTGCCCATATGATGAAGAGGTTTTAGTACAGCTTGAAGATGCTTGGAGGCTATCTCCTGATGTTGATGGAAAGATTACTTTACTAGAGTTTATGGGAAAACTAGATGATGAGGGGTTCGCATCCTTAAACTTGAGAATTATACCTCTACAGCCTGCCTCCCAAGCAATTGAAAATATTGTAGAATCAACGTTTAATACTATCAGGAGCTGGGCTTTAGCCATAAGTGTAACAGTCTTCATAAGCTCATACTTTACTAGCTTAAAGATGTGTATAGACTCATTAGATAGAGTCTTGACCCTCAGAAGCATCGGGCTCTCAAAGAGGAAAGCAGCGTTATTCCTATTTTACAAAGCTTTGATAGTATCCCTGATGAGCGTCCTCGTCGGTATATCTATCGGGGTAGCCTCATCTCAAATCATCTTCAGAGCATTCTCACTGATACTATCAGTAGAAGCTTACCAGCCGCCAACCCTAACATTAAATGACCTCTCCTGGATCTCAGCCATTGCAGGCGTGATGTCTATAACAGGCTCTATGCCCTCGATAATTAGACTAGTTAAAATGAAACTTTAAGATATGTCAACGGCTCTACTCAAGATCATAAAATGGAAGAAGCTCGCCCCGATCCTCTTGACAGTATCTGCTGCATCAGCCATCGTAGCCTTTACAGCATGCGTCTCGCTAGGAGTATTCCATACTATGTCAAGCCTGCTGACAGCGGGCGCTGAAGACATCATGATAATCTATGGGGCTGACGCTATGTCCCCCCAGACCAGCGTTATCTCTCTAGCAATATATGATGAGCTTATGTCTATGGAAGGCGTAGAGGTCGTAAGTCCAGAAGCGGTCTCGGTTGCAGTGTTATTAAATGATATGCCAATAGTTGTAAGAGGAGTAGACCCAAGTTCTGTGGAAGACTTTCTAGACCTTAAAATGTTAGAGGGCGTATTCATAAGCGGTGATAGATACTTTGAGGCTGTCATAGGCCTAGAAGCTTTTAAGAGATTTGGCTTAAAGACTGGTGAGAGAGTACTCCTCCGCTCAATCCTAACAAGAAACTTCATCGAGGTGGAGATAGTTGGAGTATACGAGTCTAAGACATCGCTTGATGACGAGATACTCATACCGCTACAAGCTGCACAATGGTTGAGAGGCTTACCTCCTAACACTGTATCGATGATGAGGGTTAAGATAGATGAGAGGCTTCTATCTCGAGAGAAGCTATCACAAGTTGTTGGTGAAGGCGGGGCTGGAGAGAGCGCAGTCTCCAGGGTAAGTAGGATCATGAGTCTACTATTCTCAGTAAGCCAAGGAGCTTTACCATCAAGATATGTCGTGAAGAGTGCAAGTGAATCAATGCAAGAATTTATAGCGAGAGAGATTAAGTTAAATGAAGCATCCTTCTGGAGTATAGCGATACTTGTCTTCGCCGGCTCGATGTCTACGATAATCCTTGCATCAACGCTTTTCATACTAGATCATGCTAGAGAAATATCTATTGTTAAAAGCATAGGTGGATCTAGGAGGGTAAACTCTACGTTCTTAGTAGTAGTATTGGTCTCCTCCCTTCCAGCAGGCTTAGCTGGCTCGACGATTGGGTATCTAATGTCTAAGGCCTTCTCCGAGAGCAACCTACTCATCATCGGTACATATACTATCAAGCCTCTCATGGATGCCGTGGCACTGCTATCCTCGGCTGCATTAACAAGTATAACCAGCTTAGTAGCTACGAAAACCGCTGTAGACTCAGTAGAAACGTGAAGCCTACAAGTATGGATAGAGTTTCCATAATCTTAACAATGATTATCATGCTATCATTCTCACTACGTTTATACCCAACGCTCATGACTGGGCTACCACTCTCTACAGACTCATGGCCCCTAATACTGAACACTGAGAATCTACTAAGATATACACCGATAAACTTAGAAGACAGCATCTTTGATGGCTACAATAATTACTGGCCTGCAAGCCAGGTCTTCGGAGCCATCACATCAATAATACTTAATGCTAGAGTCTTAGATGTAGAACGTATACTCTTCCCAGCTATCGCCTCGCTTACACCAGTCATACTATACATAATAGTTAAGAAGAATATAGGTAACAGAGCCACGGCCATCATCTCATCTCTACTGTTAGCTTTAGGAGGCTACCAAGCTATATTTACATCTGGGGTAACAAAAGAAACATTTACCCTACTAGTCTTCTTCACCCTCCTCTATCTAGTCTTCATAGCCGGCAACACCGTGACGAGAAGCATTCTCCTATCCATCACCGGGATAGCTATCGTTATGGGTCATCACCTCCAATACTTCCTCCTACTAACAATCTTCTCATATATACTTGTCTTGAGACTTCTGCTAAGACGGGTTGATGACGGTAACCTCACGAGATTGATAGTAGCTCTGGTTACACTGTTAATCTTAGGGGCGGCCTACTATCCTCTATATGCTTTAAGAGGTGTTCGATATTCTTTAACCTTCTCAGACATTTTATCTCTCATTTCATTCCAAGTATCCTCTCTTCTGATCTCATACTATCTATTGGCTGGGTCTAAGGTTAATAGACCGCCTATAAGCTTGTTCATGGTCTTAGCAACTTCATATATTTTTCTCTTTGCGAATCAGCTTGTCCCAGTCATGCCAGGCTCTCCAAAGATACCAGTGAATCTACTAGTACAGACCTTGATACTACTTATGCTCGGCTTCTTCATTATCATTGGATTCCACACTTCTAGGCAGCAAGCCGGAATAGCCAACATATGTTTTGTATTCGGTTGGCTCTCAGCAACGTTATCTCTTGAAGTATATTCCATGTTTGGTGCTCAGCCAAGCATGTCTCTAACACTCTTCTACAGGCTTGCAAACCATATACTTCCACCAGCCTCCATAATAGCATCGATAGGACTAGTTAGAGTAATGAGCCTCTTTAAAAGAAAGTATCTGGGTGTACTGTCTCTAGCTATTATACTGCTTCCAACCTCATTAACAATGGTTTACCAGCATTACTCTTCAATAATACTCCAAGAAAACTATCTAGGATACCAATGGAGCTATAATACAGCAGAATACGAGTTTGCTAGCTGGCTCTCAAGAAAACTCATCGATGATCTTAAGGTTTGTGGAGACATGAAAGTAAAATATCTACTAGAAGGATACTATAGGATAAAGGTAGATGAAGGTGAAGGATTCAAGATACTCAACGGAGGAAAACCCTCTGAAGAAAGCCTTATAGCAACATACAAGATTATGGAGAGGAATGGGTACGTGCTAGGACCCTACGGTGTAGAGCTTAAGCAAGGATGGATCAAAAACATTTCAGACAGAGCTAATAAAATATTCTCAAACACTTTCACCGAAGCCTACAGCATTAGCTAACCTAAACTGCTATCTAATCATGGATAAAAACATCATCACCAACAGAAATATAGAGCTCCTAGGAAACTACTACTAAGATTCTATTAAGACTAATAATTCAGGATGTCAGCTATCCTCTTCCACCCTTAACATCGCTAGTAACTATACATCTTCTGAGTCTATACTTTTTATCTAATTCAATGAATGAATTCATCTACTATTTTTCTCAGCTGCTCCACACTACTTGATAGAGAAGTTCTTCATCATTTTAAATCTTGAATAATACTTTATAATTTCCCATAGGTAACCTGAAGATGTCTGCTTCACCTGCAATCTTAACATGTTAAGTCTAACAGCTGTGGGGACCACTAGCTGGTTGAGCTTGCTAACTACGCATTGCCTGTCTCCGGAGTCTTACTATAAAGACTACAAATTTCCCTAGAGCTTATTGATGCCATGATAGATATTACGGTGTCAACATAATCCAGACTTCTACGTGAGATTTAGGACACCTATACTTTTTTTAAGAACACACGTACTTTAATTGCTAGAAAGTATGCTACCTAGGAAGTTTATCCTACCTCTAGGGTCAATCTACCTATACTTTAAGGATGGGAGGTTGAAGGTTCTAGCAGATATAGACCATGTATATATTATAGATGTATGAGGGGTTGAGAGATAATATTGTATTCCTCTATGGGATGTTTGATTATTCTAGGTCTATAGGGTATGATGTAGCTGTTGTTGGTGAGGCTTTCGATGATGATCTATATGCTCATATTATAGGAAGTGTTAAAGAGAAGGGGATAGAGTATAATGGTTTATATGTATATGTTTTTGGTAGTTTTCAAGTACTGAGTGGTTTGAGAAGATGAATTGGTATATGCAGGGTGTAGATGAAGATGTTATCTTAGAAGCTATAAATGAATATGGAGGAAATAAGCAGAGTATAGATTGAATATGAGGTATAACATATAATTTATAGGCTTATCAAGTTTATTGTTTCTATCCTCTTTATAGGGGTATGTATGTTGTTTGTTTAGATGTAGGGGTTCTGGAAATGTATCTGATATAGAACTCCTCAGAATATATAGATGTTTATCTTATTATGTGTTGGTATATGTTTATGGTTTGGCTTGTTAGGGTTTCTAAGTTTTCTAGGCTAGACTTTTTAACACTATCTCCTATATCCTGCTTAGTGATGGTTTATGGATAGGTGTTGTTTCGATGGATGTTCTGGTGAGTGTAGATGGATACGTGTTAAGGATGGCAGGGTTTTAGGATATTACTGTGATAAGCACATGACATACTTAGCCTTAAGAGAAGACTCCATGAATAATGGATTGCATAGAGGTTCAAGATGGTTTAGGATGGGAGATTATAAGGAGAGGGCTTTAAGAGAAGTTCTATAAAGAGAGGGTGGTGAGGCGACAGTAGAAAGAGTAGCATATCTGCTAGGTAGGGCTGTCAATGAAGTATTATATCGAAGATTAAGCTATGGAAATATTATTATTAGTAAATAAATTAGTAAAATAATAATATTCTTAATAATATTCTCAATTCTCACTTATCATTGGATAAGTGAAAATATAGTAAGCTTCGTAGAAGAACCCCATAGTGGGATAGCTGGGGATAGAGTAGAGGAAGTAGTCCTTAATTTAACGTCTAGTAAGAGTAGAGAAGCTAGAAAAATCACATTGGACTTAATCTCAGA
>Ga0105155_1000185_pt1 | contig 21111 bp, 16 predicted proteins | sample SSWtaG_2_FD_89589 | JGI IMG/M metagenome (GOLD analysis project Ga0105155, IMG submission 89589) | Hot spring microbial communities from Sandy's Spring West, USA to study Microbial Dark Matter (Phase II) - SSWsed_130316 | ecosystem: Environmental > Aquatic > Thermal springs > Hot (42-90C) >...
ATTCTGATGGCCTGCCGCCGTCGTCCCGAAAACGCGCCGGTCGGCTGGTACGCCCAGGTGCGGGCGGAGCTGGAGCGGGTCATCCCGGAGCGCCTCGCGGAGTTCTGGCAGGCGGACATCCGCGGCGCGGACTTCTTCATCTCGGCCATCGGTCCCGCCGTCGGCGTCTTCGGCCGCTTCCGCAAAGTGCTTCGGCCCGACGGGCACGAGGTAAGCGTCGGCGACTTGCTGGACGAAGTGCGCACCATCGTGACGGCCTTCGCCCTGGAACGCTTGGGGTTCTCGCGCTTGGACGAACCGACCCGCTTCTACGTGCTCTACCGTTGGGCATACGGCAGGAACAAATTGGACTTTGACGAGGCGAACAAACTGGCCAAAAGCGTGGGAGTCGAACTGTCTGCCTTGGAAGATCGGGAGAGGCTCATTCGGCGGGATGGTAGAGTCGTGACTCTGCTGACCTTCGTCGAGCGATGGCAGGACAAATCTTGGCAAGGGCGGTGGAAGCGGGCGTGGGAAGACGGGAAGGCAGTCCAACTGCCGGAAATTGACCGGGTCCACATAGCACTTGGCTTTTGGCAGGGGGGCGAGACGGATCGGCTGGCGGAGTTTTTGCGTCAGGCCGGCATTTCGGACGAAACGCACCCATTTTGGCAAACGGCGCAGACCATTTCGGATGTGGAAAAAGAGGTGCTCGAAAAGCAAAGTGACGGGTTTTTGGAGAAAGAGGCAAGGGCATTGGATCAACTTTTGGGAGGCAGGCGAAGCGTACTGCGGCAAGTACGTGCTGAAAGTGCCCAGCCTCCGCTGCTTCAGGGCTGATGCCCCTTCTGAGAGGTGGGTTTCCACATCTCAGCCTCGTTCGTTAGGATGGGGTTCTGAAACAGGGTTTCACGGCCCCGCCCCCGGCCGAGAGAGCGGGGACAGGGTGAGGAACCCCGCATGGGCGTGCGGGGCTGGGATAGGGTTAACGATGGAGGTGAGCCACGATGGCAATAAAAGGTGTCAAGCGAGTTTGGGAAGTTTGCGAGCCCCATCCCGATGTCTTTGCCCGAGACCCTGACCCATCGCTCTTTGCCATCAGTTTGCATCATGTAGCGCAAGGTCATGCCGACCGGGACTACACCGAACCCGAACGCTTTTTCAGCCGGACTTACATGACAAGGGCCCTTTCTGACTTGCTGGAGCGGGTGATTGGGCGGCTTGCGGGGCAGGGTCGGGGTGCGCCCATTTTGCGGTTGGAGACGCCTTTCGGTGGCGGCAAAACCCACACGATGACGGCGCTGTATCACATCGCCCACCACCCTGAAGAGGTGAGCGAGCACGAGGCCGTCCGGCCGATTTTGGAGCGGCTGAATCTAAGGGCGTTGCCGACAGGCGTTCGTGTCGCCGTGCTGGACGGGCGGGGTCTGGAAGTGCGTGAACGACGCGTGGGCAATATCCCCATCCGGACCCTATGGGGCGAACTGGCATATCAGTTGGGAGGCCCAGAGGGCTACGGGATAGTGGCCGATGCCGATGAGGCGCGGATGGCACCGGGTAGCGAACGCATGACCCATTTGCTCCAAAAGTACCGGCCTGCGCTCATTCTTATGGACGAGTTGCTGGAGTACCTCGTCAAGGCCCGGGCGGTGAGGGTGGGCGACAGCAACCTCATGGAGCAGACCGGCGCCTTCTTAGGCGAACTGACCGCCGCCGTGAGTGCCGTTTCCCAGACCGTTTTGGTCATGGCGCTTCCCGCTTCCTCCCTGGAGGTGCCTGCGGAAGACCAGGCGTCTGCCGAGCGACTCTTCCAGTACACCAAAAAGCTCTTGGGACGGGTGGAGCTGGTGGAGACACCGGTGGCTCAGGACGAGGTCTTCGGCGTTTTGCGCCGGCGCCTGTTCCGCAGTGTCGGCAATGAGCGCGACTCCAAGAAAGCGGTAGAGGCCTTGCGGGAGTACTACGACCAATACGCGCGCTTTTTCCCGGACCGGCTTCGCTCGCCCCAATACAAAGAGCGTATGCTTCAGGCGTATCCCTTCCATCCGGAGCTGATCGATCTCCTTTACGAGCGGTGGGGGCCCCACCCTCAGTTCCAGCGCACCCGCGGCGCCCTGCGCCTTCTGGCCCTGGTGCTGCGGCGGCTCTGGAACCAGAAGCTCGGATCGGCTCTCCTGATTCAGCCCCACCACGTGGACCTTTCCGACCGGCACATTCGCGGGGAGGTGGTACGGCTCCTGGACAGCGGCTGGGACGCCATCGTCACGGGCGATGTGTTGGAACGAGCCAGGGAGATAGAGCGGGGATTGGGCGGCGAATATGCCCGCGAAGGACTGGGCAAGGGAGCGGCGACCTGCACTTTCCTTTACAGCGTCTCGGCAGGGACTCGGGAGACGGGGGCGACGGAAGAGGAAATCCGCACCGCCTTGCTTCGGCCCGACATCAACCCGGCGATGGTCTCGGAAGTTTTGGGGCGGTTGCGGGAAGGGCTTTGGTATCTGCGTTACCGCGACAAACGCTACTTCTTCACCGCCAAGCCCAACCTCAACAAGGTCATCTTGGACTTTGAAAACGAAGTCACCGACGAGCAAGTGGACGAAGCAATCAGAGATTGGCTGGGCAAGGTGGCAGGAGAAGGAGCAGGCGGTTTTCAAGTCGTCATCGCTCCCGCTGAGCCGCGCCTTGTGCCCGATCGGGCCCAACCGACTTTAGTGCTTTTGCCGTTGGATGTGGACGATGCGGTGGCGTGGATGCAAAAGGCATTAGAGTCAGCAGGGGACGGCATCCGAACTAACAAAAACATGCTGGTTTTCTTAGTGCCCCAACGGTCGAGGTTGGAAGCAGTTCGGTCGGCAGTGCGCCGTTGGCTGGCGCTCAAAGAGGTGGAAAAGTCGCCGTCGTTCAAAGAAATGGATGCCGACGACAAAGAACAAGTGCGAGGTCAAAGGCGCGACAAAGAAGCGGAGATTGAGGTCCTGCTCAAACAAGCCTACCCAGACATCTACCGGCCAAGCGAAAGCGGGCTTCGCAAAATCCAGCCCTTTAGCCCTGAAGCCATCAAAGCAAAGACATTGGACGAGTTCGTCGCCCAAGTTTTGGAGGAAACAGGCGAACTGATAGAACGAGTGGCGCCAGAGTTCATCAAGGCAGTGCTACCGATGGAGCAGGGTAAGGAAGTGCCCATCTCCCAAGTGACGAACTTGTTCACGGGCGTACCGGGTCAACCCGTCCTCAAAAACCCACAGCAAGCCCTCCATGAAGCCATTCGGGAGGGCGTTAGGAGAAAGGAGTTGGCGGTGAAGGGGGTTGATAGGGTGTATGTGGGCGAGGAAGTGCCTGAAGAGGTCTTGCGGGACAATCGGGCGGTCTTGTTCCTTCCTGAGTCGTCTCCGCCGTCACCGCCACCAATGGAGACTAAGCCCGTCACGTTGCGGATACGAACCAGCACAAAAATGCTTTACTCGTTGCTGAAGGCAGCCGAATCATTGCGAGATTTGGACGCTACCGTCGCCATGGAAGTGCAAGACCCGACGGGTGGGATGAACAAGAAGCGGTCGGAGATAGAGAAACTGTTGCAGGATTATGGCTGCACCTTTGAATGGTCCGAGGGGACCAAGTAACATGAGTGGTCCTTTGGATGGACTTTGGACGGTCCAAATAAAGCAATACGGTAATATGGCGATTCGGCAGTAGGGCAGTACAGCATGAACTCCCGATGGGGGTGGACGATCCGCAAGGACATGACACCACCGTAAAGTACATCTTCTGGAATAAGGGTCCTCCCCGTCGTCGCATTCCTTCGTCACTCTGTTACTCTGTCCCTTCGTTCCTTTCGTCACTCCGTATTGCCGATATCCTGTCCGCAGACGGGACACCGTGTCCACCGGCGGGCCGCCGGCCATCCGGCCCCGCAGTGGGGGCATTCGACTCGCACGGGGGCACCGCACTGGAAGCAAAAGCGAGCACCGTAGGGGAGGTGTTCTCCACAGGCCGGGCACACGAGCGCGTTCGAGGGTTCTTCCCGTCCTGGGTCGGCAGACATGATCAAGTCCCTGGCCTTACCGATCGAAGCAAGCCAGTGGAGAGCCTATGCTCTTCAGGTTCCCCAGGGTCGGCCGGTCATTTGGGTGCGCTGTTCAAAGAGTGTCTGGATCTGCCGGACGGCCTCCGTAAGGTCCTGCAGGTAAAGGCCGAGATCGGTCGCCGACGCCATTTCGCCCATCCGGCGTTCCAGGTCCTGGAAGGCTTGGATTAGGGCGGTGTCCACCTCGTAGAAGCGGACGACCTGCTCGATGGTCAGCTCGCCCCGCCTGAAAAAATCCGCATACGTATAATTAGCCGTCCGGAATCGGTCGGCCAACTGGGTCATCCAGTGGGCCAGGAACTCGACGTCGTCGAGCAGGTCGACCCGGCTCCTTCGGATGAGGAGGTTCCGAAGGGTGGCGAGCTGATCCCGGTAACGGTCGAGTTCGTCGGCCAGGTAAGCCCGCAGACGGTGGTCCGTCTGGACGGCCGCTTCCGCCTCCCGGTAACCCCGGACGCCGGGCAAGCGGTGACGGACCGCTTCCAGGAAGCGTTGTTCGTAGCGTTTCCAGTTGGGCCTTGTCAATCACTCCTCCCAGAGACCCGGTCGGGGTCTCCCTTAAGCCGTCTCCCGCAGGAGACAGCACTTTTTGTATTTCTTACCGCTCCCGCACGGACAGGGGTCGTTGCGGCCGACCTTCGGCTGGGTCCGCCGGAAGGTCTTCGGGACGCCGGCCACCGCGGCCTCGGCCGCTTCGTCGTCGGCGACGGCTGTCGCTGTAGCCGCTCGAGTCGCCGCGGCTCGCTGGACCTCAGGTCGAGACATCTGGTACCGCCGGGGCGTACGCCGTCGGACGACAGCCGTCTCGGGGACTTCGACTTGGACCCAGTAGACGTATCGGAGGGCCGTTTCCTCGATGCGGTCGAGCATCTCTTCAAACAGATGGAAGCTCTCCCGCTTGAACTCGACGAGGGGGTCCCGCTGGCCGAAGCCCCGCAGGCCGATCGTGTCCCGCAGGAGGTCGAGGGCGTACAGGTGTTCCTTCCAGTGGGTATCGATGACGTAGAGGACGACGTCCCGTAGGAAGGCGTTCCACCGATCGGCCTCTGGGACGAGGGCGGCCTTCGCCCGGAGGCGTTCCCGGAGCTGTTCGACGAGCCAGTCCTGAAGGGCCGTCGGGCTCATGACGTGGGCGTCCATCGCCGCTCGGTGGAGTTCGTGAGGGGCGACGTTCCACTGGAAGACCTCGTGAATGCCCTGGGCGAGACTGGCCCAGTCCCAATCCGGGGGGTCCCGCCGCTCGGGACAGGCGTCAGCGACGAGACGTCCGACGACGTTCTCTAAGGCGTTGTCCAGAAAGCTCGAGACATGGGGCTCGCCAGCCATGATACGGCGGCGGAGGCCATAAATGAGCTCCCGCTGGCGGTTCATGACGTCGTCGTATTCCAGTAGGTGCTTCCGAATGTCGAAGTGCCACTGCTCAACCTTCTTTTGGGCGTTTTCGATGAGGCGCGTGATGGTCCGGTGCTCGATAGGCTCGTCGTCGGGCATCCCAAGCCGGTGCATCAATCGCTTCAAGCGGTCCCCGCCGAAAAGCCGCAGGAGTTCATCCTCTAACGAAAGGAAAAACTGGGACGACCCGGGGTCCCCCTGGCGGCCGGCCCGACCCCGAAGCTGATTATCGATGCGACGGGCCTCGTGGCGTTCCGTACCGATGACGTGCAGACCGCCCAGCTGAACGACCTTCTCGTGGTCCCGGGCACATTCTTCCCGGATGCGGACCATCTCAGGGATGACCGACAAGTCCAGACCCTCGACCTCCTGGGCGATCTTGCGGGCCGTCTCCAGGTCGTCCCGGAGGACGGCCTTGATGAAGAGCTCGATGCGCCAGTCGTAGCGGCTGAAGCCTTGCCGTTCGAGGAGTTTAGCACAGAGGGCCTCGGGGTTGCCGCCCAGGATGATGTCTGTCCCTCGGCCGGCCATGTTCGTGGCGATGGTCACGGCCCCGCTCCGACCGGCCTGGGCGACGATCTCGGCTTCCTTCTCGTGGTATTTGGCGTTTAGGACGACGTGGGGGATACCCTCCCGGCGGAGCATGTGGCTGAGACGCTCGGACTTCTCGATGGATGTCGTCCCGACCAGGACGGGCCGGCCCATTTCGTGAAGCCGTCGAATTTCCCGGACGACGGCCCGGAACTTGGCGGCCTCCGTCTTATAGATGACGTCGGGGTACTCGGTCCGACGGAGGGGCTTGTTGGGCGGGATGACGACGACGTCGAGGTTATAGATTTTCTCAAACTCGGCCGCCTCGGTCGCCGCCGTGCCCGTCATGCCGGCCAGCTTTTTGTACATACGGAAGTAGTTCTGAATCGTGATCGTCGCCAGGGTCTGGTTTTCCGTCTCGATGCGGACGCCCTCCTTGGCCTCGAGGGCCTGATGAAGGCCGTCGCTGTACCGACGGCCCGGCATAAGCCGGCCCGTGAATTCGTCGACGAGGATGACCTTACCGTCCTTCACGATGTAATCGACTTCATTCTTGAACAGGTAGTGGGCCCGAATGGCCTGGATGACGCCCTGGAGGTCGTCCAGGTGACGGGGGTCGTAGAGGTTCTCGATGTGGAGGAGTTCCTCGACGCGGTGAACGCCCGTTTCGGTCAGGGTGACCGTCTTGCGCTTCTCGTCCAGTTCGAAGTCCTCCCCGGGTCGGAGCCGCCGGGCGACCCGGTCGTATACATAGTACCGGGAGGTGTCCTCCTCGACGGGACCCGAGATGATCAGGGGCGTTCGGGCCTCGTCGATGAGGATGCTGTCGACCTCGTCGACGATGGCATAGTGATGGCCCCGCTGGACCATGTCCTCCAGGCGGACCTTCATGTTGTCCCGCAGGTAGTCGAAGCCGAACTCGTTGTTCGTCCCGTAAGTGATGTCGCAGGCGTAGGCCCGCCGCCGTTCGTCGTCGTTCATGTCGTGCTGGATGACGCCGACGGTCAGACCCAGAAACTCATAGACGGGGCCCATCCAATAGCGGTCCCGCTTGGCCAGGTAGTCGTTGACCGTGACGATGTGGACGCCTTCGCCCGTCAGGGCATTCAGGTAGGCCGGGAGCGTGGCGACGAGCGTCTTGCCCTCGCCGGTGGCCATCTCGGCGATCTTGCCCTCGTGGAGGACGATGCCGCCCATGAGCTGGACGTCGAAGTGCCGCATATTCAAGACCCGGCGGGCGGCCTCCCGGACGACGGCGAAGGCCTCGACGAGGAGGTCGTCCAGCGTCTCCCCGGCGGCCAGGCGACGCTTGAACTCGTCGGTCTTGGCCCGGAGCTCGGCGTCCGAGAGCCTCTGCATGTCGGGCTCCAGGGCGTTGATGCGGTCGACAATGCGCCGAAGCCGCCGGATTTCCCGTTCGTTCTGGGTCCCAAAAATCTTGCCGAGGATGGTCGTGACCAGCGACATAGCCAAACTCGTATTTCATCCCAGGGATTTCACATCTATCCGAGCTCCGCTCGGAAATCGATGCAAAATCCAGGGTGCAGGATGGAAGCGAATGAAGGGCAACGGCTCACCCTGAGGATTGATCATCGCTCCAAAACCCAAGAAGGTCAAGGTCTGCGGAAAGGGGTCAGAGGGATGCGGCATTCGGGGAATAGAGCAGTAAGGCCATACGGCAATAATTGATCACCCGTCCCTCCTCATCCTCGAACCGAGAGGTTCATTCCCAGGGTCCATGGATGATACTATTGCTCCCTTAAGCCTTGCCCCGTCGCCGAAGTGGACCATACTTTTCTGATGGGGAAGTCGGTCCGGGAAGGCTCAATGGAACGGTGTGGGGCATTCCCGTCGAGGGCCGCCCCGTATCCCTAATCGCTTCGAGGGTGGGGGAAAGCCGATGAACGCCCGTACGACGGTCGAACTCCTCTTTGATTTCGGTCACCATCAATGGACCGGCCGTTTGTTCCTATCCGATACAGTCAGTGAAATCGTGACCCTGGAGGACGTTTTGACACCCCTCAACGACGACCGGGAGTTCCTGCCCGTTGCGACGGCCGACCCGCCCTTTGTGTGGATCGTCAACAAACAGGCTCTCTGCCGGGCTCGATGGAGCTTCGACAGCATCGTCGACTTGGAGAAACATACGCCTTGGGACCGCCGGGAGCGGGTCCGTATAGAGTTGTACCCCGAAACGTCCCTTTCCGGCTATCTGGTCATCGTCCGCCAACGGGAGGGTTTCTCGCGAGTCCAAGACTTTCTAAACATGCCTTATCGTTTTATTCCGGTCATCGACCAGAATCAACCATGGGTCTGGTTTGTCAATAAGCGTCACGTCCTCCGCATCGGCCACGTTCATGACTGATGGGAGAATGCCGATGGGCCGGGGCGGAGCCGTTTACGGTGGACAAGCTGTGTTCCGGGACGAACGTCCTCTGCCGACGTTCCGCCGTGAGCCGCACCGCACGACCCGGAGGCGGGGAAGGTGAAGGATGGCTCCACGAACGGCATGGGCTTTGATCGTCGCCAGCCTGGCGTTTGGCTTTGTCCTCGGATGGGTCATCGCCGGTGGGCGTCAACGGGTCGACCGTCCCTCGCCGGGTGAGATGAGCCAGCAGATGGCCCCGGGTATGGCCACCGCTCCCGGCCGGGGAACGGCTTCGGCTCCGAATCGGCTGGAACTCCCTCCGGACCATCCGCCCATTGACAAGGACTGGGCGCGCGACCCCGAATGGCAGAAGGAGCTTCAGACTCAGTTGAATCGGGTCCAGCGAGACCCCCAGGACTGGCAGGCCTGGCGCGTTCTGGCCCGTCTGTATACGGTCGCCCAGCAGATGGATAAGGCGCAAGAAGCCTACGCCAAGGTCATGGAGATTCGCTCCGACGACCCGGACGTGTACGCCGAGGTCGGCCTCTTTTACATGAACGGCGGTCGCTTTGAGGAGGCAGAACAGATGGCCGACCGGGCCCTCCAGCTGGTCCCAGACCACGCCGACGGCCTCTTCCTCAAGGGGTCGGTCCTTGGGATGTACCGAAAAGACCGAGCCGCCGCCATCCGGGTGTGGGAACAGCTCCTGGAAAAACATCCCCAGTACCCGATGGCCGACTTTGTCCGCCAGATAATCCAGCAGATGAAGCAGTCCGCGGATCGGCCCTCGTCTTAGCGCCTTGACCTGGTCTCGAGCCCGATGTGGGGTTGGTTCACACGCATCGCCCGTTGGTTATTCTGGGTCCTCGTGGCGATCCTCGTGTGGCGATGGCTACGGGCGTGGACTCGGTCACCCCGGAAGCCCGCTCGCCGGGCGGACTCGCCGGACGTGCTCGTCCAAGACCCCGTGTGTGGGACTTATGTGCCCCGGTCCCGCGCCGTCCAGGCCGTCGGCCCAAAGACGACCCTTTACTTCTGTAGCCGCGAGTGTGCGGACCGGTACATCCGCCGACAGCAACAATTTGGCGCTCCGTAGGACGGGCCAGTCCCCGGTGTTCCTGAACCGGAGTCTGCATGTTGACACCCCTCCAGGACCTATCCAGAATGGACCCGACGTTCTCCAGGAAGGCATCCGGGAGCCGTGCCCGATGGTGTGGAGGCGGGACCTCTTCATGGCTGTAGGCTGGGTCCTGGCGGGCGGCTTGATCTGGACAGCCTCGGCTCAGAACGAACCCCGCCGGGAATTCCCGCCGTCGGCGGAGATCGACGTCGTCGTGATCGACCCGGGTCACGGGGGGAATGAGACGGGCACGGTGTCGCCCACGGGCATCATGGAAAAGGACGTTACGCTCAGCATCGCCCGCCTCCTGAAACACCTACTGGAGAGTCGGCTGGGCCTCCAAGTCATGCTTACGCGGGAGGACGACCGGACCGTCGACCTGGACACGCGCACGGCCATGGCCAACAACCTGCGCGCCGACCTGTTTATCAGCATCCACGCCAACGCGGCCATGCGGGGCCGGGCGACCGGTGCCGAGACGTACTACCTGAGCACAGACTGGCTGGACGAAGAGACCCGCAAGCGCCTTTCGGCCAGCGAACCCGGGGCTTTTGCTCCCCGGAGGTCTTCTCATCCGTCCGACCCGCTGGCTCTCATCCTCTGGGATATGGCGCAGATCGCTTACCTGGAGGAAAGTAGCCGGTTGGCCCAGACGATTCAGCAGACGCTAAACCAGGAGTTGGGCCTTCCGGACCGGGGCGTCAAGCAGGCCCCCTTCCGCGTCCTGATGGGCGCTCAGATGCCGGCCGTGCTGGTCGAGGTCGGCTTCTTGGATAATCCCGAGGAGGCCCGTCGACTCGCCGATGGGAAGTACCAAACCCGCTTAGCCGAGGCCCTCTACCGGAGCATCGAACGCTATCTGCTGACCCGTTCGGCTCTCCGGGACTCATCTCCCTAAGAGGGTGTCTGAAAGACCACGCGCAGGGGGCGGCGGGGTTGGTAGGGCAATCGGGCAATACGGCGATGAGGCCGTACAGCAAGGACCTGGGAGCTGAACCCCGTGGATTCACTGAATCGGTTCATCATCCGTTTCAGAATTTTTAGACCTTCTCCCGGGGAGTGGGCTTGGATGGGGAGGCTCATCTCGCCCGAACGGGTTCATGAGGACGTTGACTTGACGGGGTACAAGGTAATATCCTGAAACTTGGATAGGAAGGGAAACCGAGATGGCACGGTTTCAGCCGCCGCCGGAAAACGCCGTTCAGGTCCCCCTGACGAGACGCCGGGTCGTTCTACTCTTTATCGTCCAGGTCGTCCTCCTGGGGGCTACCTTCCTCTTAGGCTTCTGGGTCGGTCGGGGCCAACGCCGCTTGGAAGAGCAGTTATCGACATCCGTAACGCCACCCCCGGTCATCACCGAGCCGGGTCCCCCGGTGATACCGGTCGAAGAACCCAAGCCACCGCCGTCCCCTTCGGTAGGTCCGACCCCGTTGGGGACGGATGATAAGGCTCCTTCCCCTTCGCCCCCGGTGCCTCCGACGGAGTCGGCTCCGGCCCCGCCTTCCCAGCCGTCACCGGCCCCATCTTCGGCAAAGTCTCCTCTGCCCCCAGCGGGAGGCAAGTTTGTCCTTCAAGTCGGCGCCTATCGAGATTCGGCTAAGGCCCATGCCTTGGTCGAGAAACTGAAAGCCCAGGGGCTCCCCGCTTACATGGAACCGGCGGCGCGGGGTCTCTATCGGGTCCGGGTCGGACCTTATGCGACCCGTCGGGAAGCGGAAGACGTCATCTTGCAGGTCCTGAAGGTCGTGCCGGGCAGTAAACCCCAGGTCCAGAGCATGCCGTGACGTCCGTGGGGGAGTGGCTGGTATCGGCCGGTCTGCTGACGTCCCTTCAAGTTCAGGAGCTCCTTCGGTCGGCGGAGGAGGCGGTAGACGACTTCGTCCTTGCGGCGCGGGCCGTCGAAAGGGGTTGGGTTTCGGCGGGTCAACTCTTTTATGCTCTCCAGCGTACCCCCATGGCGGCTTTGCCCGTTACCGGTCCGACCGGAGACCTCGACCCCGTCGACCCGGAACTCGAGGATGCCGTTCGTCCCTGGGGTCTGATTCCATGGGGATCACAGGGGGAAGCCCTCGTTTTCGGGAGCTTCCGATGGGCCCCGGCGTCCCTGCGGGCGGCCCTCGCCTGGCTATGGGACCGACCCGTCCACTGGGTCTTGCTTCCAGCCGACGTATGGCGTCCGTGGGCTCGGAAGCGATGGTCCGAATGGGCTCGACTGGAGGCGATCGGTTTTCAAGTCGACGTCTTCCGACCCTGGTCGTTTTCTCTCCGGCAGGTGGAAGGGACCTTTTGGGCGTTTCAGCTTCAGGAAAGCATTCGTCTCCGGCGACCCTTCTTCACGATTCATCAGACGGACGCGGAGGCATGGGTCGACTATCATACGCCGGAGCGGGCGGTCCGAGTCCTGGAGCCGGCGGTATTCGAGCAACTCTGGCGGCAGGCGGAGATGAGCCAAGCCTGGATGGACCTGGCCTTCTTCCCGGAGCGGTCCGGCCTTTGGTGGGTCGACCTCTCTCCACGACGGTTGGCGTGGCTGTTTCAATTGGCCCGCCGGGGGAATCATCGGCTCGGTTGGGTCCGTCTGATCGAGCCCGGCCGGTGGCAACGTTCGATAGAAGAAGACGTCCAGAAAGAAGATCTCTGGGAAGCCCTTCACCGATGGGCCGTCCAGGAAGCCGCGGGGGTCTGGCTCCTCGTCGGACCCCCGGACGTAATTAAGTCGTGGTGGACGGTCCGGCTGATCCAACGGCTCTCAGAGCAGACACCCTTCCCCTGGGTCGGGGTCCATGACCGGTGGGGTCGGTGGGATGGCCTGGCCGAAATCGTCCCGACGGAAGCCTTTCCCCGATGGTTGGAGGAGCATATCGACGAGTCGGGCGGCATCTTAGCCGAATGGAACGGCACGCCCCAAATGTTCCAAGCCCTCCTGCTGGCCAGTAGTCGAAAGCCGGTCTTGGTCAGCGTCGCTTACCCGACGCCGCTCCATGCGATGTACCGGCTGTGGTCCATGGGCTTCGCGTCCGCCGTCCGGGCGGGGCGTATTCGGGGTTGGCTGGCCGTCGTCACGCCCCGGGTCAACTGTGAATGGTGTGCCGAACCCTACCGTCTGCCGTCCGCCCGGCCCGTCGTCCCGAGCTTCCTGGAATCGGAGCTCTCCCCCTCCGACCTCGGCGCCTACTCCCGAGGATGTTCGCTCTGCCAGTTTAGGGCTCCTTGGCAGGAAGCCGAGGCCCTCTACGAAGGGACGGCCCTGCCGTCGGAAACCCTACGGTCCCTGCGGGCCTTTCCGGACTTCATCCAGGCCCTGTCCTCCATTCAAAGGATGCCCCTGGCTGTCCAGGTCTTGGAAGGAATGCGGGCGGGCCGCATCGACGCCCGCTGGGCTTTACGATTTTTGGCGAATACGGCGACCTGGCCCCCCAGCGAGTCCGAGTAGACCCAAGGCCGCCAGCCAGTAACTCCCATCGATGAGCTTGCCCCATCGAACCCAGACGGTAAGACCTTCGGCTACCAAGGGGACTCGGTCGTCGTCTACGGCCGTCTCCGCCCACAGAGCCGTCTTCCACCGAAGCGTCCCGTCGGGGTCCAGACGTGCCGAGATCCCCGAGTTGGCCACAAACAGGAGCGCTCGGCGGGTCTCGACGACCCGCAGGCGCGTATGGAGTAAATGCTGGAAGGCTCCGGAACTCCGGCCAAACCAAGCGTCGTTGGTGACCGTGATGAGCAGGCGGGCACCGGACCGGACGAGGTCCCGACTGAGGGTCGGGAAAATGCTCTCAAAGCATACCAAAACGCCCAGGGGTCCCCAAGGGGACTCGACGGGTTTCAGACGATCGCCCGGCGTGAAGTCCCCAATCCCCTCGACCATTCGGTCGATAAAGAAAAGAACAGAAGGCAGGGGAACATACTCTCCAAAGGGGACCAGATGAACTTTGTCGTAGAAATCTACGATCCGCATGGCGGGGTCGAGCAGGAACACGCTGTTATGAACGACCGGCGGGCTTCGACGCACCCATCGGTCGGCTCCGAGGAGTAGATAGGCCTGGTTGCGACCTTGGAGGTCCTGTAAAAGATTCCACCAGAGCGTATCCGGTCCGAGGTAAAAGGGGACAGAGCCTTCGGGCCACACGACCAGTTGGACCCGGCCGGGTCGACCCAGGTCGCTGAGTTCGACCTGCCGCCGGAACCAGTCCAAGGCCTGCAGGGCTGTCATCTTGACGTCCTGGGGAATGCTGGGCTGGATGATGCGCACGGCCAGGGTCTCGGTCCGAGTCTCCCAGACTCGCCAGCGCCGTTGGACCCACTGTCCGTAGGCGAGGGGGAGGGTCCACAGCAAGGCCGCCCCAAGAAGCGTGCGGGGTCGGACTTTCGGGCTTAGCGCCTGCAAGACCCACCCGACCAGCAAGAGCCATCCCCCGAGGGCGAACCCGCCCAGAAGGTCGGCCCACTGCACGAGCCCCGGCCATTCGACTAAGAGGGTTTCGATCTGGCCCCATGGGAAGCCCGTCAGCAGGGTCGAACGGACTTGGGAAAGGCCGACCCACAAGAGCGCCCCCGCTCCGGGCCAGGCCCACGTACCCCAGGGATACCGACGGAGGCGTACGACAACCCACAGCCAAAGGCCCCAGTAAGCCCCCAAGTAAGCGTCCAGCAAGAGGATCAAGAGCCACGCAACCGGCTCGGGGGTCGTCGAGTAAGTGGCCACAGTTGCCGGGAGCCACGCCAGGATGAAGCCGTAAAATAGCGACCCGGCCGTCCAGCCGACCCACAGGGCTCGACCGGCCGAACCGACTCGGCCGGCACCCCGCATCCAGAGCGCCGCCCCCCAGACAGCCAGGACGGGCCTCAAGGCCGACGGGGTCTGCTGGAAAAATCCGAGCGCCCACAGGCCGGCTCCCGCGAAGACCTCCCATGGGACCGACGTCTTCCACCGCATCGGGCGACTCCAAACCGATCGCGTTGTCCAAGTTCGTGGGGATCGGCTCCGAGGGTCGGGCGGTACCTCACCGGATAGAGGGATGGAGTGACGAGTAACGTTGAAAAAGTTCTGGGGTCTCTCCATGGACAGCGGTTCGTGTCCCTCTCCATGTACCCAGCGTAGCAATAGGGCAGTAAGGCAGTACGGCCATATGGCAACGTCACCCGTCACTTATTATGGATGGCCGATAAAATAATGTCCGACCTCTGGACCAAACCTCTACTGCTCTGTTAAACTATGGAGGCAGGATAAACATGGCTCGGATTCCGCTTACCGGGTACCTGGCACCATTCCCACATCTCAAGTCTTAACAAGGCACTACGGACTTGGACAACCCGAAGCTCCATAAATCGTTGCCCGTACTGCCTGCCTCCTTCCCTCATGGCTGTATCGCTTCGGCCCCTATTCACGCCGTCTACCCGGCCAGATTTAGGAGGCCCGACCGGGGGCCGACAGGACCCGCCAGGTATACACGATCCGATGGATGCCGGTCAGGTTGGCAAACACGGCTATGATGAGCAGGGCCTGGGGCATGCGGTCCAGGAAGGCCCCAAGGACCAGCATGGCGATGCGCTCCGGACGTTCGAAGAACCCGACCTTGCAGGAGGGAATAATGCATTCGGCCCGGGCCCGGGTATAGCTCGTCATGACGGAACCCATGATGGCCAGCCCGATGACAAAGAGCATACCGTGGTCGTGAGACCGACTGTAGTACAGCCACAGGGCGGACATGAGGCCGAGGTCTGCATATCGGTCCACGACCGAGTCCAGGAAAGCCCCAAAGGGGCTGACCTGCCCCGTGCGACGGGCCAGATGTCCGTCAAAGACGTCCAGCAGGTTCGCTACCAAAATCAGGGCGGCGGCCCACCGAAACCGGCCCATGTACAGCGCGGCGGCGGCGACCATGTTAAGGAACAAGCCCGTTAGCGTCAGAACATTGGGTCGAATCCCCAGACGGGCCAGGCCCCAGACGATGACGTCCAGGGGACCTTCCAGGAGTCGACCGACCAGACCGGTGATACCAGCAACCATACGCCGTCCCTCCATCCGAGCGATCGTACCATGCCGATTCTACGTCATATCCGTTCCTTTGACGAGGGCTCCCTCCGGGATGCCCAGCTCGGTCTGTTGGGGGCAGGGAAGAGCGACTCATGCCGGGCGTCCGTGACGGGCGACGAAGGGACGGGTGGACTGGGATTGCCCGACGGGTCAAGAGACAGGTATCATGAAACGCTCCGTCGGGCGACCGACTCGGGACGGTGGTCTGATTTTCCATCCCCTAAACGGAGGCGCCGGTGGAGGCCCTGCGTGGCACCCATGGCGAAGTCCCCGTGTGGGTGTGTCTGAAATGGCTCGAGCGGACGTCCGCTCGCGGCCTCCTGGGTTTTCAGGTGGCCGGCGGGGAGCGTTGGTTCTGGGTCTTGGACGGCCACGTCGTCTTTGCCTGGAGTGAGGACCCGGTCGAGTATCTGTTGGACCGCTGGCGGTCGGTCGGATGGCTTTCGGAGGCCGCCCTGGAGACCTGGACCTCACCGCCAGCCTCGCTGGCCCCAGGGGACTTTCTGGCCGCCTTACCTTCGGCCGTCATGGAAAGGCCCGAGTGGGAAGCCTTCTGGACGGACTACTATGGAGAACTCTTGAGTCGGGTCCTGGAAGCCCTCCCCGACGTTCGCTATCTGTGGCTCCCGCATGCCTGGGTGCCCCATCCCCAGATGGTTGCCGTCCCGGTCGCGGCCTGGGTCGAACATGCGGTCGAGCGAATGTCGGAGGTCGCCGTCCTGCGGGACGAACTGACCCGGATTGGGACGGCATTGGAAGTCCGCGTTCCGACCGCTCCCACGCCCGAGTCCCTCCAATCCCGCCAACGGCAGGTCCTCGAACTGGTGCAGGGGTCCATGAGGCTGGCGGAACTCCTGCGGGCCCCTCTTTTTCAAGACGGGGCATACCTTCAGGCCCTTTGGACGCTCCTGTATCGGGGCATACTTCAGCTCCAGCCCGTGGCCCGGCCGACTCCGACGCTTCAGGAACTCCTGGACTTTTACTCGACGGCCTTTTCGGTCGTAGGCCGCTATCTGGAGCGGGAAATTGAGGGACTGGCTCCCCTGGTCCTTCAGAAGAATGTGACCCGCATGGAGGCGATGTACCCGGAGGTTTTCGAGCGTCTCACGCTGGGCCCCGACTATCGGATCGATCACTGGGAGCCCCAGCTCCGGTCCCTCCTTCGCCAACGGCTCATCACACTGGACGACCTGCGTCACTTCCTGGAGGAGACGCTCATGCTCCACCTGCTGAGCGTTCAGAACATTTTGGGACCTGCCCATTACACGACGGTCGTCGAGATCCTGCAGGCTCTCCTGACGACCTCGGCAAAGGGATAGGAAGTGACGGAGTGACGGGGGACGAAGGACGGGTAATAACTTATTGCCCTATGGCCGTACTGCCGTATTGCCCCGTTGGGTACATGGGGCGAGATACGACCCGCTCTCCATAGAGATCCCCCAGAACTTTTTCAAAACGAAGGTCTATAAATTGGAATCATTGCCGTATTACCGTACTGCTTTATTAAGATTATAGATGCAGGATAGGAAGGGCCCGGATCTTGGCTACCCGGTACCCGGAACCTGGTACCGGGCACCTGAGAGTCGGGACCGAATTGAAGCTGAGGACCGAAGACTGAGCCCGACCACTGGAAAACCCGCACACGAGGTATAGATGTAGGATAGAAATGGCCCGCATTCCGGCTACCCGGTACCCGGGACCTCGTACCGGGTACCTCTGCCCCATTCCCACATCTCAAATCTTAAAGGCAGTACTGCCGTATTGCCCCATTGGACACCCTGGCCGAGACCCTACCGGCTCCCTGCCCGATGCCTCGATGTTCAATTTTTTGAATACCCCGTCGGAGGTTCAAAAAAATGGACGTCGGACTGAAGCGGGGTGTGGGGCAAGACCGGTCCGCATCGGCCTCGGATGCGGAACTCGAGCCGACCCCCGGGTCTCCGCCGTTCCGGAACACTTTTTGCTATAGAAGGAAGGTGCAGGATGCATACTCCGTGTACGCGTTTTTCGAAGACAGGTGCTTAGTACCGGGTCCCAGGTCCCGGGTACCCGGCACCTGGGACCGAATTGAAGCCGAGGACCGAAGACCGAGGCTGGCCGCTGGAAAACCCGCGCACGGGGTTTGCATCCTGTATCCTGCATCCTGATCACCTGATAGGCATAGGAGGCATCTATGCGACGAGTGGCGATTTGGCTGGGACTCCTGGCCGTCGTCGCCTGGGGCATGGCCTGGGCCCAGGAGAGCGTCACGACCGGCTCGATTTTTGGGAAGGTCGTGGACCCCGAGGGCAAGCCCCTGCCGGGGGCGACGGTCACGGCGACGTCCGAGACGGGCGTCAAGCGCTCGGTCGTGACGGACGTCAACGGGGAATTCTCGATTCCCTTCCTGACACCGGGCCGGTATGACGTCGAGGTCCGGTTGGAGGGCTTTGCACCCTTTAAGGCGCCGGTGACGCTGTCCCTCGGTCAGCGGATCACGTTGAACGTGACGCTCCAGCCGGGGGCGGAGGTCGTCGTCACGGCGGCGCCGGTCGTGGACGTAACGTCTACGGCGGTGGGCGTTTCGGTGACCGACGAGTTGATGCGGAGCGTCCCCGTCGGGCGTACGTTTGCTTCCGTAACCTACATTTCACCCCAGGTCGTCAGCAGTCCGGCGTCGGTCGGGGTGACCAACCCCTCGATTGCGGGTGCGACGGGCCTGGAAAATGTCTATATCGTCGACGGCGTGAACATCACGAATGCCGCCTATGGTGCCCTGGGTTCTTACTCCATCGTCTTCGGCTCCCTCGGGACGGGCATCAACTTCGACTACGTCAAGGAAGTCCAGGTCAAGGCGGGCGGCTATGAGGCCGAATTCGGCGAGGCCCTCGGCGGCGTCGTGAACGTCATCACGAAGTCAGGCGGGAACACCTTCACGGGTGACGTTTTTGGGTACCTTCAGCCGAAGGCCCTGGAGGCCAAGCGGAAGCACATCGAGCTGGTTCAGGTGCCGGAAGTGTACACGATCGGGACCCAGCAGTTCGACGTGGGCTTCGACGCCGGCGGCAAGCTCGTTCAGGACAAGCTGTTCTGGTTCCTCGCCTTTGACCCGACGTGGGTTCAGGTCGAGCGTGTGGCTCCACCCGGATACCCCCTTAGCCCCTGCGGGCCGGAGGAACCGTTCTGTGAGCGGAACGGCCACACGACGACTCGTCGGATTTACAACTATGCCGGTAAGCTCACGTTTAACGTGAACCCCAATCACATCCTGGAGGTTTCCTTGTTCGGCGACCCCGGCGTGGGCGACAGGGGTCTGTGGCGCGGAGCCAGCTTCCTGCGGGATATCCAGGAAAATGTAGAGGAGGCCATTAGGTTTGGTGGTCACAACCAGGTCGGCCGTTGGACGGGCATGTTCGGGTCCAACATCCTGGTCGAGGCCCAGTTGGCGAACCACTTTGACGAGACGACCGAAAAGGACTATGCGAACATCGAGTCTATCATCGACCTGCGCTCGGTACCGTCTCGGCTTTACGGCGGTTTGGGATTTGCCTCTGTCGACAAGAATCGCAACCTGCAGGGCACTCTGAAACTGACTTACATCATTCCGAACTTGGCTGGGCGGCATGAGTTTAAGATCGGCGGCAACTTCCAGCGTTTGACTTACGAGCACACGACGAACTACACGGGTCAGCAGTACTGTTTCCAATATATAGACGAGGCGACGGGCGAGATTAAGCAAAAGTGCACGACGACGGGCAACATCATCCGGTGGCGGATTTTCAATTCTGGGCTGTGCACGGTCTTAGGCGGCTTCTCCCGGCCTTGTGCCCGTGTGGACTTGCGGCGAAATCGGGTTAGCCCGAATACCCTGGAGGTCTCGACGGACTACCTGAACTTCTTTGCTCAGGACAGTTGGAGCATCCTGCCGAACTTGACCCTCAAGCTCGGCCTTCGGTGGGAGCGTCAACATCTGAAGGGCGCCGGTGACCTGGCCCAGGAGGTCACGTTGTCCAACAACTGGTCGCCGCGGGTTGGCTTTGTGTGGGACTTCCTGAACGACCGGAAGGGCAAGATTTATGCCTACTATGGTCGGTTCTACGAGAAGATCCCCCTGGACGCCGTATTCCGGTCCCTGTCGTCGGAGGAGTCCATTGCTATCTTCTCGGTCGCTCCCCTGAATGCCGATCCCTTTGACTGGCTCCGCTACATTCAGGACTTGAACCTCCAGTATCTGGCCGTCGAATACGGCGCGACGCCGACGATCTGGTGTGACGGCAAGTCTTTTACCGACAAGGCGACGGGCCAGGAGATCTCCGACGAGCCTTGGTGCAAGGGCGTAAAGATGAAGGCCCAGCATGTCCATGAGTTCACCGTCGGCTTCGAGCGGCAGGTGTTCGAGGACATCGTCGTGTCGGCTCGCTACCAGCGTCGTTGGATCGGTGCGGTCATCGAGGATACCCAGCTCAATACGGCTTATGACATCTTCGTGACGGGTGAATCCCATTCCGGTCTGCCGGTCGACTTCGGGACGTTCGTCGTGACGAACCCGAGCGCCGATTACAAGTGTGAGCCGGGGGACGATATCAAGATGTTTGACGCGGCTCATGGGTTCGTGGCGGGTTGTAGCAGTCTCGGCCAGTTGTTCCCGGACCCCAAGCGGGATTACAACGCCTTTGAGTTCGCCGTCACAAAGCGGTTCAGCAAGAACTGGCAGGTCCAGGCCGCTTACCGCTATGCGACCCTGCGGGGCCATTACTCGGGCCTTTACTTCCCCGAGTACGGCCAGTCGGACCCGAACATCACGGCGCTCTACGACTTCCCCCAGAACGACGACATCATGGGCTTTACGTATGTAGATGGGCCGCTACCGGGCGAGCGTCTCCACGTGGCTCGGATTTTCGGCTCTTACAGCTTCGACTTTGGCCTGAACCTGGGCCTCGGCCTGTCGATCGAGTCGGGCACGCCGCTGGCGCCGAACGGTTGCATCCTGCTGTACGGTTGCGGCATGCGGTATCTCCAGAAGCGGGGTACGGGCATCCAGACGCCGGACGGAAAGCTCCTCAAGCGGACGGAGGCCATCTTCGGCGCGGACGTACACGTTGACTATACTTTCAAGATGGCCGGAGGTCGGCGGTTGACCATCCTTCTGGACGCCTTTAACGTCTTCAACCGTCAGGCGGCGACGAATTACGATCAAAACGTGGAACTCGAGATGCTGGAATTTGAAGAATCGGGCGTCCCGACGAACCCCGACTATGGCCGTGTGACGTCTCGTTCGGGACCTCGCGCCATCCGACTGGGTCTGCGCTTCAGTTGGTAAAGTCGCTTCCATGAATGCTTAATTCTTTCCCAGGGGCGTCGCCCTACAGGCGGCGCCCCTGATTTCCCACCTTATGCAAGATGCAGGATAGGGCCGAGGGGAAGGTAAAGTCCCATCTTGCATTCTAAAGTACGATAAAGGACGGGTGAGAGAGAAGATCGTCGATTGTCTTACTGCCCTATTGCCGTATGACCCCTCCTGCACCTCTCCCCTTCGTCACTCTTCACTCGTGACTCGTCACTTCCATCCCGCATCTTATATCCTGTATCCTGCATCCATGGGGTGACCCTGCACGGGCGTGCGG